>Ga0136643_10003169_pt1 | contig 21974 bp, 8 predicted proteins | sample TergutLab28metaG_FD_96883 | JGI IMG/M metagenome (GOLD analysis project Ga0136643, IMG submission 96883) | Labiotermes labralis P1 segment gut microbial communities from Petit-Saut dam, French Guiana - Lab288 P1 (version 3) (version 3) | ecosystem: Host-associated > Arthropoda: Insects >... | reverse complement strand
TGCAGGTGGTAAGGTTGTTAACCTCATTCACCGGCCGCCTTTACCCCCCCCCCCCCAGGAAATTTTCCTGGTACCCATTTCTGTTAGGGCCTGCGTCGACCCTAGGGCATTATTGGGGCCGGAAGGATTATGTCAAAGAAAATTTCCAGTAACACCTTCGGAAATCGAACCCGCGACCTTGCGATTTGTAGCGCAGTGCCTCAACCAAGTGCGCCACCGCGTACCCCAATAGGAGAGCGTAACATAGCTTATGTGTTCGGTGAAGAAAAATCAAGGTTGGTCCCATTAGTTAATTTCACACTGTGTTCAAGATGTCTTGTCAGGTAATAAGAGGTTCTGATTGATTGATTGATGTTCCTGAGGGTTCCCACTTGTATTTACCGTGACTGTTCCACTCGGATGCTGCAACAAGAGACTGCTCTCAGCCTCTTCGTTCCATTAAGCTATCGCTTGTTCCTAACCTTGTTTTACAATGTCGAGTCGATTCAAGAATTAACCTTTGCGTTGATTTCCTACGTGATTAGTAAAATATTGTGTCCGTGGCCAGTGCCTGCTGTGGTTTCACTTTGTTCTGAGTGAAATGAACGAAGCGCGGGTTACACGATGCGGCATGTTACATTGGAAGTGCGGATTGTTATAGCTCTGGGTAGGCGTAGGTAGCCTACTGATTTTGTACGCTGACTTTTTCCTTGTCACGCTCGTAGGCTACAAGGAGTACACAACGCGTTTCGATTGTGCGTGCGTGCGTGTGCGTGTATATGTAAGCTATGTCTTCTGCAGGTTATAATTACCTACTTACTAACTAAATCACTCCATGAAACAGAGTAGATTAGATTATATTAGATTAATGTTTGGGTTTGAGCCCTTCCGTTTCCGATGCACCTAGGCCTTATAAACGGGCCCTTTGTGGCCCATAATCTGCTATCAGCTCAGGGGAGCCCTGTTCCTTGTTAAGGTTCCATGTGGCCCCCCAGGCTTAACTTTTAATATCCAGTGGGTCCAAGAAAAGGAACCCAGATATGCATTTTATTTTTCTCTAAAAATTCCCTATAAAAGAACCCCCTCCAAGTTCCCCAGCAGGGCCCCTATGGAGGGAGCTGCCCGTTTATAGGGCCTCTTTACATATTTCGCAGATTCCTCATAAAAATTTCCGTAAATAAAGAAATGTTTCCCTTCTCTCAAAGGCTCTAAGAAAGGAGATTCCCTCCATGTTCCCCCAAAGCGGGCCCCCTATCGAAACAGACGCCCATTTCTAAAGCCTTACTTAGCATATCCTTCGAGGTCCCCAGTAAAGGAGCCCTCCCTCAAGGTTCACCTCATAGAGCTCTCTCGGGGAGAGATGCCCTACTTCTAGAGCCTTCCTTCATTCATCTTTTAAAGCCCCCGGTATACGAGCCCCCTTTCAGGTTTCCCAGCGGAGCCCCTATGGAGAGAGGTGCTCGTCTCCAGAGCCTTCTTTTACACATCCTCCAGGGTCCCCAGTAAAGGAACCTCCCCCCCACACCCCATGAAACAGAGTACTTGACAAGCCAGTAGTTTCTCAGCTTGTCATGAAATGCCCCACTTTTTATTTAATCCGAATGTTCATTACCGCATTCACAACAGCCCGCCACTTCTCCCTACTCTGAGCCAGATCAATCCAAGTAACCATTCCCAATCCTATCTGTTGAAGATAAATTTTAAAATTATTCTTCCACCCATGCCTGATTCCTCCGATTGGCCTCTTTCCCTCAGGTTTCTGCACCAAAACTCTTCATGTTTCCTACTCCCCGAAGCGTGCAAAATAACTTGTCTATCTCGTTCTTCGTGATTTGATAACCGAAATAATATTTACAGACACACCTAACACAGTAAGCAGAGTTCCTCTTGTGAAGCTAATAGTTGTTCAGGGTTTCAAGAAATTTATTTCGTTTTGTTACCCCCGGTATCTTGTTACCATCTTTACCATTTTCCTGTACCTCTACTCCCCCTCTGGCCCTTCGTAGCCTGTTACCTTTACCTTTACCTTCTGTGCAACACACTCTCCACCTGTGTTACGTGGTATTTGTATTTGCACAGCTTTTTTGATGCACTGTACCAGCTGGTGACGTTCGGCGCCATACGTAGACTATCGAGTATTGGGTGAATTTTGGGATAAATCTTTGTTCTTATCTGTTATAATCTGCTGCCGAGACACAAAAGTCTTAGTGTCGATTTGGTCCGATTACGTAACCTTAAACCTTCGGTAAAGAATCGAAGCGCCACACCATCCCTTCCTGACCTGTAGTTGCATCCTGTAAGCTGGTTAAAGCGCGCTGTAGGGATGTGGTTGTAAGAAATCGCTGAGTAACTGAGCTTGTAAGTATTTATAATGTAGACGGTTGTTTAATGCTTCGTGTAGCCGATAGTGAATAACGGGGCTGGCTGTTGCGGCCATTTGTACACACGAAATGAGGCTGAGAAATTGGAGTTCATTGGAGTGACTTCAAGAAACGGTTTGCTTGTTTTCCCGCGGTTGAATATATTAGCTACCCCGTAAAACATTCCGAATTTTGACCGGGACAAAGGTTATAGTGACTGAGGTCGGTGTTTAGCCCGTTATCATTAAAAGGCAGTCCGGACATTCTTGCTGAGAGATTTCGGAGTTGTGAGTGTTTCTTCATGAATGCTTTTCGGATCGTCATTTGGTAGTTGTTAGTTACCAAAGTCTCCAGAAAGTTCTTACGTAATCCATGAAGGAGTAGGAGGAGGCGAAGTGTGGCATGTCCAGGCGAACTATGTGGCAATACCTTGCAGCAGGAAAATGGTGTGATTACATTTTCCATCAGACACAACTGAATTGTATTTACAGGATTGGCACCTGTCGTATCCTGGAAAGTCCGCTGTACAGGTGTGCTGATAAATCCTTATCCCTACCAGGAAGGAAACAAGCTAATGTTTCTGGCAGAATGGCTTGAATTTCCTTCGGCGCCTTGCCTTGCAGGAAACAAAAACTTGATGACACCTCGCGTCTCGATGTTGTTGAAATCGCGCGCGTCTGTGACATGCTTCCGAGCTTGTTTCCTTCCTGGTCGGGCTAAGGACTTATCAGCACCCTGGTAGTATTATAGGCCTTGTAATGAATTTACTGATTATATATTAATACCTGTAAGTCTTAAAGGATGTAACGTCCACATAGGGAACCTATCAATAACATATTTGCAACATTTAGTATCCTTATGCACTGTTTTTTATTATTAGCAGCACCTCTGTTGACGTTGCTGATCCCGACGACCGAGCTGTCTGAGGGTCTACGGCCGCTCGCTTGCTGGGATTGTGGGTTCGAATCTCACCGAGGGCGTGGATGTCTCTCATGTTTTTTATGTTCGTGGTTCTGTGCATCGCCTATATTAATAATTGTCCAACGAGATGCAACACAAAGCAGTCAGCAAGTTCACTCTACAAGTTGGCCACGTTGGAGGGAGGTAGCAGCACAAAAATATGACCAGTACCGGAGGCTGTAGTTGCAGTTTTATGTGCTCCTGATGATGGCTGTGGTTGACACCCGAAACAAGTAGAGTGAACTTGCAGAATAATAAATAGACTGCTTTGTGTAGCATCTCGTTGGACAGTTATTTAACATAGTCTCTTATGTGTGTCGAGTGTTGTCAGGTAGAGGTCTTTGCGTAGGGCTGATCACTCGTACAGAGGAGTCCTACCGAGTGTGGTGTGTGAATGTGATCGTGAAGCCTCGATAATGAGGAGGCCTTGGCCCACTGGGGGCTTTTGTGCCATAGAATGTTGATGGTGAACGTGCTCATGTGCATCCAGTATCATTTACATTTCCAGTGCTGCAGTACTACTAAGAATGGCTGAAAAGCTTAACCGTGTCGGGCAAGTGAATGTATCTGATTTGCAACTGGTAAAGTGGGCAGTTAAAGCAATTCGAAGTAATGCAGCAGAACGCACTTGTATTTTCGGCGCCGAAATGACATCACTTATCTGAGATGCAAAAAAAAAAGGCATTGAATATGATTGTTTTGCGCCGTATCGTCTGTTAGAACTTACTTAGTGATGCTGATGCGATTCAGTGTTTGCTTCTGTCACAAAGTGAATGACAGCTATGCATTAGTGCCCTTTTATTCCTTTTAGAAAGGCTTCTTCCTACAAAAAATTTGTAAAATCGCGTCTTTATATGAGCAAAGTATAATATTAAAAAAGCCAACAAATAGTTTTCTGCTGTCACACTTATTTTCCAGTTGCATTGCATATAGTCACTATCTAAATTTGTTCGTCGTTATGAGCATATTTATTTGGTATATCTTCTTGAACCTGACTAACCACTGAGATTTTAAGGATTGGTTGTTAAAGTAGGTAAACATGCTTCGCTAGATCTGTTTACATTTTATTATAATTGAAAAATATTATCAAGATTATGTAGCAAGTTACCAAGTGCCCAATTAGGAATGATGCTACGAAGACGTATGTGGGGAAGTAGAGGTATAAATGCGCATTCATATTATCTACAATAAATGGAGTTTTTTTTTGATTAGCTTCACACCCTGACCGCTTTACTCCCGTGGAAACGAGACCCCTATACCCGTTGGATAGGAGGTTGGCTGGGCCCTGGGCGGCCAGGAGTTTGCGAAGAAATTAAATATATCTCTTACCCTGCCGATAACCGAGTCCCAAGTGTTCGTGCTCCCCTTTCGTAGCCTAGCCACTATTTGCTTAAGTTTTACTGCATAAGTGATAAGTCGACCCAGGCTACATGCTGGAATGTCTCAGTATATGAGCATTGAACTGTCAGAAGGTATGTCTTTCGCCGTCCTATCATGAACATTTTTTACTTTAAATATGATTGAGGATAAACTCGGAAGTCGTCGATGCTGCATCGGCAGTTCGACCTAAGTCGCATCAGTAATGCGTGTTTGGAGGTTTGATGTTATGTAACGTAATTTGAGTTGGCGTGAGGCAGTGCATCTGCTATATAACCAGAGCTTCAGGTGGCCTGAAATATGTGAGCCAGTTGTAATCCGGCATGCAAAGTGTCGTCCTTGCAGCTGACAAGTATCGCCCTGCTGTTAGGATGCTGTGACATTATGCAATTAAAAATTACTGGTTATTAGAGCACTTCGCTGTAATGGTACATTTTATTTTAGTCGTCAGTTGCGGTGTCAGTATCTTACAAAATGCACAATACGAGTTGCAGTTACGTCTGATAAGGTCTGTAATTTCGAATTATTCATTCCAGGCACATGAATGAGGCATGTGCTATAAGCCGGAAGGTCGCTGGTTCGATACCCGGTGGTACCATTAGAATTTCTAATTGAATTAATCCTTCCGGTCGCACTTTGGCCCTGGAGTCGATTCAGCCCCTAACAGAAAAGAGTACCTGGAGTATCTCCTGGGAGGTAAAGGTGGCCTGTGCCTATGGCTGGCAACCTTACCACCTTCATGTGCCGATTGTCTTGAAGTCTGGGAGCTTCAACTTCCTAGATCCCTCAGGGCCTGTCCAGGTCTGTAATGGCATAGCTTTACCAATACCTTTTTTTGATAGTTGTTTATCCGGTGTTAATACCTACATTTAACAGAATTGCAGTCAGTGCCGTACATGCTGTTTATTTTAAATGTTTTGTTCGCTTCTAAGAGGTTGGAACGCTGGGCAGTAAGGTAAGCGTGGAGATATCAATGCGCGTATGGAATAGGAAATCCAAATTGTCAATATGCGAGAATCGAAGTTAGTGGTAAATGTGTATACAGTGATACCTCGGCTAACGAAGATAATTCGTTCCGGAATCACATTCGTTAGCCGAAATCTTTGTTAGCCGAAACACACATACAGACGGAAAAGATAAGCTCCTGGAATGGCCCGACCGTTCATGTTTGCTGATTTATGTTAGCGCGCGCATCCACAAACACATTCGTTAGCCGAATCCATATTCGTTAGCCGAGTCCGAAAAAACAGAGAAAAAAATCTTCGTTAGCCGAAAAATTCGTTAGCAGGGTCACTCGCTAGCCGAGGCATCACTGTGCTTGAGACTGTTGTTTGCTTGTTTTTGTTACCAGCGTTTGGATAGTCATTTTATAAACTTGGCACTGAATTGAATCATTTTGATAACACGACATCTGGACGAAATGCGAATATATTAACTCTATTACTAATTTTTATATGAAACCTCTTGCTTTATTGAGAGCAAAATGTTACACATGTGCAAATTGGCTCGTGATTTGACTTTTCTTTATATATCGTTTGGCGGAATAGGTTTTTGTTTTTAGAAATAACGAGACCTTACGTGGGCACATTATTTTGTCTAACCGAGCTGCACAGTTTTATGATGTTTCCTTTCAGACAATAAACAGTATCAGAAAGGAATCACAAACTCTTTCCCTTCCTCCTCACATCAGTATTCCCCAGTGCTGTATTCTAGTCATTTCCTCACAGGCTACGATGGAATGTAAACGCGTGCAGGTGCGTGTTTATCCATGTAGCAGGGAAAATGATTTTGTCTCCATAATGCTTCACAGATGAAAAAGTGTGAGGAAAGATCAAATACAAATATGCGTCGCTTAACGACGGGGATAGGTTCTGAGAAATGCGTCGTTAGGCAATTTCGTCTTTGTTCCAACGTTTACTTACATAAACCTAGATACTATAGCCTACCACACACCTAGGCTGTATGGTATAGCCTTTTGCTCACAGGCTACAAACCTGTACAGCATGTTATTGTACTGAATACTATACGCAGCTGTAACACAGTGGTATTATAATTTCATAATCTTATGGGACCACCGTCGTATATGCGGTCCGTCGTTGACCGAAACGTCGTTATGCGGCGCATACTTGTATAGACAGACAGCGGGAGAGTGTTTGTCAATTTGTTCCTCTCTTTTGTGGGATTTCCGATTTTTTCCTGTAGAAAGTAATGTTGTCTGTATACCTCGTTTGCCACAAAATATATACTTTTTTGGAAATCAAAGGTCTGCATAATGTATTGTAATGTAGGAAACTATTAATATTCTTCAGCAATAAGAAACAATAAACCTGCGAGATCTGAGGATTCTACCGCGTTGTATTTCAGGCCTTCGCTATTCTGGTATGTTACGCTGCGTACGTTGGCAGTTGTTTGCCGACGCTTCGGGACAGCCTATCTGTCCCGTATTCAAGGGTCAAGCAGTCAGAGACGGTACTTAACATTCCAAAAGAGTGAAGGTCTCAACAGTAAACCTGATAAACAATATCCGTTATTAATTCCGGGAATTTCTTCGACACGCGGTAAAGTGATGCTTTTTTATCGCGATCCTAGAGAAGTGTTCATAGGTTTATCAGAGTCCTTGGTAGCTATCCACTAAACTGCACTGCATCATGAACCAGAATGCAGTAATTTAAATATACAAAGTCACTGGGATCTCAGATCTCGTATTTCGTATGTAACTTAAGATATGCTTCTAAAATGAGGCATCCCCGTTGTGTGTATATAAAAAATAGACGTGGGTATCAGTCAATGTCTAAAAAAGATTTTTAATAAAGGATGAAGTAAACTACATGTTTCGGCCTAATGTGGCCATCATCAGGTTTACATCCGAAAGTATGGTGGTATTGCTTCGTGACATATCCATACCAATCCTGTAAAGCAATACCACCATACCTTCGGATGTAAACATGATGATGGCCATATTAGGCCGAAACATGTAGTTTACTTCATCCTTTATTAAACATTTGTTTAGATATTGTTGTGTTATTGACTGATACCCACACCTATTTTTTATATTTTTTTAAGATATGCGTTTTGTGAACATATATATGGCGCCTGATACTGATCGTATAATTTGTATGTTGTGTGGTGATGCTGGTAGAAGGGCAGTGTTACAGTCATGACAGTACGTTTCTTTACGAAGTATTCAACTTCATTTTCTTCTTGAATTTGTTTTAAGTGATGTTTGCACGACCTGTGCTGGCTTTATGCCTCTTACGTGCTGCTATTCCAGTCGGCATAATGAGTCTACTGTTTTAACGACCGAAGAACCTTGGTTTCCTTTCCAGCAGGGTAAAAAATCTCCCTCTTTTCCAGTGCATGCTGACAGGTTCTGGCACACTGCTTCCTTTCTAGAGCCCTTGCCCAGATGGTTGTAATTCGTGTGGTATCGAGCAGTTACAATGCCTGCAATGTGTTTGTAGCGCCGGGTCTTTTAGACAGACTGTACTTACTGAGCTGTTTATTTTAATCGAAGACACCCAGTTATGTTTCAGTTCTCACAATAAATCAGATAGTTTATTAAATCAAAAACACAACAATGTCGTAGCAGGGGAAGTGTATGAGATCTGTATTTTAGCGTAATTTGGTATTAGTTTCTTAATGAGACATTGTCGGTTGAAATGAGTGTTTCCAAAGCGCTTCATGAACTTGGTTCGTAAGTTCTTTTGTAAGTTGATGGATCTAGGTTGACTAGCTAAATTTATTTTAATCGAAGACATCCCGTTGTGTTTCAGTTTCCACAATAAAGTAAACAGTTAATAAGCTAGTTGTTACATTACTGAGCTTTCTATGCCTTTCCTCATTGTCTCGAAAGATGTGTAGAGATAACAGCTTAAATCAGACCACGATCGCGTCCTCCCACATTCTTGAAAATTCGTCATTCAGTAATCATCTTCATGTTTGACGATGTAATTAAGACCTTGTTAATTAAAACAGCAATTAATGCAAAATAACGACGCATGAGGTGACATGTCACTTTAGTGGAGTTAGTATGTGGAATCAGTTGAAATGCTGAGTGCACTTCGCGCTCGATCAAACATTTTATGTATTATTACCTGCCCGCTCCTACGCTTGGCATCAAATTCCTGAACGTACTGCGACTCACCTCATCACAACGTTTCCTGTGGCACAGATTGTATCGGCACTGCTAGCTGCCTTCTGTGGAGCAGCAGATAATATCTGAGACGGGACTGTGAAATTTTTCTCTCTGAACATTTTCCAGCTTAGTTTCATTCCTGTCGCGGTTCATTGCCTGTTTTTATTGTGTTGTCTGTGGTTGTCCCGTGATGATAGGATGTTTAGAATTTAATTTTCCTCGCAGTTTTCCTTCAGATCACACACTCATTACTTCTGCTGGGATCACCATTTTTCCATCATCAGTTTCCATTCTCTAATCTTAAGTTGAGGCATCCCTGTTTGTATGTAACAATAAAGTTAAGGATAATGTAGGTCGAACACAACTAGTTTATTAGCAGGGTGTTTATTAAACAACATGTTTCGGCCTACTCGGAGACCATCATCAGGTTTACAATGTTGGCTCTAAGAGACAAATAATAAGTTGAGTAGCGGATGTTGAGATCTCATCATCATGCTTTACAAAGTATATATGAGGAAAAACTGTGTGTAGGAGGGTGCTGAAATGTGGTGACTGGAGTCACATAAGCAGATAAGGCGGGGGACGTGCGTGCGTAAACTAGTTGTTTTCGACCTACATTATCCTTAACTTATTCCATTCTCTAACCTTGTTGTAGATTATCTGGTTCCTGTTACGATTTAATTCTAACACTGTATCTTCAGTACAAATAGTCTTTTATGTCGGAAACTTATTTCCTCTCTTCTAACCAGTATTCACTGCATTAATTTTACACCTATTTGTTTCTTACATTTCTTCTTTTCTTAGTCACAGACACGTTTAGCCACAGTTTTCCTGTCACAGAAATTTATTAATTCGCTTTTTTTTATTACAAATTTCCCCGCAACTCAGGTCAAATTACTTTCATGATCTCGTGTTTTTCCTTCAGTACTTTTGGCTTTGTTTTTCCTGTTTAATCTTTTGTATTTATAATCTCTTTTCACAGCCAATTTTTTTCTGTTCAGTAAAGAATCCCTCTTCGTGTCAGATTTCTTTGTACCTTAGACTTACCCCTTATCTTTACAGGACTGTTATTATTATTATTATAATTTTTATAGTCTCTCGCTTCAAGTCTTTCGCGTTCTCTTTGTTCGTTGCCAGGTCTTCAGCGTGTTTCTTTCTCAAAGAACTTGCTTGTCACTTAATTAGCTGTGATCATGTGTGCATCTTGTTGGCGTGTTGTTCAGCAAGATGAGTAGTTCGTGTTACCGCCACGGGGGGTCGCAGCAGGTTCGCCTTCCCGCACTTTCTTATCTGAAGGCTAGTTCACAGCAATGCTTGAGGGGACGCAAAAGATGACTTCGTGACATCCTTCTGGCATAAAGGGGGTAAAAAACACAACATGAGAAGTTTAGATACGTAACTTGTACAGTTTAATAAAACATTTTGCGAAATTACAACAATGGAACTGCCTGCTAAACTGCGAGTTGAATAATTACAGTGACATCGGGCAACGTTAGATGTTAAGATCGTCTTCTCTGTCATTTGCACTGAAGATGGGATATAGCAAGCTATTCTGAAGTTTTTGGCCCTTGTCTGTTATACGTGGATGGAAGGAGTACAAGCAGCCATGACAACAAGCAATTTAGAACCAGATCACTGGAGGAACAGAGAGGAATGGCGTTTGGTTTCCGGAAGACGGCGACAGCTGTTAAAAAACCGGACAGATAAATAAATAAATATATATAAATAAATAAATATATATATAGATGGATGGATGGATGGATAGATAGATAGTCTGTTACACTATGAGGGGCGGTGGCAGCGATTTTCTAGTTGACGCAAGTTCACTGCCTTGGGATTTTTGACGTAATCAACTCTTATTGCATTTAGTAGTTGAATTACAAATTTTCATTTAAATCGTTTATGTAAATATAAATATTTGTGTCAATCATGAAATATGACGACCTTGTCCAGAACCTGCGAACAAGAGGCAACTAACTCTTACAGTTGGTGTTCTGTCCCAGGTTGTATTATTTGCATTGCTTGTTCGATTTATCTCGAAATAGTGATAGACCGTAAATATAATTTGATTTCATCATTTTAATTAAACGACAGCCGTATTAGGATCTTGTTCAACATTTATCATTAAAAAAATCTGGTCAGTGTAAATGTAGGTAATGTGCACAACCTTGTCAAAATAGTTCTGCCGGTACTGATGCATGCCACACAGTGTCAAAGCTAAGAAAGCCGCGAGGAGCCTTACTACTAGATAAGACATGGTGCACGGTACGTCCGCTTCTTGTTTATAAACTTTCTGTAGGATTTGAGGGAAACAAATTGTCCCGAAGATTGGTCGTTACGCGACGTCGATATGTGGGAGTCAGGAGGAAATCTTCCCTCTCTCACGTTCATAATAATCCAATCCTCTGCTGCACTTCCTGTGTCCCTCGACCCATTCCAAACTGGTCTTTAGTAACATGAGGTATTAATATTATGTATTAACAAGACAGTCAATGTACTTACGTGAAACATAACATTTAGGGGCTTTCGTCCAACCATTGTTGCAGTGAAAAGGCAATGAGTATTACACAACCTCAGTGTGTGTATGTAACTTTAGGTATCCAGTATGCGATGCGCCTGCGCCATATTGTCATCTGTGGCCTGTCCCGCAATACAAATGTTTTTCACACTATCTCGTAAACGTCACGATTTTCGGAAAAAAAAAGTTACTGAACATAAAATGTATTGTTTGATTTTCTCTGTTACTTTTGTCTGAAAAATGTTTCATTCTAAGAAGAACTGAGCGAGATATGATAAAAATATGTATTGGTCTTCACATAAAGTACCCGTTGTTCTGGTCCGATTTGAATGAAACTTGAATTTTCTCGGCAGATTTTCGAAAAGTACTTAAATATCGAGCTTCATGAAAACCCGTCCAGTGGGACCCGAGTTGTTCTATGCGGACGGATGCACAGACGGACAGACATGACGAATCTAATAGTCGCTTCTCGCAAGTATGCGAAGGCGCCTAGGAACCCTTCGTTCTACTTTGCCAAATCACTCGTGTCTGAGTGTCCCGCCATTAGAAAAGGCTTCGCAGCGCTGCTCTGAAAGTTCTTAGCCCTTGCCTACTTTGAATAAGAGGAGCTGTTGGTATTGTCAGGTCTGCCGTGTGGCGCTCCTGAACATCATTGGTTCGGAGTTTCATGTTTGTAATGCTAATCGTGACTAAATCATTGACATTGACCTAATTACATCTGTCAGTTGTGTCTTTTGATAAGGAAGTTTTATAAACACGTGCTCTAAGTAAAAGCACATGAAGTAACAAATGTGTTATTTGTGTTGATACCTCGTGATTATACGTCATTCTCGCAAATTGTTTTCCACTGTGAATGTGGAAGTAACACGGCGGCCCCTGCCAAATGTTTAGCTGGTGCCATATGGGAAATTAGAAAGCAGATTCATTCTGTGACAGACTACCGTTCATACTAAAGTATTAATACGCCTGATTAGAAAAGATAATTTGATAACTTTTCATAATGAGGTAACGACCTACGTAGTCTTATTATAAATGACACATCCTCAAAGGAAGTGTAGAGACCTGTCCACAGAAAGTCGATGAATGCAGCCAGCTTCAGCTGCAGTCCGCTTTAACACCTTTTTATGAAAGATTCCCTTGAAGCCATTTGATACAACATTCAAGCACACATGCGTGTAAAGGGGGTTGTTAAAATCTTCAGATGTAAGTGGAAATTGATAATACTCGAGAGTTTGTAGCAAAATCCTGTCTCTCACTCGCTGTCCCTCTCCACCTGGTCACGTGGTCTGCCTGTTTGTTTATATGCATATATAGACACGTGTTTTTTTTTGTCTTGTGTAAACACACGGATGTAAAAATGCGGTGTACAGTTGAAATGAGAGAACAATCAATAGGCGTGTTGTAATTACTCATTTAAATGCATATGAAGTTTTTTAGGAGCGACAAAAGCTGTTTGTTATTAATTAAATACTTTTTTTATACCCAAGGGAGGTCAACACATTGTCACCTTACGTTTGTTACTTACATACTAATAACCCTGCAGTGTGCAATGAGCAACCGTCGTCATTTCTAAGGGCAAGAGAATTTGCTCACTGATGGTCTTCAGGCCGTTTTGCCTTTGCTTGTAGCGTACTGAGCGATGTGTAGTGTTACTGTGAGGGATATCAACTGGACCTTATTTGCCAGCAGGTTCTCAGGCATCTTTTTACCCTGGGGTAAAGCGGCTGGGGTCAAGAGATGCCTGGAAATTCATCCTGAAGGAGGCCAAGGTGCTGTATGGACCTTTGAGCTAGTTGGGAGGGAGGGAGAGAGAGAGAGATGTAGGATTCATGAAGGGTCCCATGCATTGATGCATCCTAAGGATGTTGGTGTCTGTATTCCGGTAGTCTTCAAAGAGTCGTGTAATTTTTTAAGGCACCGTTTATCAGGCGTACTCATCAACCAAGTAGCATGTGTGAGTGCAGCGTAGATAGTTACCGACGTTTCGGGACAACCTATCGGTCCTTGCAGTGGGAACGGTATGTTGTCCCGAAACGTCGGCAACAACCGATATACGTTAAGTGTCAGCCCTTTCGTTTCCTCATCTTTCTTCTCCCTCTTCTGCCAAAAGTTAAATATGTATATTTTAAAGAAGATATATGTTTTGTTAATAAATTATTTAAATTAATTGTATTTGCGTGGGTGAAGCAGTGTGTTTCTAGTGACGTGGGAACTGCATGTGTAAATGTTATTTACTTCAACATGGTGTTTTAAATTTCGTCCACTGCATTCGCCACCAAATGTTGTGTACTGACCTTTTTCTTAACACAGAGCATGTTGGAGTGAGGCTGCTAGCCTTCTAATGAGTGGCCCAGTGAATGTTCAGGTACAATGCTAATGACGTCACACAGAATTTCTCATCAGTCAGGCTCTTCTTATAGGTCGTCATTATTTATTGTTACTTATTTACCTGTGGAATCTTGAAAGGTGTGATTTGTATACATTTTATTACATCACCTTAATGGCGAGCAAAGTTCGGGTCATACATTAATGACATTTCATCTTTGTCTCGGTATCTTATTCTTCTTTCCGCTGTATCAGCACCGTGGCAAAGAACGGAAGAATTAAGGATAGGAAAACTAGTAAGAAATGCCCGTTGAAACGCAACCGAAAGCTCTTTCACATGAAATCAAGGCATTTAAACAGTAATATGACGCTGCGGGCTTACATCAGTTTATTCTGAGTTGTGACACCGTGTAATTTGGTAGGTTGGTGCCAGTACTACTGATGGAAACTCTACGGTAATCTTTTTTTTAAGTCTGAGCGCGTTGAAATAATTCTTCCCTGAAATGGAGGCAACTTGTTTCTCCGTTAACGTTTGCCGTATGATATTGCACGGCGTCTTAAGCCGGAAGACCACCAGTCCAAACTTTTATAGCATTTATAACTCAAAACACAATGCGACTCATATTTGTGCTCTGTTTCTGTGTGTAGTTTAGTTTGCATTTGCGACGTTTCGGCAACCCTTACTGTCTTTTTATTCTGTATGTTTCGGACGTGCCGCAGCAGTATATGAGAGAAGTTCGCATGCCGAATTGACGTTGACCTTTATGAATGTATGCCAGGTATGACGGGGAACTTTCTGCTATATGGTGCCTGAGTAAACATAAGTAATTATCCTAGCTGTAGTACAGCCGTACGCTCTGCGTTTCTACACAGTTTTGTATTCTTAGCGCGCGCCCACGTGTTTATTGAAAAGCGATACAAATTTTTCTCATTTCGAGACTGGAGGTTCTCACAGCGGTTTAGATAAAGACTGAAGTGTTCTGCCATGCCACTACGCGTCGAAAAGTGAATATTCAACCTATGCCTCGGAGAAGCGTAGTATTTCAGCGTTTAGGATTATGAAGTCCATTGCAATCTTCCTGGATTACTCGATCTTGAAGATGGAGGATCATAGGTGACTGTTAGTCGATATGACATAAGGCCTTAGAAGACTTGCGTCTTCGCTATTTCGGTTTGCGAGAAGTGTTCCATAAGCTTGAATATATGCGGCTCACCGTTCAAACAATGTACTGTACCAGGGGATATCACAGCGTTGTGTTCAAAGTTTGGCTTTCCATGAGTATTCCCTGTGGATTCTTAAAGCAGAGGGAGCAAGGTAATAAACCTACCTGTCACGTGATATTCAGCGCTTTCGCCTCACCATTGTTGCAATGGAAACAACAATACCATTTCTTTATGTTATTGTTGAGATAAATGTAGCTGTCAACAGTAAAAAAGTTTCCAGTTACGCCAAGGAAATGCAACATTTGGTTTCCATTTACTGTTATCGAGCCGTAATATATTTCGTACTGCTGTAAAATATTTCATACTGCTGTAAAATATTTCGTATTGCTGTAAAATATTTCGTACTCTTGTAAAATATTTCGTAAGGCTATAAAATATTTCTTACTGCTGTAAAATATTTCGTATTGCTGTAAAATATTTGGTGCTATTGTAAAATATTTCGTACTCCTGTAAAATATTTCGTATTGGTGTAAAATATTTCGTACTGCTGTAAAATATTTCGTACAGCTGTAAAATATTTCATACTGCTGTAAAATATTTCGCACTCGTGTAATATATTTCACAATCCTGTAAAATATTTCGCATTTATGTAAAATATTTCATACTGCTGTACAATTTTGCGTACCGCTGTAAAATATTGCGTACAGCTGTAAAATATTTCGTACTGCTGTAAAATATTTCGTACTGCTGCAAAATATTTCGTACTGCTGTAAAATATTTCGTTTTGTTGTAAAATATTTCGTACCGCTGTGAAATATTTTGTACTGCTGTCAACAAGATAAACGCACTTGTTTACTACCGGATATCTTTTTGCGTTTCGAACCAAGTTTGAAGTTTCTCGACAGATTTTTCCTAAAAGTTGCCACTGCCAAATTCCACGATGATCCTACCAGTGGGAACCGCAGTGATACAGTCGAACAGACGGGCGGGCAGACACGACAAAGCTAACAGGCGCTTTTCGCGATTAAGGCGAATGCAGCACAACATTGGGCCTTTTCAGAGACTGAATTGTCAAGATTCTGTGAAACACGTGATCACTCCCACCAGCCAACACACACTCTCTCTCTTATTGCAACCCTGAACACTGGCGCCACTGTTTCTTTTCCGTGGTTCCTGCTAGTGAGCATTGTTCGGAGGCCAATTGCTTTGTAATTCTGAACGTATCTTTACTAGTGACAGGTTAAAATGACGTCATAGACTTTGGCGACACTTTGGTCGACAGGCTTCTATGGAAAGGTGTTCTGGCCCGCTAGGATGTACCCAGACGCAGGCAAGTTACGCAGTGAGGTGTACCCGCTTCCGTTAGGGTTCATCGTAATCCACTTGATTCTGAGTGGCTGCATCGCGAGCTTTGCCAAGCGTGCCTTGGGGATTTGAATAGAAGATTGATTGTATAGGATTGAGCATAAAGTTGAGAAACAACTGTATATGCTGGAGCTGCGTAGAGTGCTATTTCATCAGGGTTGTGTGTGTGTGTGTGTGTGTGTGTGTGTATTTGTGTGTGTGTGTGTATGTATATATGTATGTACTTGTGTGTGTGTGTGTATGTATGTAAGTCAATTCTTGCTTAAAACCAACAATTTGCACAATACACTTGAAACACTAAAATCTCATTTTTAGTTTCACATTAAAATAGATTTATATTCCTCCTACATGTTTCGATCCCCATACGGGATCATCCTCAGGGAGTATGCACTATGTATGTATGTATTTGTGTGTGTGTTATTTGTGTGTGTGTATGTATGTATGTGTGTGTGTGTGTATTTGTGTTTACGTGTATGTATGTATGTGTGTTTGTGTATGTATATATTTGTGTGTGTGTGTGTATGTATGTATGTGTGTGTGTGTGTTTGTGTATTTGTGTTTACGTGTATGTATGTATGTTTGTGTATGTATATATATATATAAACTATATACAGGCAGGGTAGCTCAGTCGGTATAGCGACCGACTTCTGGCTGGACGGTCCGGGATCGAATCCCGGTGGGAACGATATTTTCCGCCCGTCCAGACCATCTCTGGAGCCCACCCAGCCTCTTGTACAATGGGTACCGGGCCTTTCCCGGGGGTAAAGTGCGGCCGGAGCATGCTGCTGACCACTCACTCCCTTCTAGTGCCGCGGTCATGGAAGAGTATAGCTCTACCCTCTACCCACCCTCTGGGCCACACCGGGCCTGTAACGGGATCACTTTGCCTTTTATATAAACTATATGTCCGACCTTGTGTTTTCCAGTATCCGTTCAATGGCCGATATGTAGCTGTTTTAGGGATGATACATAATATTAACCGTTAGCTTTTACTTTTTCAAGCCTACTGTTTGGCGTGGTGCACCAGCGGGTTTTGCATTCAAAAACTGCACATTCTGCCCACACATTGTATTATGTGTTTTGTGTCTATCCCAGAACAGACATCGACTTTTGCCCTACATAGCACTAACAGATTAATTTTTATAACCGAGATGAACAGTGGTTTCTCCCCGGTACGAACTGAGTCTTCAAATAAAACAGTATACGCCGCGTCTTTTGAGGGTTCAGTGGTTTAGCAAGTGATTTTTACCATAAAGGGCCATAACAAATTAAGCTGAAATTAGTGAAGCCAGTTATAATTAAAAGGGGTTGTGTCACTTCGTGAATATTGGTCAGTTAAAATGGTGAACTGGAGAGTTTGAGAATAAAATTAATTTTAGAAGAATAAGTTGTTACCGCCATCTGACAGACAGCAGTGAAGCGGCATCGGGCCTCTTTAACACGGACAGCCTAATTCATTACTTTGTTATGATGCGTTATAAAATACAAAATTATAGTCTTAATTAAAACCAACTGGACTTGTCTTAGCTGATGTATGGCCTTGTGAGTACTCGCAGTTAGTTGTACGGTACGTTGAAAGCATCTGGCAAGGCAGGAAACTGCACACATATTTTGCATGGCAAACCAATCAAGGATAAGACATGTGCTAATGAACACAGCTGAAATAAAGCATAATGTGAGAAGTGGACCGCTCGGTACCTCAGTGTAAGTATATGCAGTGAGTTAAGAAGGGCGTGTCTGCCTGCTTGACTGCATCGGCAATAACTTGGGGCATTTAAATCTAACTGAACGGTTGTAGTAGCGGCATGCATTATTGAATTATTAACTAGTGGCTGTAAGAATGCTAATTAACTGTTAAAGTTATTCCCTTTAAAACAGTTTTTTTTAAATTTTATACCATAAATGTGGCTAGTTAGGTCTTTTAAATTTATGTAGCTTTCATATTTATGTACGTAATATAGCAACACATTTCTTTAATCTTGTTTTTATGTGATAAATTTTTCTAACAGTAATTTGAATTCAAATCCATCTTTTAACTCTAATTCCAGTAGCTTGTTTAACCCTTTAAAGCACAGTGGTAGTTGCATTTACCGTGTACTGCAACGCCAAGAAACTCTACACGTTACTTATACAGTGTATTTATATGTTCGTATGTGTCGCAGACTCAGGACCAACCATTTCGTTGTACAAGATTAACAGGTTGGTCTTTGTAATTAGCATGGACGTCGTTTTCTTTGAGGTCGGGAACGAATTTTTATGTATTGCTAGATGAACTTCATTCTTTAAAATGCCATACCATGGCTCAGGATTAGTCGCGGCCGATCATCCATACTGCCTTGGTTCCATCCCAGGGATTTGTGGTAGACAAGAGTGTCGCTGGGGCAGGTATTATTTTGGCACAATTTTCCCTTTGCTCCGGTCTCTTCCTGGTTTTGAAGGCTACTCTTAACAGAAGGACAAACTTGCGAAGCTGTTTCAGTGGTTGAGGAGCATCTGACGTAAAAATGCGTTGTTGTTTTTAGTGTTAACAATAAACGAAATAAACGAGCGTACAGCGTAAAATTTTCTTCCTTTTGTCTAAATATTGTTGTCGTGGGAAAGCAGTAAATATTACACATTCTGAGTGTGTATGTTTGTACCTATCTTCCAAGCTACACGGCGTCATCGTACCGCAGTGAGAACCTTATATCTAACGGTGTATATATTCTATTTTTGACAGATTCGCTAAATGTCTTGTATCTGTGTATAGTGTGGGATGTCCATTAGAAGTCTTAGCCCATCGCACAAGGACGCATTTGGTTTAAAATGTTTTCGTATTTTAAGAAATGTAAGAAATAACTTGCAAGATAAAATGCATGTGTTTTAACTTGACATGGAAGTTTGTTTGCGTTTGTAGTAAGTAAATATACTAGTACTATTTCCGTCTTGTAAGTTCAGTATTGAGGACCAGATAAACAGAAGGAACATGGCAAGCAGTCAGTTGTGTAAACTGCGCGCTAGTTTCACAGTTAAGCAATGATCGGCCACCGGAACCAACAGTGTCGTTAACTTCCTCGTAAATTCTCAGGTTAAAAGAAATTGCTGAACGGTTAGCAGTCGATGTGAAAATGTTTTTTTAAGATTTCGAAGTAAATAATATATGCTTGGTGTTCGTCATATGGGCAGGCAGTGAATTTCTCCGAAACGTCGGTTGAAACTTATCGTCCTACACAGTGCAATAACCCAGAGGACGGTGATTTGAAATGTAAAATACATTTGATGTTTGACAAGATAGGAAAGGTACTCATAAAGTAACAATTCACTCACTTCTCCTGTTCGTCTCCACAACCGTCAGATTTGTCGTGAACAACTACTGGACGAAAGAGGTTTGTTTAGTTTTTCTCCACAGCTTCAGTTCTAAATATCTTTCGCTTGTAAACACAAGTATTTGGCAAGTCACGACTGAATTGGTTTGCGAGATGAGAGTACAAACGGGTGTATGTCTTCAATTAAAGAGTTCCTTGTTGTAATCTTATCATAAGTAAAACGGGACGTACTCGGGATAGCTCAGTCGGTACAGCGATTCGCTACGGGCTGGAAAGTCTGGAGATCAAATCCGGGTGGGGGCGATATTTTCCGCACCCGTCCAGATCTCCCGTGCGGCTTACACAGCCTCCTGTACAATGGGCACTGGATTTATTTCCTGTGCGTAGAGAGGTCGGGGCTTGGAGTTGACCACCCACCCCATCTATCGCCGAGGTTAAAGAAAGAGTAGAGCTATACCTCTACTCCCCCACTGGGCTTTCATGGCCTGCTCTAGGGCGAACTTTTCCTTTACCTGTGTCGCAATTGAATGGGGAAAATCAACCAAATTTTAGGTGAAATATATAGTACCAATTTTCACGAAAACTAGTAGGTATTTTTCGGATTTTTTGCACACACAGGCGCTTTTAGTGGGCTCTCTGCAGGGATTTAAAGTCGCTTGAACCGACTATTCGTGATGGTATGCCTTGTTTTAGAAGCAGTTCTTTTGTTTTTGCTTCATTTATGCAAGTAAAATAGGAATATTAAATTGATTAAAGTCCGTGAGCTTCTGCCTCCCCCGATTTCATTAACCAATCCAATCTCCTCCTCTATAACACGAACTGGACAGTTTGTACTACAGTACACGATTCATTTCGGTTTCTAGACAGAAGAGTTGTGACATTCCTCCCATCTACTAGCCATGAAGAAATTTTTCATCTTTGACGTTCATACGGCCGTTGCATCGTAATATATTTCTATAGTAAAACCAACCAGATGCACCATTGTATCAAATTATTTTATTTTGGAATGACACTCTACATGTTTCGGACGGTCTTTCCGTCCATCATCAGGAGTTCAAGACTGTACATACAGCAACAGGCTTGCTAGCAAGCAGACAGCAGTATCTGTTTGACGTATGGCTGTTGCTGTATGAACAGTCTTGAACTCCTGATGATGGACGGAAAGACCGTCCGAAACATGTAGAATGCCATTCCAAAATAAAATAATTTGATACATTGGTGCATCTATTTGGTTTTACTACAGAAATAAATTCTTCATCATTACTGTAATAGCGATGCAGTCACCATCTCAAATTGTATAGCTTTGAATAGCAGGTTGAATAGTGAATAAATGAATTGGGGAAGACAGTGGAAGGAAGCGGTAGTGGCCTAACTTACATGGAGGATGTGAGCAGAAACTGCGAAAGGAACTTATTGCTGATACCCACTCTCCCGTTAGAGATTTGAACATGGGTCCTCCTGTTTGTGACGGATGAGTGGTAGTTCGGCCGAGACGTTATGTTTGTGCGCGAATCATATAATGTTTGTCTTAATTTGTGTCCTAGACGGAAATTATCATAATCACCGTCGTCTGTAACTAGTCCTTCTGTCGCGTTCACTCCGTTATTGTCCCAATTTTGCCAGTGTTAAGGACAGACTTATTGTCGATCACGCCGGATTGTTATGTCTAGATGGTTAACTCTTTCTTTGGCCTCAGCAATTTCGTATACGTCTTCTGTGTATCTTAGTGACAGATTTACATTCGATCCTATTAGAGTGTAGTGTTGAGATGGGTCACTGTGTCTTTGGCCTTATCTTGTAACACAGACGGTATACCGTTATATAAATATGCGCAGGTCTTCGTGTAGTGTGTCCAGTTTAACCAAAACTGGGAGGTCGACAGACAGACATAGATTGTTACGAAAATCCGTGCTGTGAGTGTCTCTCTGTTGTGTGGACAGACGGACGGACAGACGTGACGAGGCTGATATCAGCTTTTGGCTTTCTGTTTTGCGAATGTGACTCAAGGTATTTAAAAACTACCAGATAACCAAAATTCATAGGTGTGTATAAGCTGACAAGCCTAGAGCATTTTGAGCAGATACCCCAAGTGAGAGGTTCAGCTGAAGTGGAGACCTGCATGTGTCTGGGAAGATAACATGAAGGTGCATATTAAGGCATTAGGTCGCGTAGGGAGGAGCTGTGTTCGTGTGCCTGAGGAAGAGTCATCGCCTTAACTGGCATGTGTCAACGATTGGTAATTGGCAAACCGAACGTGACGATGCATACAGAGCAAGTCTACGAATCGCTAGTTATTAGATCGAATATGGCTTGTCTGATCAATAGGTGTGGGATCAGTCAATAACACAACAATATCTAAAAAAAAAAAGATGTTTAATAAAGGATGAAGTAAACTACATGTTTCGGCCTAATGTGGCCATCATCAGGTTTTTATCCGAAAGTATGGTGGTAGTGCTTTACAGGATTGGTATGGGTATGTCACGAAG
>Ga0136643_10003168_pt1 | contig 21978 bp, 24 predicted proteins | sample TergutLab28metaG_FD_96883 | JGI IMG/M metagenome (GOLD analysis project Ga0136643, IMG submission 96883) | Labiotermes labralis P1 segment gut microbial communities from Petit-Saut dam, French Guiana - Lab288 P1 (version 3) (version 3) | ecosystem: Host-associated > Arthropoda: Insects >... | reverse complement strand
CACACAAACACACACACACACAAACACACACACACACAAACACACACACACACAAACACACACACACACAAACACACACACACACAAACACACACACAGAGAGAGAGAGAGAGAGAGAGGATGATCCCAAAACCTTATTTTTCTTCTTTTTTTCTCTTTTTAAGGAAGGGAAATAAGCTAAAAAAAAAGGGAAGATGGATACAAAGATGCACACATTCATGACACTATACATATGGATAGTGTCAGCACGAAGCTCTAGTCGCTCAGTCTTGGAACACAGATACCACCATTATTTTAGCCAGATGGATACAAGACTGGGACAGACCAAAAGAGAAATTCATGTGCCAGAAATAAAACCACGGCTGTAATGATCACAGCAGCATTTATATTCGACTTTTCCGCAAAACGCACAGTGATACTTATGTATCTACTCTGAACAACATGAAGTTATACATAAACAGCACACACAGCATATACAAGAAAAGAGAAGCATAGAAATTAATTTAAAAGATGAAAGTGCCACGTCAGATTCAGGGGTAAAAAAAAAAGTTCAAAAGATCTGATCAACCACAGGAGACTTAGTGCTTGTTATATCAGTCATACCTCAAGGCCTCCAAAGAAGACCCAGGCACAGCAGATGGAGGCAACCCCAGGCTCATTGGGTGATGACTGATTGGTGGAGGAAGACCTCCTGGCTGTACCATCAAACTGGGATGATGATGTGAAGTGGGTGGATTGCTGGCTGACCCCACACTACTGCTCTGCTTTGGATGACTGTGGTTCTGATGATGATGACTTGATGACCCACCATGATGATTCCTGCTAGATGGTGGTGCTCCAGGAGCCAATGCAAGTGGCATATTCAGTGCTGGTGGGATTACCATTGGGTTGGTTGGGGACAGCCTATCACCAGTTGTGGTCTGATGATGGTGTTGATGATGGTGGCTGTGGGAATGATGATGGGAGTGGTGATGATTGCCTCCATGGTTTCCTGACGGTAGTGAGATCGAGGTCGAGGCAGAGGTTGTGGAAGAGAGCGTTGCAGAAACATGACAAGAAGGGCTGGAGGCTCTGGTGCCACCAGAGTTGGTTTTGCTCCCAGTGTTGATTTTATGTTGGACTGAGGCTGAACTGGAGGATGTGGTGGAATGAGAAATGGTGACTGAGTGGTTCAGTGGTTGGTGGTGACTTGACTGTTTCTCTGTTGTCATCTGGTGATGGACAGATGAATGGTGGTGATGAGTTGTAGTAAGTTCTTGTGTTGTGTGATGATGTCGCTCTGAACTCGCAACTGATGAGTTTCCATTACTATCGGTCTCAGATGAAGCAGATATTTCTCTACGGGTGGTTACAGATGAATGTGACGAATGGTGAGATGTATGTAATGAGGTGGTTGTGCTTTCAACAGATGCTGTTGAAGATCTGGTTTCTGACTTCCCCTGTTCATGAGTTGATCTATGATTGGATGATGGTGGTGTTGGCAGTGCAGGAGCAGGGGGTGTAGAATGATGAGGAGGGGGTACAGGGTGAGGCTGAGGCATGGGTGGACCATATGGGTATGGAAATGGATATCCATACGCTGCATATGCGTGGTGGGGATGGTATGGGTTATGAACTGCAGCTGCATGAACAGCAGCAGCAGCAAATAGGGAGTGGTGAATTAAGGAGTGATGAGGATGGTGGGGGTGTAATGCAGGATGAGCTCCAGGAGGCCCAATGAAGGGTGAGGAATGGGGATGTGGTGTTGGATGTGGATGTGGTGTGGGATGAGGATGCCCAGGAGATGCACGGCTTATTGGAGATGCCTGCTGAGATGGGTGCATCACTGGCTGGGGGATTGAAGTTGGCCCACTTGGTAAAGATGTTGGAGTCAGTCGAGCAGTTGTGGGAGTTGGAGAGATGAGATTGGCAGCACTATGTGAAACGGGCGGCTGAGAGGTTGGAGGAGGCACTGGTGGAGTACTGGAGGAGATTCTGGTTAAAGGTGGAGTGGCTGAGCTGATGCCTGCAGAGTTGTTTGGTGTGTTGTGTAGTTCTGAAGCAGGCTGAGATGATGCGGAGAGTTTGGGAGGAGGAGATTTTGGTGTACTGACAAGGAGATTTACCCCAGGTGCACTGATGGAACCGGCAGCTGCTAAATAATTCTCAGGTTCCTTTTTTATGTTGTCAATTGAAGGTCCCAGGAAATTTGCAGAGGCATTTACTGATGGAGGTCTTGAGCTATCCATTCCTGATGAATGGCTCACTGGAGGAACAGAGCCAGAATTCATGTTGCTACTTGGCAGTTGCTGCGGAGCAGAAGTGTTTGATGCAGAATATCCTGGAATCTTCACCTCCTTCAGTGACTGCAATGGATCAGAAGGGGGCATCACCTGGTCTGGAGGGGCAATGATCTCCTGTTTAATCTTCAGATTCTGGGGTTCGTTCTGCTGGCCCACACTGGTACCAGCTGCGGAGGAGCTGGGAGGAAGACTTGGTACTTGAAGCATCCCCATACTTTTCTCTCCTCCCACTGATCTTTGGTGGTGATGGTATGGAGAACCAGGCATGTAGTTGTAGGGCTGATGTGATGGTTGACTTGGAGGTGGTCCTTGATGTTGAAGGGCTAATGGCTGAGAAGAGTTTGGCATAGATACAGATGGAATCTGCAGAGACTGTGATGATTTTGAGTCCCTCTCTCGTTCTTCCTCACTGTAGCTTCCACCAGACATCTGAGACAGAGATTTCTCAAGACAAAGCCCACCATTTGGAATATGCTGGATGTCCACTGACTGCTGCCTGACATCAGACAAAGGCTGGCGAACATCTGATGGAAGCCCTGGCCGCATGTCACCTAGATGCTGTCTACTTTCTGATCCCTGTCCTCCTCGCATGTCTTGAATCTGCCGGATATCTGTTGCCTGTCTTATATCTGAAATCTGTTGCCTCAAGTCAGGCATCTGCCTCATGTCTGAAGTCTGACCCACTCGAATATCAGCGCCTTGCCTTACAGATGGGGGCCCAATGCCTGAGCCCAAATGGGGGTGGTGACTTGGGACCTGCAGAATGGGGGAAGATGAACGACCAGAGTGATGGGACAGAGACATACTGGGGGGCATCTGCATCACTGAAGCCTGTATCTGCATGGGTGAGAGCTCTGTACTTAGAGATATGGGTGGAGAAGGTTGCTGGGATCCTGCAGACAGCTCCAAGGGGCTTGACTGCTGTTCCCTCAGCACACCTGGCTCCAGCTTTATGTTCTGGTTACTGGCCCCAATGATTGAACCCATCTGATTGGAAGGGCCTAGCACATGCTGAGAGTTCTGTGGTTGCAGTTCATCCTTCAGCAGAAAACCCCCAGAAGGCAATGGCATCTGTATGTTGGAAAGTTCATCATTGCTGCTCTCCATTTCTTCCTTCACTGTCACTTTCATCAGTGGTGGGACAGAATTCATGTCATCATTTGCTTTGATGCCCAACATAAGTGCCATGGGATCCTTCTCTCGTCTGTCCATTGCCTCCTGCTGCAACTTCAAGTTGATCCGTGTTCCTTCATCATCTTTCAATTCACCGTTTGATTTCTCCATATCCTCACCCTGTAGTGACACTGGTTGGGGCGTGTATGGCATATGACCAGGTGGGAACTTCTCCAAAATGCCTCCTTTGGAGTCAGACAACAAGTTCTCATCAGCAGCTTTCTTTGTTAAACCACTCTCTTCCAAGCTGCTTAAGTTAGGAATAGGTACTTTGAGGCCAACCACAGGAACAGAGGCTGAGAGGCACGGTGCTGAATTTGAAGATGAAGTGCACATATTTTGTGTTGTGTTCCTCACAGACATTGATGCTTCACAGCTAACAGCCTTGAAGTTGCCTCCACCCATACTATTAATTATAACAATTGGTGTGGCAGTTTGAGACTGTCCTGCTGCACACATGTTGGGTACTGTACCAACAATACCATCAACTTTGTCTGGTGTCATGGACACAGTGTTGGAGGTAGGCATATTATCAAATGCTGGGACAGGAAGGGTTGTCATGGTAGTGGAAGGAACTGAGGGTGCCAATGGAGAAGCATCCAAACTACTAGTTGCAGAGTTTGGCATCGGAATTGAAATTGTATTTGGCGTGACTGTTTCCCCAGAAGTTTCCGTTTCTGCTTCGTTATTGTCAACGTCATCCACCACGGAGCCACTGTCTGTAGTAAGACTCTCTGCTGGACTCTACAAGGAAATGACACTTGTGCTATAGAACACAATAATCCTTTCTTCATACACACTACACTGAGGCTACAAAGTCAAAAGGTGATATAACTATTTGGCACCTAACCATACAATTCAACAGAACTGCCATACAACAATGCAAATACTAAAAAAAGGTTTGTATATACTAATTTATGAACACAAATTTAGCACTTCTGGCTCCTCTTTCTTACCACAGACCTACAATTCAGTACCCACAGATGTTACAAAATTTACTCTGGATTCTTACCATATGCATTACAGGCTCAGTGTAGGAAAATATGCAATTTTGTGGCATAGGTTACAGTTCCAATTTGAAACCTCATTCCTAATCCTCTCTTTTTAATTACATGAGTAAACTTTACTTTTTAATCCGAGCGTTATTCCTTCTTTATAGCTTCAGCATATACTGTAATCTGCCATGGAAAGGAAACTATATCCTGCACAAAACACATGTACTACTGCTTGCGGATTTATACAGTACTTATACAATGTACACATGGATGTCTTTACTGCATTAATTTATAGATACCCATAAGAACATGAGAATAATTACATCAACCATTGCTGTAGCCAATTTTTTAATATCAAAGTAAAATGTAATAAGATCTATGTAAAATTCTAATTTGTTAGTTTTCAAGTAGAGGCATGCCCACTCACATCAGCCCTGTCATTTCTCTTTCTCTTGAACACAGCAATGTCCTTATCCTCCTCATTCTCAAGCTCAACCTGGCTCCTCTTTCGTCCTTTGTTGGGGGTATCTGGCTTCGGCAACTGTGAACAATAATAAGACACCAAACTGTTTTATGCGGCATGACAAGAAAGGTACGATGTCATGACAAAACTGAAAGGTTCATTGCAAAAATTAAGTACCTCCCCTTATACAAACCTGCGTCAAACAAGATGGACACGTTATGCAACATGATAACAGAAAACCACTCTCAAATTTTCCCTTTAGCTACAATTAATTAGTTAACTGCCTCACATATCTCAACACAAAATCACAGCTTAACTCGGCTCCCATCACCCTTTTTATATTAACTTGTTAACCATTACTGCCTCTGGGCTGGTCTCCTGTAGCAGTGCATGCAGTTTCTCAATACTAATGAAATTAGTGTCAAGTTAGGAGCTGGGACAGCATAGTCAGTATAGTGATTAGGATATGAGCTAGATGTGTAAAGGAACTGTGGTTCATTTCCTGGCAAATCCAGATTTATTTAATCTCTGTGGCATCCAGACCAATCATGGCATCCACCCAGCCTCCTGTTCTGTGACTACTGGAGGCTCTTTTCCTGGATGTAAAGTGGCATGAGCATGAAGCTGATCACTCATACCCATCTAGTGCCAAGTTTGAGTTGTTATACTGCCATTCCTCCCAATGCCTACATGGTGTGCACACAGACAATTTTTACACTATGAAATGGGCACATATGAGCAAAACATTATGCCCGAGTTAAGTACAGCTGTGCCATGGTGCCCCCCCCCCTCCCTTTTCCCACTCTCCATGTACCCACCTCCCTCTGCACTGCCTTGTGTAACTCTTCCAAACTTAGTCTAGTCTGTACAACAGTCCTGCCAACCATGTGCTCCATAATTATGCTCCAGAGCAGATTTCCACATTACATCCTTCAGTGAAAACAAGCCAGGCCAATATAGGACCACTGCCTGGTGTTGAGGGGTGAGTTCCTTTGGATTTTATTCTTGTACTGGTTATGATCATCATCTCACAAGTTCTTGTTTTCATTTTGATTTGTGACAGTCAAGTAAGTTAATTTTTATGAGGATATGTTGAAGAAATTGCCTTTTTAGAGGTCATGCTGTCCAGGCAGACATGTAAGCATCCACATGGCGGATGTGCATGCACACACATACGTATATATGCATGGAGAAGTACAAATTCAGTGTGGTTTTCATTAGGATGAGCACACATGAACTTGATATACCCATATTTGCATGCGTGGATGCAGGGACATACACATGTACATGTCTTCATTCTTATGTTACTATGGTTTGCTTGTTACATTAAGTATCTTTTTAGTGCTACATGTGTGCGTGTAACACTGACTGCTTCTTACCATCCCACTGGGCTGGAAGACAATTTGTTTGGTATGGCCACAAAAGAGGTAAAGGAAGATCACAAACAAAAAGGAATGGGGAGTCAAAACAGCTGTCAGCCTTGTAATACCAGATCATAATCAACCTAAACCATAAAGACCAAGTTGCACATAAGCCTGGTTCAAGTCCAAACAAAAAGTGAAGAGCAAATTCTTAAGTCTAAAGCAATGACATTTTTAGACAGTGCTACATAAAAGGTGGGACAAGTGGTACAGAGCACTCTCCACTGTTACATGTGAGATTACTAACCTTCTTCTTGCTCTTATCACTGGGAGAGGAAATATTGCTGGCTGGAGACTTGCACTGTTTCTTGTCCATTTCACTCTCTGGTGTGTCTGTACCACTGCCGCGTTTGGGGCGGTTACGTGCAGTCTGCAACGTGTCACACGTGTAACAAGGATATAAGTACCATATATGTGTGTGTGCACATACTAACTCGAACGAACAGAGTTCTTCCCGAGAAGCTAACAGTTCCTCTTCTAGTCAAAAAATTCCCCACACTGTATGGTACCCAAAGACTCATTATCATGTTTACAAGATTCTGCCACCTGTCTCTACCCTGAGCCAAATTACTCTAGTCCACACCTTCCCATCCTATTTCTTGAAGATTAATTTTAATATTATCCTCCCAGCTATGCATAAGTGTTCCAAATGATCTTTCTCCTCCAAGTTTCCTCATCAAAAACCTGTATGCATTTTGCTTATCCCCCACATGTCCCACATGCTTAACCCAGCTCATGTCCTTGAGTCAATCACCCAAATAATACTTGGTGAAAGAGTGGAATTCATGAACTCATTATGAACATTTCTCCAGTTGTATATTACCTCTCCCCACTTATACCCAAATATCTTCTTCCTCAGCACCCTATTCTCAAACACTATGTCAATACCATACATTAAAATCTTTATATTTTTAGCTTGCATATGAGAAGATGGAAGATTCTGGAATAGATGGTAGCAGGCATTCCCTCTGCTCTAAATTTCTTCATACATGTAATTTCTGTGGTTTCCCAAATATCTGAACTCTGCAACACTTTCAAACAACTTATTAGCTATCTTTATGTTGTTATTCTATCCTGTATTTGTTGACGAGGCAGAAACATGTCTTTCTTTTCGTAAGTGTTTATTTCTGGACTAACCTCCTTACTAGGGATCAATAAAGCTTCTGTGTTTTTCTTTATAGTACATATGTTTTCACCCAATAAATTAACATCACCATTGTAAGACAAGAAGCTGACATGTCCCATTCAATTTCAATCCCTCCTGGTTTTCTTGGATCTTCCTAATGGCATATTCTAAAGCAACAATACAAGCAATGCCAACAGAGAATCTCCTTGTTTCAGAACATTCTGAATAGGTAAGGTGCGCACACACACTGATGTATATGAACCGACTATGCATGTGTGAAATGTTTCAGCTGAAATTCACGTAAAAGTACACTATTTCATTTCCGTACATCTCCCACCAGCTGCAATCTTCAGTTACTTGGCTGAAGTACTTGAGACAGTGGCCTCAACACAGCACAGGTGACAGATTCTGGTTCTTCAGTCTGCATCATCCACATGGTATACAACAGTGGACAAAATCAGGTAGGTTAATCTCAGAATATTTCATTTTACCCACCAAAACTCCACTCATGTGCCAGAGCATCCGAATGGTCTGATCAGTCAAAAAGTTTTGGTAATCTCACTCCTTAGGTCACTGGCTACACTGAGACTAAAAATACAGTGAAAGTCCATAACAACAAAAGTGTGCAAAGTTTCTACTTACTCTGAATTGTGTTGTGATGACTGCGACAAAGTATATCACAATTTCTCTACCACTAACAGTTAACTGCCTTCCCAGCATTGCCATGCCTGAATTAATAGAAATGAATAATCCAGTACCAGTAACAGAAGTCTCACCTGCTCTTTTGCTCTGGTACGAGTCCTCATCCTCCCTGGAGATTCATCAGGTGAGTCCATCTGAACGGGCCTGAACAAATATGGTGTATCACCACGTGTGTTGTTAGAAGTTGCAGTGACAGGAGGCAGCTCCCCATACTTTTTACAATAAGCTCGGCAGTCTGAGCACAGGAGAGTCCGACGATCCTTTCCAGATGGCTGCCAGTCACGTGAATCTAGCCAAAATAGCAAAGGAAAAGGTTAGTTATTTCACTGTGCATATAATATTTGGGAAATCCCCAAAATTATGCATTTGTAATGGAGAATTACACATTTGTCAAAGTTGTTGCAAAATTGTTAAGGTCCCCTTGAATCAACTGATAAAAAATTCCACAGTGCCAATAACTTACTTGTAGCAAAGCAGTGTTGACACCTATACGCATGGTCCCGTGAATCTGAATCATCCTCAGAGTTCTCATCTTCACTGCCAGAACTGCCCTCACCTGAAAAAAAAAAAACACCAATTATGCACAACTGCAAAGTAAAACACTTCCACCATGTACAGAACAGGTGCCCATTTCCATTCCACTGTTTCTGAAATTGTGGTCCATGATAATTCAAACTTTCTATATAATAACCTTCAGTTTTCAAAACCTTATCATTTCATTCACACTCCACTGTTATTTCCTGATTTGTTACAATCCTAGCTTCAAATAACAGGAATGTCTGCCAATACAAATAATATATCAGTTTTCAAAACCAAGTATGTGCACTGGAACACTTGTGAGTGATGTGGTCCACAATTAGCCTTATGTCAATAGCTGTTGGTAGTCAATTTGTTGCATGGCAGCAATGTCTCATAATTTTAGTAGACAAAATTACTCAGCAAGAAAACAAATTTAAATTTTTTGGTTCCAGCATGTAAAGATTTGAAATACCATAGAGAGAAGCTTAACTGCATTAGGGTTTCTATAACAGGGCACGGTAAAGGAAACTAAGGAGGGAAGAAAACTTAAGCTCTATAAGGTAATGTCAGTTTGACGCTCACTGTATGAAGTGAAACTTTTATAGTACAAAGAGTGATATAAATATACAGGAGTGACATGATATTTCTTACAAGTGCGACAGGACACACAAGTTTTCAAATCTTTGATCAGTTTGAGGTACAATCAACAAACAATCCAAAATAAACATTAAGTTTATTAACATGGTTACAAGTTTGGCGCACATATGCGATCAGACTGTCCGTACAATATGCACGTCAAAAAGTTTCCATAGAACACAGAAGTATGTTCTAGAACTGTAAAATGACATGAGTGGTTACATGCCAAGGCATGTAACCACTAAGATATACGCAATCAAATCACTATTGTCTGAGATGTGACACTGTGCAGTCTGGCAGTGTTTCCAAACCAAAGTGGACTCCTACTTCCAAATGCTGGTGACTACATGGCTTCCCATACCAGAAGACACCAATCTTCATAAAACTAAAAGTGAAAAAACATATCTCTCCAAAAATCAATGGGAAGACAGACTAGCTACAGTTTGGGAATAACTGTGGCTTCTATAAGCTGTGTAGATGAATGAGAAATAAAGCTGCCAAGCCCAGGCCAACTATGTATTGGTCATAGTACTATCAAACATGCTTTAATTTAGCATTACAATTATGACAGGTGTTGGGGCCAGAAATGAGTGTGACTACCCTCTTAGCCTAAAGTAATATTTTGGTCTATGTTAATTGTAAAACTTTGGTGACAATCCTCTCTTACAAGTTGCCTAACCATTGTCAGTTCCCTGGTACTCTTATGGCAATTATAACAGTTGCGACAAACTAAACCAACCAAGCAGCAGCAAGAACCAAAGATACAACACCACTACTACCAAATACCACACCACTGAATAAGTATGAACCACTTCCACTGCCCAGACTTACAACTTACACCTCTGAAATCTACCATAATACTGTCCTTCAAGTTCTTTCCATGACGTTTTAACTAAAATTCAGTAAGCATCTCCTTACTCCTTCAATCATTTTTATGCCAACTCTATTACAATCTCTCTCAAGAATAAATGCTAAACTTTCCACCTAATTACACCAACCACATCAAATTCTGCTCATCCACATCTTTAGATTAAGGCTAGAAATGTACCGTGCACCTGAAATAATGTGAAATGCCAACTTGATGCAACAAGGTAATTTTATTGATGTATTCTTAGCTCGACATGTTTCGGGTACATACGTCCATCATCAGGGACAAAGGATGTTGAGTTGCAGCATATGGTTTTCTGCACCGAGTTTTTGGATGGGTGGTGGTCTTGAGAGCCACTGCGTAGGTCATGTGTACGTTGCGATTGGTGCTGTGCACAGCATCATCTGCACCGTACACACGACCTTCGCAGCGGCTCTCAAGACCACCACCCATCCAAAAGCTCGGTGCAGAAAACCGTATGCTGCTACTCAACATCTAATGCTCCTGATGATGGGCGTATGTACCCTAAACATGTCAAGCTACAAATACATCAATAAAATTACCTTGTTGCATCAAGTTGGCATCTCACATTATTTCATGAGGAAGATGCACGGTCTAACAACCCTCAAGTACCCTGCACCTGTTTCTGTTGACTCACATCCAGCTCATGGGAAAGTGCATTTCTGGATTCCACTTGCTGGCTTATAACAGAGGAAAAGTTGTATCACCACCTGTCTGAATGTGGTAATGAATCTGCAGGCCATATTATGAGATTTGTGGTGCTCATGCCAATGTATACTGAGATTCAGATAATTTGAGATATGATACCATGTGGTCTGGTAAATACGTACCAGAGGTTCAAAGGAACCTGCTGCCTCCATCTTCAGGACAGGTGAAGGCAAAATTTTGCTCCAAAATGTTGGTACCTAGTGTTCTGAGTGAGGAAACAGTGTGGCCATCCTATGTGGTATTTGTGCTTCACAATCCAATGCCAAATTCAGATGAAGTGGAAATATTAAGCCACTCTCCTGACTTTGTCTACTGATAAGATGGTAACCCACCAGCAAGTTTGCTTACAGACTACAGTGCTTTCTTGAAGCTTCGGGTACAGGCGTGCACACAGATGTCCCTAACTGGAAGCAGGAAATATGCAGCTGTCCCTAACTTATACTGGGGAGAGCACTAAGCAACTAAATGCCCATTAGCTCAGTGACACAAGCATCATGGAGCAAATGATGTTGAACCACATATGACAAATATATTATCAGGATATAAATTCTTGGCATAGATGGGCTTATTTTTCTACACTATCATAACTAGACTGCCTCTCAAGTCCATTCATTTTCCTATCCAATAGGTACTAGAGTAAGAAGGCAAGAGTGGGGCACTAAACATTCACTGAGAGGTTAAGAAAGACTAGAGCTAGTGATAGCAATATAAGATCAAGGCTCATGTGGGCTGTACAGTAACTCTTTATTGTCAGAGGTTCCAATGGAATTCAAAGCTTGCAGGTTCTTTTAGTCTCATTACTTGAACTCTTACCACTGTACTAAATTTTAACCTTTAGTATATGGCATTTTAAATGCCACACTTCTGCTGCAGCCAGAGCACTGTTCAATTTAAATGCCCACTGTAAGACAGTACCTTCCCTTTTGGATGAAAAGGATACAAACTTAATGGGACAACAGTGCCCTCTTCAATCATTAAAGGTTAATACAGGCAAGCAGTCTCAATGTTTAACTAACCACCACACCATGAAGCATATAGGGAGCACAGTACAATTCCACACATTCTTAGCCTTCATACTAGATGGACGTGTGTGGTCAGCTTCATGCCCCAGCTGTATACCACTGGAGAAAAAGCATCCAGTACCCAGTCAATAGGAGGAAGGCTAAGTGGAAGGGGGGTTCAGGGCCAGTCTCATCACAGTAGTGACAAACAGAAAAATCTCTGTTACTGCTGTGAATTAATGATGAACCAAGAATTTAATGAGATCTCTAAATATGACCTGGATTAGCAATAAGCAAAGTGGTGAAGTTTCTAGTGTTCGGAATTAAGGCTGGTACATGGAACCCTCAGCACAGAAGGCAAGTGTATGAGATCTCTGACTGTCCACAGCTATTGTGATGTTCATCATCAACATAACAATTAACCATCAGATCCTACTCCAAGCCAACAGAGTAAGAATAAAGAGGATTCCACAGCTAAAACAGCAAGGGAAGCACTGCAGCCACAGCTCTATGTCACTTTTCATGAACTTACCATGCTCCTTGGGGTTGGGGGATGGTCTAGATGATCCCATGGCTGCAAAACAAAAAGAATCACATCCAAACTGGCACTCTGGGGGGTACGCATACATTAGTCAGAAAGCACAGCATTTATTACTGAATGCAACCGTTTTAACAAAGCCACCAAAACCATACAAAAGCCATTTCACAAGCAGATAGGAAATATTTTGGCTGTATTATCAAACTGTGAACTTCTGTCTCATGAAAAAACCTGATAACATAAATGGTCCTTTCTGATGTTAAAATTTTGAGAAAGACTTTGTAAACCCTATGTGAAAGCAAAATGTGAAGTTTTTAAACTGCACCTGAATTCCCCATGTGCAGCAGGTCATAAAATAAACAATACTTACTGAATTTTAAGCTGGAAAGTCCAAGTAAAAAAGGGGAGGGGGGGTTTAACAACAAGTCTATATGTTCTTGTATATGCAGTTCTGATATATCCAGTAACTGTATATGAGGACTAATTAAAATTTATTTATAAAAATTTTGAATAATTTCTTAGTGTTGGTTCATTTATTCTTCAAAATAGGTTCTTAATTCTCAATCTGATTTTAGAGAGTGCTTAAAACATTGGACAGTAACCACACATGGCCCTTCTCAGAACTACATGCTGCAAATTATCACTGCTATGTGCCGTTCCGTTTGGATTCAATCCACTGTCCAGCCAGCCAGCCAGGATCACAAACAACTCTTTCCACACAAGCATCATATGTATCAATACTGCTGTTCTGAGACTGTAAAAAAGGGTTAACCTAACCTTACAAATAGCCACAACTTGCTGTTAAAGCAGGGGTCAAAACGTGCAGGTATAGTCCACAGAACAATATCCATTCCAGAAAAGAAACCTGGTCTACCCATGCCACTGTAGTTGCTTCACACCAGACAACTTACCACACCATATTACTACTAGCATTATCATCACCATTACTACTACTACTACTACTACTACTACTACTACTACTACTACTACTACTGCTGCTGCTGCTGCTACTACTACACTTGATGTCTGGGCAGGCAAAATTGTCTCCCATACCTGCAACCTCTATGGGCCCACTGTTCCTCCCCCAGATAGGTAAATGAATATGGGACATTTGTGACATGATGACTGATGGGGTACGGTCAAAGCTAGAAGAAAAACTGTCTGGTGCCACTTTGCCCACCACAAATCCCAAATGGACTGCCCTAGGAATTAACCTAACTTCTGCTGTGAGAAGCTGACAACAAACTGCTACACTATCCCACAGTCATGTAACAACACAGAAGACACAGTGTAAAAAACACTGTCCCTCATATCAAGGGATCCAAAACAGAAGGCATGTCAGCCAGTTTTGAGGCATGTTTGCAAAGTTCCAAAAAGTGTCTCTTTGCTTCGCCATGTTTATTCATCCATCTGCACAGAACACATTACATCCCTATGGGCAGATTTTTATTACATATCATATTGGGAGGTTTTACTACAACCTGTCAAGAAAATTCAAGTTTTGTTAAAATAGAAAAACATAACAGGCACTTCAGGTGAAGACCTATGTACTTTTCGGACATGTTGGCTATTGGTGTTATCATGGTTTTCTTCAAATAGAATCAACAGCAGTCTACTGTATTTCTTCATCTCTCTTCTTTCTTCCTCCTCCTCATTTTTTCTTCTTGTTCTTTCCTCATCCTTCTTCTTCATCTTCTTCTTCTTCTCCTCCTCCTCCTTCATTCACATCAATATGCTGGCTTCTGTATGCACCAGAATTCCTATCTAAAGCTATCCTTCCTTACTTGCCACGACTTAGTATAAACAATACTATTAACTCACAGATTCATACAGAGAACACCATACTCTTACACTCCATATCAAAAGACAGAAAGGGTGGTGCAGGTGAGCCCATGCACTCACATGACAAAGAGAAAGAGAGAGAAAACTTCCTGGTACACAATAAAGCTAAAAGTTCCATGTCACTACTGTGAACATGAGAAATCAAACTATATGACTGTCAGCCTACTAGCTGTAGTACAGTGTGGTGTTCCATTACACACATGGTATGAAATGCCCCTCACATGCATTTTCACACTGTTCACAACTGCCAGTATACAGTAAACACCCACTTCCCAACATTCCTGAGTCAGCCTGTAGTGTTGCAGCTTCAAACAGGAAGAACCATGGTTCAGTCACAATAGCGTAATGTCTGCCATATGGATCGTAATACTTGTAATCTAACATTAATAAAACTCACGGCCAGTAGGAGTTCAAAATTCTAAAATTAACTAAGAATATGGAAATACATATGCTGCAGACATAATGACTAGAGGCTTAAAGAACAACATAAAAAACTATCAGGTTTAGTTAACCCTTTAATGCCGAACGACTTATATATGTGTCACGCTGTGAGCCCTTTAAATAGCCGAATGACATAAACACGTCGCAAACTGCGTGTTGAAGTTTGGAGCAATTTTGCAATGTTCACTCCTATTTGGTTAACTGCTGTGGCTTGCGATGCTTCAGGACCCTTGAAGATCAGGCTTACAAACAGGAGCCAGAATGTACCCCCTCCACCTCCTAAACCCCCTCACAAACACCAATATATACGTACACACTTCGTAACTGCGCATTTTTCCCAGTTGACTTATATGGTTCTGACACTGCTTGCTACGGTTATCACTTGCTCTGGAGTTCACTGTGGGTTGAAATATAAACACTGGCCTACGAAGCAAAAAATCTTTCTTGACCAGAAAGGTTTTCAGTGGCATACTGTATGCATATAATTCAGACAAAAGTAATGTTAAAAAATCAGAGATACCCGCAAATATCGATGTTTAGAGCTCCAGGATGGCCCACAGACATGCCTCTTGTAGTGCTGGTGTAATCTGTGGGGGTTGTGGGGTAGAAACATGCAACACACAGCCGTCAATCTACTAAAAACTTCTTGGCACCCACGAATAGCTGAAATTCATACAGCTGTCACATTGTAGTTTTATATCCGTTTTGCTGTCACTGTTCATATCTAAGCCACATTAGGCTCCTAAACCATGCCCAGTCATACAAAGGAGTGTATATAAGGCAGACCATTGTAGGTGTCTATTGCATTGGCCTGGGAAAAAATAAAACTTGATGAGGAACTCATCAGTGAAGTTCTGGTTGCTGACACTGACTCTGGATCAGGTTCTGGGGCTGTCTGTGTTGATGATTATTTTTCACAGAAATTTTTCATCTGCTGGTTGAACAGACCAACGTGTACTACCAGCAACACTTAGACAGACAAGCCAGACCTAGTTGCCAACTGAAACTGAAAAGGGGTGAAGTAAGGGTGAGGACTAGGGGAGGTTTAGTTTGGAAGGACAGATGAGAAGTTTATGTGCTGAATAACATGGACCCACCACCAGCATAAGGAAATTTTTTGTGACAACAGCAACCGCCCCATGAAACCTAACATAGTGGAACAGTTCAAATGGCAAATGGGTTACGTTGACAATTCTGATCGTATGGCTAACAGCTATTCGATGAGTCGATGTACCTTCAAGTGGACCAGGAAATTATTTTTCCACTTTCTGGATCTAACAGTAATCAACAGCTGGATACTGTTACCTTCATGTGGGGCTAAATATACCCACCGAGATTTCAGGCTCCTTCTGTTGAGGAATTTGATTGAGGAAGCTGGAAAGAGCCATGATCGCCCCACCCCAGATTGGTTGGAAGACCAAGTTCAGGTGCAAAAAATGTTTTGCGACCCGAGTCACCATAACAACCACTGGCCAGCGAAATCGTCAACCGAACTCCGCTGCCGTCTGTGTTCTTCTCGCGGCCAAAGAGAGGGCACAATGTATAAATGCGTCAGATGTGATGTGGACAAGTGCGTGGTGCCTTGTTTTGAGGAATATCACACAAAAGTAAATGTGTAAATCACACTCTCTTTGTGAAAAATGTGTCCTAATAAAACAGTGATCCAAGGTGTCACAGACCTTCTGCAGCAACCAGAATTATGTGAGTAATGAACTATTTACACCACATGTTATATAATGCATGTGATTCACAGGTCTAAATTTATTATAAAAATAGGTGAACATTTTTTTTCGGATTAACCAATTCATAAGCAGAGTGCAACATTTTCTTTATTAAATCAGAAAAAAAAGTCTGTGAGATACACTTTTTTTTCTAAGAGTAATTAAAATTTAAAAGCCCCAGTAAAAAATTCTGGCAGGCAGCATTGCTTGAAGGGATTTAATCCGGCGTCAAAAGGTTAAATTCTTCAGCAGACTTCCCTTTAGGAAACACTACATAACACAGCAAAATACATAACCTTTAGTCCATTCATAAAATTCTTTCTCTATCCTGCAGGTGTCTGATCAGTTCTATACAAAAGCGGATTTTCTCTCTTCTGTTCACAGCCACACAAACACCACAATATCACTTATAACTGAAAGTGCTCAACAAATGGCAGACAGGCAAGTAGTTATAGCATAACCCACAACCCTTTACACATAATTCATTTCAACACAATTCTGTAGGTGTCTATTAATGTGCTGGCCCAACAGCACAAGCGCCAAATAATAATAATAATAATAATAATAATAATATCATCTTCTGGGATGTGACACACTGCGGCCTGGTACCTACCTACCAAAACTACATGGAACCACTTCCCAGGAGACTACAATCTTTGTAGTCACTGCCATAAACACCAAACCTCACAATAAAAGAAACTGGCAGAACAATCTGATGCCTGAAACTACCCTAAATATTTATTTAAAAATTAATTTCATACCATACATAAAACAGTGTCTCAACTGCAAAGACAAAGCAGTTAATGCTGTGTAAGGAAATAATCACTGTTTACTGCGACATCCATACACAACATAGTGCCACGTGGGCAAAGCGAATAATTTTTTAATGTTAAAGCAGACGGTTCATATAGCCTTCACTGTACTTTATAGGATAAATTATGGTACTGGGGACACATAAAAATGGTGAAAACATGAAACTGGTAATATCAAGGCTCCAGTGACACTGAAAGGTGAAGGGTTATGAGGCAATTGTCAACAAGTAACCAGTATGGTTTCAAACCTGCCTGTGAACTGAAACATAAGCGTTACGCACCTGAACCCACTGTGGCAAGCAAAAGGAAGTCTTACCCTGCAACTGAAACATTCACAGCAATTTGACTGCTGTGCAGACACACAGACACATTTCCATACAGTGTTCCTAAGTATTGCTGTGTGGTAGTCAGTACTCCTGCCTCATATTCAGAAGGCTGTGGATTCAAAACTAAGCCAGGACACTAACTCTTCAGAGGCTCGAAAACTGATTCTGACGCCTAGTCCTATTGCTAAGACTAGGTTACTGTACTTTAACATAATGCAATCCAGGGCTGCTACCGGCCTCCTTACCGGACATAACACCCCGAGAACACATCTGTGCATAATGGGGCTGACTGATAGTCCCTTATGTAGAAGGTGTGGAGCAGATGAGGAAACCTGAGCTCATGTTTTGTGTGAGTGTGAAGCCTTGGCAGTACTCAGACATACCTATTTGGGTTCCTGTTTCTTGGACCCTGAGGAAATTAGAAGTCTAAGTCTAGGGATAATCTGGGACTTATTAAGGGAACAGGGCTCCCATGATATGGACATTAGTTTAAGAGGTACAAATTGCCTGTCAAAAAAGCCTATGTGCATTAGGACCAAAAGGGCTCAAACTCACTTACTATTCCATTCTATTCTATTCTAAGATGCAGAACTTTTCTACAGTATGGAGTCCACTGCTTAAGTTCAGATGAGTATAATACCAAGTGTAGCAAACTAGGGTGATATCGAGGCTTCCAGAGAGGCTGCACCCTATTTCTTTACTAGTAGGAATGCATTCAAACATTGACAACAAAATGGAGATGTTAATAACACATTACTGGGTATTGTTCCACTGGGTTATAGATAAACATGCTATTTTAATCTGTATATCACCCAACTAGGCAATGTGTCTTGCCAACTTGGTGCTTATGGTAGGAGTGGAGAGTAGCAGTGTGGAATGAAAGACATATAAACAATAACTAGGCCAGACTGCGAAAAACCACATAAACCTGTTAGGATTGCTGGCCAGTGAAACAAAATTTCAACACAGTCACTGAGGAACACAAAGCAGATTGCTAACCACATACCACGACACTCCATAACACAGCTGCCCGAACACTACAGCAAAATGAGACATGTACCACTAGGAAAGAAAAGAAACCCCCCTACCCCATGGCTACAAAGTGATGCTATGTTTGCCATATCTTACCCTCCACTGTGATTTCAATTGCAGGGAAAAAGATTTTCCCTGCAAAACAACCCACATGCAAAGCAATCTTGTAAATACCTGCTGGTGAGCTGGCATCTGCCTCCTTTGGTTGACCACCCCTTGTGTTGCGTGTGTTGCGGATGCGACGCAGTGACTGCTGCCTTCTATTCCGGCGATGTGGACGATTGTTGTTGGCACCAGGAGTCTTCTTCCACAAATAATAAAACTCAACCAACTCCGGCTGAAATGCAATCAAACTTCCATGAAGTCTCAAACTTTGTTTTCAGTAGCCCTTCAGGGCATCTTATTAACATGCCTCAAGCATGTCACCTGCAAGTATTAATTCTGAACACCTGTAAGTAGTTAAGACATACTGTAGTGTTAAACTCTATCCCACAGAACAACTTTCAAATTGTTTTATTTCTTGGTCCAGCTGTCAAAACTAACATATATTTGTGTCCAACATGTTCTGGCTGTTCAGCAGTTCTCAACAACATTAACTTCTAATATTGGGTACCACTAAAATGATCCAATCTTACATTCCAAAATTTAAAAACATTAAAATATGACATCTATAAAATCCACATACATCCCAGGATAATGATACATTTTAATTATGGTGTATTTTAAACCCATCAGCTTGATTATGAGTGTCACAATGTACTTCCCAGAAGGACTGCTGAAAACCTGAAACATGACATGAACACAAACACATTTTAGGTGTATCTGACATGACATGTAATTCAAATATGTAGACATAATCTCAAATGTTTTAATCACTGACAACATGGTATGTGGATGCCATTATACTATTAAGTGTTCTGTGCAAACAAACACAGCATACTTTTAACGGATATCAGATCCTCACAACAGAATTGCCCTTCCCTCAGAACTCTACTCGACAGCAATATTAGTACTACTGACAGCAAGAAATTAAAAAAGCATGAGGGTAGAGTAACTTCAGTTGCTCAACAGCCATATAAAATATCATGAAAATTGCCATTTACTTTATAAAAGTGCGGTACACATAAGACATTATTTAAAATTTTGTTGTGAAAATCTGCCAATTACTTTCAAAGATTTGTTTTCACAGCAGTGAATATGCAGGTTTCATAACAACATGGTACTGGAACACAGTTCAACAATGGTCACCTACCAACAAGGTGTTCACTCACCGTATCTTTGTGTGGTAAAAGATCCTTCCGAATTCTGAAGAAATTCTTTCCAAACTGACGAAGACCTTTCACAAACCGTTTCTGTAACAGATTTGTGTCACTTGTATTTCAATACGCTACCACTGCAGGCTGAACACACAACCAAAATTTGCTCTTGAAATGCAAATAATCCTTACCGTCTCTTCTTCAGTCCATTTCTTCTCAATGCCTTTAGGAACTGGACACTTTACCAGGGCCTGGAGGGCTTTGCCAGGGTCATAGCCAGAATCATGCAGCTGAAACAAAGCATACAACACACCTTATTTATTTGTGGTGTAGTTAAATGACACTGTCAACAGCATGGATGATACAATACTGAATTATATGATCAATAATGAACTGTAAAGAAAAGTGCAAGAAAGGTGTTGTGGCTGGAACTGGAGTACTACTTAGAAATTTGCCTGCAGAGACTCAACAAAAGAATAAAAAACTTTCATCATAACAGCCACACACCAGGATTAGATGTAAATCCAGATCCTCTGGAGCATTCAGCAGGAATGCTACCCAATCAAGTACCATCCTGAGGTGAGAACCCATTACAACCCATTTTCCATTTATGGAATAACTGCTGTTAGCTGCTAAACTGACCAATCACCAACTTCTTCAGTTCACCTTCATTGCATGAGAAAATGTAAATAAATCCCATGACACTACAGGGCTGGCAACCAAATGCCAATGAAAAGGTAATGGCATAACCAATCAAACGAGAGGCAATGAACATATAAATGCAACATTAAGGTGCATTTGCATAACCACTGTCGCCATGGAAAAACAGAAGGTATTACATATTCTGTGTGTGTGTCTGTAGCCTTAGTCATCCAGCATCCAAAGCACATGTGCCCTATTATATTGTCATCTGTGGCCTGTCTGGATCTACCATATTTCCATATCATTTCATAAATGGCACACTTTTGGGGGGGGGGAAACAGAAATCAGATTCATGAATGACGAAATGAAGGCCTTAAATCTTGGCTTCCAATAAAGTACCGAAAAGCCACTAGCGGCGTTTTTCACAAACCATGTAATACAAACCGACAACGGAATAAACTCTTGGATGCCAAAATGCATAATACATACTGCATTTCAGCTACCAAAAAACTAAAACAAATCCTAAATTTACATAAAAGACAACTATGTATCAAAAAACAACTAAAAAAGAAGCTTGTAACAAAAAATGCAGTGCTTGTCCCAGCTGATAAAGACAAAACAACTGTAGACACAGATACTAACAGATATATATAAGAAGGTCAACCATTTCTAGCAGTCAACATCTTCCCCACCCTTCCCTAGGATCCTACTGAGAACTACCAAAAACTAATACATGAAACACTACCACAGTGCAGTACATTCACAGAAAAACACAAAATAAAATACTTAACCCAAAAGATACCTTCACCCCCAATACTAAAAGCACAACTAAAACGACAGAGATCTAACATTCCCATTCGTCCCATAATCAACAATCTCAGTGCCCCCACTTACAAAATAGCAAAACACGTAGCTAGATTATTAAATGAATATCTTATGCTCTATGATCATTATCTTGTTTCCCTTTCAACCAACCTAGCCAATGACCTAGTAATCCTCCGATTTAACAAAAACCACAAACTTATCATGCACAACACAAAACACCTCTGCATTAATATCCCTATAGAAGAGACCATAGACATCATAAAATCCCTACTTATACTAAAAAATAATGACCTACAGATAACAGATCAAATACTAAGTCTTATGAAATTAGTCCTTTCACAAAATTATTTCATTCTCAATAAGATATATATCAACCAGAAAATGGTGTAGCAATGGGATCACCAGTCTCGAGCACAACTGCCAAAATATTCTTGCAATACTTTTAGGATAAACATCATCATCATCATCATGTTCCTGAAGGGTTAGGTGTGTTTCCTGTTCCTTCATCCTCAAGATGAAGTTGGTCCCTCCATCTCTTCCTCAGTCGTCCTATGTTCCTTCGTCCTTTTGGTTTATATTGTAGTGCTTGTTTTGGTAGTCTGTTTGTGTCCATCCTCTGTACGTGTTT
>Ga0136643_10003166_pt1 | contig 21979 bp, 12 predicted proteins | sample TergutLab28metaG_FD_96883 | JGI IMG/M metagenome (GOLD analysis project Ga0136643, IMG submission 96883) | Labiotermes labralis P1 segment gut microbial communities from Petit-Saut dam, French Guiana - Lab288 P1 (version 3) (version 3) | ecosystem: Host-associated > Arthropoda: Insects >... | reverse complement strand
TAGTGACGTGTTTCTCTTTATAATAGCGACAGTACTTCAAGTGCCCACCTCCGAACTAGTCTCCTTCTTGTGTGTGTGTGTGTGTGTGTGTGTGTGTGTGTGTGTAATGCACTCGGTTGCTAATTAATTAGAAGGAAACCTGCTGCCACCTCTAATATTATACCTTTAAAGACATTTTGTGATAAATAAAATGAACATCATAAGGGTGATGCAAGTGAAACACAGCAGACGGCGTTACGTAATATATTTAGCTGGACGACAACCAAATTCACTTAAAGTAAATGCCAATATTACCTTCATGTGGTGTAACGTACTGCTACGAACACGGTCCTGGAGACTGAGACGTACAGGCAGTACAACAACCTTAATTTCTTAGTAAGACCCTATCCGTAGTTCATAAGGAAGTTACCTGGCATTATATTGGGTTTTCTTGCATTCAATTTGCTTCGTTTGGCTGAATACTTGGTTGCTTGTAAAAGTGATGCGGACTACTCGAGGTACAGTGTGACAATATAATGTACCTTAACTCTAACCTGTGAAGATAATCACAATGTATGAAAAACAAACGCCTACTCCAAGAAAGCAAGTAAGAGCTTCGATAAAAAAAATTTGTTTTTGTTAATTAAGGTATAAAAAAGTAAATTTTTCTGACAAAAACATTGGGCTGAGGGCGGAATTTGTGACTTTTTAAGTAGAAGGTGTATGGGCCTAATATTTTATATTTGCTTGACTTTTATTCATAAAAATGACTTTTCACATTCATATATGTATATTACCGTCTAAAACACGACATATGTACATCAACACAGTGATGTAATTGATATTTCATCACTGTGTTGATGTACATATGTCCTGTTTTAGACGGTAATATACATATATTTACTACTACACAACGGGATGGCCCCTGTCAAACTTTTTATTCATTGCTTTTATTGTGTAGTGCCTACCGGGTGACAGTTAACTCCCACTACTCCCCACCCATGTAGGTAGTAAATAGTGTGAGATCGTGGGGGTCCTGCTATTGTTGTTTCGGTCTTCACGATCTCAAATTTCGCTGCCATCAGTCAGAATTTGGATTATACACAGGTTTCTGTCAAACCGTTTCTCTATACACTATATGTGTCCAGGTATCATATTAAAATAATTCCCATAATTTAACTACTTGATTAGCTATCGTGAATTTTTCACAAGCATAAACAATTGTAACCGTTAAAACTTCTTATCCATATAGTGCATCTAATTCTCATTGAATTTTACCAGTATTCTCATAAGTTAATCACTTACTCAAGGAAATGTTTGGGATTTGATTGTGTCTGGATTTTCATCTCAGCTTACATCCCAGTGAGACATAGACAGACATGGTTTACATTTTAACTAACTAAAATATATAAATGTGTATTCTGTAAAATATCTACATGATTACATACAGGAATAAACTAAGACCTACACAACTGAAATCTCTCTTTACCATATTTAACCCAGTAACATAAAGGCAAACAATTTACGTTAATTCAATTTCTTCGTATTACACAGATTTGGAACAGCAAAGTAAGTTAACAAACACTTCTCAATCGTTTTCTTTGTTCTCTGAATTGTTGATGTATTACACACCACTCACCTGGTAAGAAGTCTGGGGCATAGGGCTCATCTTGAGTCCTAGCCCAGAGCACCATGTTTTACGTCTCCTCTCGTTGAAACTTTGATCACAAAAGATACTCTTGTCGGTCTTACAGGTCGGTATACCAGTTCATAAAATCCATAACTCAGCGCTATTAAAGGTTAAAGAGTTCACTTAGCAGCTGCACATGCAGACACGAAAGGAACGTGCTCTTATTAAGGAATTTGCATATACAGTCTTCCTCTTGTTAATGCGTTCAACTTTCTCAACCAAATTTATATCTTAACTGATAATTGAAAATTTCTACTAAGTCAATGTATGAAATAAAGTTACACATACAAAATTATCAAATTTCATTTCAAGTTCCAAATTTTTAAACACTAACCAAACGTTAATCTCTCTCTTTCCTTCTGTGCATTTCTATGCATTACATCTTTAAACACTAACCGAATGTTAATCTGTCTCTTTCCTTCTAGCATTTCTATGCATTACAGTTTCATAGCTTTAAAAGTAATAACATTATATCACTTATATCAATTTTGAGAGGGGCCTGGAATGTAACTCAATGACTTCCCACTGACTTACATTATACAATTAGGTTCATTTTATACTGATTTGTTTGTGACAGTCCTGCAGGAATAGAACTCCATCATAAACTGAGGACTACCTACACACTATCTGTTAGTCTTAAGGCAGCTTTTTCAGTAATGTCCCTTTCCTATAACCACGCCCTTCTGACCGCTATGTTGTCAGTATGCTGACTTTGGCTTAATCTACTGGGCATTGCTTCCTCCTGTATCTTAGAAAAAACAGTTATTACTGTAAAAGGGTTGTAATTTGTCATACCAGTTTTTCTCCTTTCTTGTAAAGTGGTTTTACTATTGCAATTTTAATTTCATCAGGAAAACTACCTGTATGTAGGGAGTGATTATAAATGTAGCTTGATGTGTGATTAATGGGAGATGCAAGAATTTTAAGATTTCACTTGTTATTTCATCATAATCTGATAATTTGTTTTGTTTTAGGGAGGGCAAAATAATTTTTATATCAACTTCAGTGATGGGAATTATTCTCATGCTGGAGAAGTTTCCAGGAAATGAATCTTTTACAACTGAGATACCATCTCCTTCATCTGTTTGTTGAATTTATTATTTTTCAGTAACTGTTATAAAGAAAATATTGTAGGCATGGGCCATGTTTCTTGGATCCTTGAATTTTTCATCATTTGCAAGTAAGGTTGGAACCAGTTCCACTGAATGTACTTTTCCTGTGTCTTCCTTTATAATGTTCCATGTTGTTTTTATTTTGTTCTTAGATTTTGCTTAAGTCTACTGTAGTGTTGCTTTTTAGCTTCTTTTAAAACTCTTCTAGGATCTTAGCTGTTTTTAGTGAAGGCATACATCTATTGTGTTTGCAAGATATTTTTATTCCTAGTGTACTCCAATCGTTGTTTTTCATGCTTTCATATTTAACTGGAAAACTGACTTGGAATTTGCTTAAGAAATTGCACAGAAATGAGTTACATAAATGGTTAAGATCTGTATCTTTGTAAACAAATTAGCATTTTTCTTTTTTTTAGTACAGCCTGGAAGTTCATATTATTTCATTGTTTATTAATCTTGTTCTCTGCTTCAAAAGGAATTTGTTTGTTGTTGCATATATATTTTAAGGGTGAGGAGTATCATGGTCTGACAGGCAATTTATTATTGGAAATATGGAAGATAAATTTTAGCTACTGTTATCCATAAATATATTATCAATGGCAGTACTTGAGTTATTTTGAATTCTTGTTGCAAAATTTACTGTGTGTAACAGATTATATGTTGTTAACACAGAGGCTAGTTCTTTTTTCAGTTGCTTTCAATGAGGTAATCTGGGTGTATGTTTCCAAAAATTAATAATTCAGCTTTAGATTTATGCAGATGTTTCAAGGCATCATCTTGATTTTCTATACACTGATCCAGATCTCCTGTAGGTGCTCTGTATAAGCTTAATATAATTAATTAAGATGATTTAGTCTCTAGTTCAATGGCACAAATTTCCAAATTCTTGTCTTTATGCTGATATGAAATACTAATTTTGCTGAAATACAGGTCTTTGGTAATACACACCTCCCTTCTGTAGATTTTGATGGCAGAAACTTCATCCCAATATTTATCATGGTAATGTGGGGTGTAACAGGTCCTGTTCCCTCATATAATGATCACTCATAATACACAGGGATTAATGTTATGTATTTCTAAATATGTGGTCAGACAATTAAGTTCACGACCTCGCCCCTGTGTGCTTGTCATGGCAGCACTGGACAGAAGCCTTAGTATGGTTTGATGACATTGACACATCTGCGTTTCACAGCTGTGTTGTTGTTGTTGTTATCTATTGCAATCTCTTTCTGAGTGGCATCTAACACTGTCTGCGTGTGTTTTGGTGTACCGCCGTGAGAATGTCGGAGCTTGAATTAGATCAGCGAACGAACATCAAATTTCTGGTTAAACTTGGAAAGAGTGGAAACGAAATCAGAGGGATGTTAGTGCAAGTTTACGGGGATAATGCCATGAAGAAACAGCAGTTTACAAGTGGGTGAAACGTTTTTCTGAGGGAAGAGAAAATGTCACTGGCGAAGAGAAATCAGGAAGGCCAGCAACAAGCAGAACTGAAGAAAACATTGTAAAAATTCGTCAAATTGTGCGTGAAAATCGTCGGCTGACTGTCAGGAGCATAGCAGAGCAAATGAACATCGACAGAGCAACAGTTAGGAAAATCTTAACTGAAGATCTTGGCATATGGAAGGTGTGTGTAAAAATGGTCCCAAAGGAGCTCACCGAAGAACAAAAGCAAAGATGAGTCACAATTTGCTAAGACCTTTTGGAGAGGCAAGATGACATGTTGGGCGGTGTCATCACAGGTGATGAAACGTGGGTCTACCAAAACGACGCTGAAACGAAGCGACAAAGTGCACAATGAAGACTTCCAATTCCGCACGACCAAAAAAATTCTGTAGTTCCAAATCGAGTCAAAACAATGTTGCTGAATTTTTTTTTTTATATTAGAGGGATTGTTCATTATGAATTTGTACGAAATGGACAGTCGACCAAGTTTACTATTTGGAAGTCCTGGAAAGGCTGCGTGAAAAAGTTGGACGGAAACGACCCGAACTTTTTGCCAACAACTCATGGATCTTGCATCACGACAATGCACCTGCTTAAACGACAATGTAAGGGAGTTTTTAGCTACTAAACAAATAACTGTGTTGGAACACCCAGCCTATTCACCGGATCTAGCCCCCAATGATTTTTTTCTGTTCCTGAATATAAAGGAAATATTGAAAGGAAGGCATTTTGATGACATCAGGAGTAATACAACGGCAACTCTGAAGGCCATTCCACAAAACCAGTTCCAAAATTGTTTTGAAGGGTGGACTAGGCGCTGGCATCGGTGTATAGCTTCCCAAGAGGAGTACTTTGAAGGCGACCACGGTGGTTTTCAACAATGAGGTATGTAGCACTTTTACCGCGACGAGTTCGCGAACTTTATTGTCCGACCACGTAATTTATTCATTCATCAGGTTTTGCTTCTTAGTCCCCTAATATTCTGATGGAAGATTTGTAGTGAATTAGAAGAATCTACAGTTGTATCTTGATTCCTAAACTCTATGTCATTACAATCAGTACATCAAGAGCATCTTTGTGCTATTGCTCTTAAGCTAAAAAAGTGGATCCTGCATTGGTGAGAACCAAAAAACTGCTAATATCTGAAACATTGTTATTACCTAGAATCTTAGCAATAAGAAATGTAAGCTTCCTCCTGCCTTGTGAATTTAGATACAGGTCATGGGTTGTGAATTCTTACCTCAGAAATGATGTGTCAATAATGTGAGTGTGGAACTTGCTATGCTCCAACAGAGACCAATCAAGGCTTAAATTTACACTCCTCACCATTGTTTGTCCAAGGTTTGTCATGCCTCCTGAAGAGGATTACAAATCTAACATTCATGTTATTTGACCTACCTGCAATGCAGTTTATGCCTTTTTTGATTTAGTAATGGTAATCTCTATCCAGCTATTTCCTTACTCTCCCACTACAGTAATGCGGCTGGGGCGTACTGCTGACCACTCACCCCCTTCTAACGCTGTGGTCATGGAAGAGTAGAGCTATATGTCTACCCACCCTCTGGGTCACACCAGGCCTGTAATGGGATCACTTTACCTTTACCTACTATAGTAATATGATCTCCCTTGTGGTCATTACCAAGTTTCCCCACGTCCTCACTGACATTGGCAAGAGGTGCATTGAACTTAAAAATACTTGTGATTTCATATTCAGTGCCCAGGTCTTCTTGGAGCATGGGTCCAGTTTCGCCTCCATGTCTCCTTGCAAATAATAAAATCTTCCTTTTCTAAGTTTTTTCTTCCCTGCAAGTGGTTTAACTTTGTTTTCCAAATGCTTCAAGAAATGTGTGTTTTGCTGATCCATGTCCAGTACATTTATCTGTTGCTCAGCTGAACATAAGTACCCCATCTACAGAAAACCTATGGGACCTGGACTTGGAATTTTTCAACTTAGTCCAGTGACTTTAAGAGTCCTGACCCATAACTTTACTGCTGTTATTTCCAGTTTTCAAAAAATGTATTTCTTCCCTTGCCGCCATTATTTCTTATTCCAGGTACCTCATTCTTTTAAAAATCAATACATATAATTAGCATAATTGTGCTGCCTGCAAATTTAAATTGTGAGTTAAAAGATATATTAATTACAATTTGCAAAAGACTATGTGATCCACCTCCATGTTACTAGGAAATCAAATAGTTGGCTGGAAATCTTCAATGAATTAGTCAAGCTGTAGATAAGGAGAAAGAGCTGGACAAATGGACATACCGAAAGACAGATATAAAGGTAGATTACAAATAAACATACATGTTGTCTATGGTATATTTTTATCAGTAATTGCAAAAGATTTCAATGAGGTGAAACTTTTGCAGTTAGAATGATAAATGTGACACACATACAAGCAACATAGACATACAAATAAAAATAGGAGTGTAGGCTTCAGTTTTCTAAAGAGAATTCATTGTTCCTATTGTTTTATAAAGGATTTTGAGAGGTGAATCTTAAATGCTCCCCTGGTCATAAGGAAGCAACACACAGTTGCTCATTAACTTAATCTGCTTCATTTCCTTATATAAGTATTATTTAATCCCCCCCTTAAGACATAGTTAAAGAAGCAAGAATAACCAAGATAATCTAACCTCCGCCCCCCCCCCCCTTTTTCTGACAAGCTACTTGATGTCTGCTTCATTCCTGATGATTGGGACCGCCAAGCCCTAAGGAGAGAGCAGAAGGCTAATGACAATGATGGGCTGCTGCTGCTGTATGAGATAGATGCTGGAGAATGCCCCGAGAGGAGGGGCATCAGTGACAGTGACCCCACTTACAAGAGCTATTGGGCCCAGTGAAAATCCCTTTCAGTGAGAGGCAGCATGCTGGAACATCATTGCCAGTCAACCAATGGAAAGAAGAAAACTGATCAGATAGTTATCTTTCACAGTAAGTTGAGGAAACTAGTGGCACAGATGAACCGAGGACTCTTCAGAGTGCATCTTGGGGTTAACAAGTCCACTGACAGTCAGGCTCAGGCAGCGTTACTACTGGTTGCACCTGAGGGATGATATGGGAGGTGTCATCAGTATGACACTTGTGCAACCAGCTGAGGGCCCAGAACCACAAATCAAGGCACTGGGGCATCCTTCGAGAAAATCTCCATTGACATCGCTGGACCCCTCCCAGAGAGTGACTGGGGAAACGGATACCTCCTGGTCACCATGGACTTCACCAAGTGGCCAGAAATTTAGGACGTCCCCAAGCAAGATGCATCAAGAGTGGCAGGCACCCTGGTGACCAACTTCTGCAGCCCGGAATGACAAGGAATCTGCTGGGAAAGGCCAAAACTTTGAAACCAAGCCGATGTAGGAGGTCCTGGTGTGACTGGGGTCAGCAAAACTAGGACAACACCTTTACATCCACAGGTGGATGGTAAAGTGAAATACTACATGAAGATGATCGAGGAGCACCTCAGGAACATGGTCTCTAGGCACCAACGTAACTGGGAGGACAGGCTATACAAATTCCAGGTGGCCTACTGAGTTTCAACCCATGAGACCACCAGCATGACACCTGCCAACATGGTGTTCGGGTGGGCACTTTGCCTGCCCTGCAACCTACAGACATGATGGGAAGGCCTGTAAATCATCACCTGGATTAACGTGGTCTACAGAATTCAGTGGCATCCCAGGGCAAAGATAATGGGGCCTTGAGGAGGAAGCAGTGTAGAGGGTTGCAACAGCGCCTGGTAACATGGTAACCCACGAAGTCTCTGAAGTAAATGACCAGGTATGCCTCTATGCTAGACCCTTCCTGAACGAAAAACAGACTGACAATTCCACAGTGTTCTAGAATGGGATGGCTAGAGAAGAGTAAAGTGACATATAAGGCAAATGGCTATTCTGAGTTAGCTGTGCCAAAGAAACTGTGTGCATGAGGCATATTATGTAACACAATATGTTACAGGTATAACAAGTGTAAATATGATACAACTAATACAAGAAGCACAAAATTCATTACAGGTACCAACAAATTCACTTGGATTGATGAATGTAATTTTACTGCATAGTAATCACCAACAGGTTTTGGCCACTCATGGGGCCATCTTCAGGGTGGTGAGAACAAGAATAAAAAACAATGTGTCAAAATCACTCCAAAGTTAGAAATCATATAATTTTTGGTATTAAAAGGACCAACAAATGCACTTAATTTATGAATCTAATTTTATTACATACTAATCGCTGACATGTTTTGGCCACTCATATGGCCATCTTCAGTGTTGTGAGAACAAGAACTCAAATACAAGTATATTGCGTCAAAATCACTCCATAGTTAAACACTGTATGGAAAAGGAAGGTGATGGTTTCATCTGCTAGAGAGACATTTTCAGGAGTATCCAGATTTGCATCAGGCATATTCTGAATTTATGGAAGAATATGAAGATCTAGGCCGTATCAACCAGATAAATGAAGATGGAAGCACCCAAGAGGAACTTTATTACCTTCCACATCAAGCAGTTTTCAGAAATTCCAGCAGTATAACTGCACACATTTTGTTTTTGAAAGTGCATGTTGTTTGAGTAATGGAATCTCTTTGAGTGATGCAATTCTACTACGACCTACAATACAAGAAGATATGTATTCCATCCTCTTGTGATTCAGAACACACCAAACTGCACTCATTACAGATACAGCAAAGATGTACTGCCAGGTGAACATTCATCAGGGTGATGGAAAGTTGCAACAAATTCTGTGGAGAAGGTACACTGATGACATATGAGTTGGCAAACAGCAACCAGTGGTACCACATCAGCACCTTATCTAGCAACCTGCTGTTTAAGCAGCTTGCATAAGATACTAGCATCAGAAGCATTAATGAACAATTTTTATGTTGATGATGCTCTTTGTGGACCTAACACCACAAAAGTTGAGTAAAAATTACAGCAAGAGTGCATCACTATCTTAGGGCTAGGAGGATTTCCCCTGTGCAAGTTGAGTGCTGGCCAACCCCACATATTAGAAGCAGTTCCTCCTGATTGAAGAGAGATGCAAGTACCCATTGGGCTGGACTGTAATGAAGGTGTCAAAACCTGAATTTTCTATGGCTTCAGATCTGTTTCTGATTAGCAAAGGAACCTATCTTCAAAAACTGCAAGAGCCTAGAAATACTCCTGTTAGTAAACACATTATTTCTTCTGTCATTGCTGCTATATATGGTCCATCACGCTTAATAAGTCCAACTGTTGTTGTATAGAAGATTTTACTTCAGAATCTGTGGCTTCACAAGCATGATGATCAACTTCCATCAGAACTCTTGAAACAAGGGATAGACATATAAGCCTCTATCACATGTGAATGAGATAAATGTTGATAGACTAGTCTTGACAACAGGACTGTCAACAGAAATCCAGTAGCATGGATTTTCTGACTCTTTGCGCTCAATCAATCAGCAAGGGGAAGTAACTACTGAATTGCTTTACTCCAAATCAGGAGTTGCACCAGTCAAGAAAATTAAACTGCCAAGGTTAGAATTAAGTGGAGCTTTACTCTTAGCACAACTAATGGAGAAAACTATATCTACACTGAATTTGAAGATTTCACGATCATGCTTTCGTGGTTAGCTTCATCAGCTAGCAAGTGGAAAATGTTTGTTGCCAACAGTCTCCCAAATACAAGAATTGACAATGGGATGTATGGAGGCACATTGAATCCACAAACAATCCAGTAGATCTCACATAATTAGCACAAGCCTGGAGACGTTGAAGAATTGCAGGTTATGGTAACAAGGTCCTGAATGGCTGAATCAGTATCAAAGACAGTGGCCCACCACTCATTTAGTAGAGTATTCAGAACCAATGTGAGAACATGAGTTTACAACAGTTAAAGTTATTATTTGGTGTTTCCTAAAAGAGTTCTACAACAGATTTTCAACCTCATCATGACTGCAAAGTGCAATTATCTTACCAGCAAAAAATTAAGAGATGCATTGCATACCTGCATTCAGATATCACAACAGCAGATCTATGCTTAAGAAATTAATTACCTCTGCAAGAAGAGTCAGGTTTCTTCGAACAGCCAATTGCAACTTCTTCACCTGTTTCTTGACAAGCAAGATTATCTTGGAGTTGGTGGAAGATTACAGCATGCACATCTTCCACAAGATTCCAGACATAAACTAATATTGCCTCCTACACATCATCTTATAGAACTAATAATGGATGAACATTTGAGGCTTCTGCATGCAGGTCTACAATTATTGAGTGCCTCCTTGAGATGGCAGTACTGGATACCAAGAATTATGGAAGTCAATCATCCATTGTTATATCGTTGTTTGCCACATTTCAAATTAACAGCATCACAGCAGTTGATGGGTAAGTTACCTTTGGCACAAGTGACAGTGACATGCCCATTTTTAAATACTAGGATAGATTATGTGGGTTCATTTGGGGAAAAAAGTGGCAATATGAGCAGAACTATGACCAAATATAGCACTGTTTATATGTGGGGGGTGGGGGGAATAGAGAGAGAGAAATAGTGATTTTATTCCTCCAAATTCACCCAATTTTGGAGGACTCTGGGAGGCAAGTGATCAGCAGTAAGTAAACAAGCAGCGCAGACATTTGATGGGGAAAGGTTTAACCACAGGAAGTTGAATGAGATGGAGGTTAGCAAAACAGTATCAGATTGATATTTCAAACAGGTTTGCAGCTTTGGAGAAATTAAGTGATAGCAAAGATATAAATTAGGCTTGGAAGAACAGAGAATATCAAAACCTCAGCTACAGAGAGTCTAGGTCTGCACATAATGAAGTAGCATAAACCATGATTTGCTGAAGAATGTTTAGGTTTTTAGATCAAAGGAAGCAGGCTGTAATGCAGTGGGTAAAGGATCCAAGCCAAAGCAATGTAAATAATCTAAACAATGTAAGACGTGAAGCTAGCAGACATTTCAGGAACAAAATATCTGAAAGCTAAAATTGAGGAACTTGAAACTAACAGTAAGATAAAAAAATATTAGGGCCTTGTACAGGGGCATCAATAACTCTAAGAAGGGTTACCAGCCAAGAAATACTATAGTACAGAATGAGAAGGGTGATTTGGTTACAGACTCCCACAGTATTTTGGCTAGGTGGAGGAACCATTTCCTTCAGCAACTGAATGTACATGGGGTAATGATGCTGGCACACAGAAACACACACAGCAGAACCACTAGTGCCTGAGTCAAGTGCCTTTGAGGTTGAGTTGGCTAGTGAAGAGCTAAAAAGTCACAAATCCCTAGGTATTGATCCAATCCCACCAGAACTGATTAAGGCAGGGGGTAGAACAATTCTCTTTGAGATCCATACACTTATTACTTCTATTTGAAATACGGAGGAATTGCCTAAGGAGTGGAAGGAGTCAATCGTTTTACCTATCTAAAAGAAGGGCAATAAAACAGACTGTAGTAATTATAGGGGCATATCACTTTTGGTAACTATGTACAAAATTTTATCCAAAATCTTGCTGTCAAGGTTAACTCCATATGCAGAGGAAATTATTGGGGATCAACAATGTGGATTTGTACGCAGCAGGTCAACTACTGATCATACACACGTATTCTGCATTCATCAAATACTTGAGAAAAAATAGGAATACAACTAAGCAGTGCCTCAGCTGTTTATAGGCTTCAAGAAAGCTTATGATTCAATTAGGAAGGTCTTATATAATATTCTCATTGAGTGTGGTATTCCAATGAAACTGGTAAGGCTAATAAAAATGTGTCTGAATGAAATCTATTGCAGAGTCCAGGTAGGCAAGCATCTGTATGACATGTTTTCTATTAGGAATGGTTTGAAACAAGGAGATGCTTAATTGTCATTGCTTTTCGACTTCGCTTTAGAGTAGGAAATTAGGAGGGTTCAGGTAAACCAGGATGGACTGAAATTAAACGGTATACATCACCTTCCGGTTTATGCTGCTGATGTTAATATATTGGGAGGAAGCATATATACTATAAAGAAAAACACAGAAGCTTTAGTAGTTGCTAATAAGGAGAATGGGCTAAATAGAAGTAAATGCTGGTAAGACTAAGTACATGGTCATGTCATAAGATTAGAATGCAGGACAGTCACAATATAAAGACTGATAACAGTTCCTTTGGAAGGGTGGAAGAATTTAAACATTTGGGAACACTTTAACAAAAAAAAATTCTATTCAGTAAAAAATTAGGAGCAGACTGAAGTCAGTGAATGCTTGCTATCATTCGGTGCAGAATCTTCTGTCTGCCAGTTTGCTATCCAAAAATTTAAAGATTAAGATACAGAGAACTATAATTTTGCCTTTTGTTTTGTATGGGTGTGAAACTTGGTCGCTCACAATGAGGGAGGAATGTAGGCTGAGTGTGTCTGAGAATAGGGTGTTGAGGAGAATATTTGGGCCTAGAAGGGACCAGGTGACAGGGGAGTGGAGAAACTAAATAATGAGGGTTAACGATCTGTACTCCTCACCCAATATTGTTTGGGTGATGAAATCAAGAAGAATGAGATGGGCGGGGCATGTAGTGTGTATGGGAGAGAAGAGAGGCATATACAGGATTTTGGTGGGAACACCTGAGGGAAAGATACCACTTGGGAGACCCAGGTGTAGATGGAATGATAATATTAGATGCATCTTTAAGAAGCAGGATTTGAGGGTATGGAATGGATCGAGCTGGCCCAGGATAGGGACAAGTGGCAGGCGCTTGTGAATGCGGTAATGAACCTATGGGTCCCATAAAATGCAGGGAATTTGAGTAGCTAAAAACTGGTTAGCGTTTCAAGAAGGACTCTGCTCCATGGAGTAAGTAAATAAGTGTGGGAGGCTGGCATAAAATCTTTGAAGTATCACTGGAAGAGAACTGTTAACAAAACTGTATTGATTTTTAGGAATTCAGCCATCTGATTACTCAAACAGAACCCTGTTTCAATTCATGACCTCTTACAGTATTATCCAGTGATCTCAATGATCCTAGTTATTTGAGTCCAAGTCATCTCCTGATTGGTGCTCCGTTGATAACCCTTCCTGAGCCAGACTTTACCAGTACAACAATGAACAGCTTATCCAGGTGGCAGTGAGTTCAACACCAATTAGCAGTTGTGGAAGATGCACTGACTACTAGAACAGCTTCAACAACATAGCAAATGGCGCAACAAGCAACCTGACCTCCAGCCCCATATGCTTGTGCTGCTTCGCAAAGACAATTTACCTCCCATGTTGTGGAAATCAGCTATCATCACTGAGACATTTCCAGGTCTAGATGGTCATGTAAGAGTAGCCACAGTGAAACCAGTTCTGGACAATTCAAGAGACCAATTCATAAATTGGTGACACTACCTGTGGAGAAAATACAAATCTTAAACTTTAGTGATACGATATATCACACGGGGAGTATGTTTAAGCTTTCATTTCCTTGTTGGCAAGACTGTGCGTTGGTTGAAGTGAAATCTGCATAGGAGGCAGGCACTTTCTCTTTCCTTTTCGTTGATATGTTTCAAAGTGCCTGTCCTTATCTTGCCTAGGCAGTGTGTGTAGTGATATGTAAGTGTATATTGCTTTGTGCAGCAATCTGCATCAGTATCAGTGTGTAGCAGCAGTGGTTTACACTGTGTAGCTTGGTAAGCAGTGGTGTCATTGTGATGATGAACCCCACAATCCAGGGATCTAAACTAATTACATTCCACTTCATCAGCTATAATCGCTGTGTGTAAAAATTCTGTGCATTCTTTTCCAATCCAGGGACTGTGACCAGGAGCAGCTTATACTTTGACAGATTGCAAAGTTCTTTACTGTTGGCAAGGGTATTTACAGGAATCACACAACAAAAATATCACGAACTGCACATGCTGTTATGTCTGCTATTTTCAGGAGCCCTTTATGTTAAGGAGTTACATGCAAGGTCAAACTTTTTCAAACAAGGAATGTCATCACACTGTAGAACACAACCAAGTCTGGAAGTTGCTGTCTTGTCACAGGCTTATAGTTTGCCCCATCTGGAAGCAGTTTCTCAATATATCTTTCTTCTGAGTGTCATCTAAAATGTGCAACTAATGGAAGAATATCTTGAAGACAGACCAGTGTTTAATACATTGGTACATGTTTATGGTACATATGTTTTCTAAGTACCTCAAATAAATTAGTCCTTATACTTTAGTTTACAATATTTGTTGCTAGCAACTGGAATGTACAGTCCCTTAGAAGGGAACAATACAAATGACACAATAACCTCAGTCACCCCCCATGAAAGCTGCATTAAAAATGACCAACAAATCTTTGTGGCTTTCTTTACCATATTTTATTTTTATGCCCTTTTCCTTGTATCAAAATGTTTTTCTGGTTAAAATTTTTAAACAGTGATTCCATTTTACCAAACCTATCATAATATCCTACAACTCATCATGCCCATGAGTTTCTGGGGCTTCCACCAACTGGCAGATGGATGGGGTCACAAATTCAAACATATATTCACATCTATTTGGTTCACTCACAGATGTCAGTGCATTTTCTGTGCCACATCTCATCTTTACCTGAAACAAACAACAAATTGAAACCTTTTATAACAACAGTTTAAAAGTTCCTGTAGCAGAACACTGTTAATACAAGGATTTGTAACAGAGTGAAAAATTCATGTTACAGTGAATACTCATTACAGGCAATTTACAGCCAGGAAAAATAAACTGCTCCAAAATCAAACAGCGAATTTTTTGGTTACTTCATTTTAACTAGTGAAAATGCAAGCATTTATAAGGAATACATGCTGTCACTATTCCCAACAGTGCTAGTGTGTGGTCAGCAAGGAGAACAAAATGTACTGTAAATAGACCAAGTCCACGATATGATATGGTTGTTATTGTTTTAACAGATGAATATCCTTACAGAATCTATCTCTCTGAATTAATAGCAATCTGAAAACACAAGTATAAACTCTCTGTAACAGAACACTTGACAGCTGACTAAAGATACTAACTGGGAAAACTTTAACATTCATATAATTTTACTGTGTGAACATAAATTTTTTTAAACAATGAAACCATTATTTACTAATGAATACAACTGAGATCTCAATCCTGTGACAGAGTTTTACATAACTGCAATTTGCTTACATTTTTTGAAAAGCCAAATGGCCTGAATGTGACCGTTTCAGTCAAAACATGTAGCCATGCACAGTCCAACAAACTGATAAAGTGTTAATAAAGCTGCAGTTACGGTAATTAAGTATGTTTAATATCATAAAACACAATGGGATGCTAAGCATTAAATCCAAATTTCTTTTATATTACATGTACACTTTGTTGCAACTTACTCTTGTGGATCGCTGTGGTCCATTCCAACAGGACTGGCCTCTGTCATACATCATCTCTATGAATTTATTGTTTTCAGGGCCCACCCAGTTGTTCCAGGTTCCTAGCCTAGTATCAGCTCCACCAGTCTTTGGTCTTTGTGTCACCTGTTAATGTTTTGCAGTATAAGATCTTTGCATGCATTTATCACTTATTAATTCACCCTTACCAACAGTTATGACATGTACACCTATGTATGTCACATGATAGAACTGGTTATTGGTCAGATTAAATAATTGCCCCTGCTACATCCAGCAGCAGACTGCAAATTCTGAGGTCAACATATTAAGTTACTCATTGTAAGCAAATGTAGTGTACTGCACACAAAACTACAGGGACATAGAATATGTTTATTTTTACAAACATGATGTTTACTATTTAACCTCCAAAAACAACATACACAGTTATGCTGTAGAGAATATGGTCTTCTGGGATGCAACAATATGTACTGTGACGAGAGCATGTCAGTGAAGTCATTGAAAGCTAGGGTCAGAATGCTTGTAGAAAGTCTGTAAATGAAAGGAGCCATGGGAGACTGCAAATATAAGGGGACCTCTGTACCATGTTCGCCATGTGGCAGGTCCACCTCAGGCTTTCACACCAGTTAGCAATGTTACATATTACATGTGGAATCCAAGTAGCAACAAGTTAATTTAGAGCTGTCAACAGTGCACTGTTGCTGTGCCATACACAGATTTGGCCCTCAAGGTTACACAACCACATTGGAACAATGTGATGAATAAGGCCTTCCAGACAGGTACACTACTAGATACCATTCACAGCAGTGTGGCTGAAAGCAAAAAGACTAATGTAGCAACTACACTGATGGAAGAGTGACAGTGATGTGCAGTGTGGATCGAATGACTGCAGATTCTGAATCATGGGAAAAATACAACACCCATGTGCCATGAGGCTGCATTATTCTGCTATGGTAAACTCATATGTGGAAATAACTCTGGAGATTAAAGTATATGAACTGCCAATGTCAGTCCAATGCTGTATGTTGGGAACATAGTGAAGAAATGGCAGCACAGGAAATAGTTAAGATTCTGATATGAGAAACAGGTGAAAAAATTGTCAATAAATGTCTGTGCCTCTTAAACTGGAAATTTTTTTACACTGGGGCACATTAAAAGGGCAAGGTATACGTTAATCACATGGGAGAGTCCTGGTTCTAAATTACCTTGATGTCTTTGGCAGGAAAACCTCTGAGGCAAGGATGTTCCTACCAAGTTTCACTGTATGTGAAAAATTCAATTTCTTACCTGATCAAAAGGACACAGTTTATATATATATTCAAAATCTGTGTATTCAAAGCACTCTCCATCCAGAGGTGCAAACTCTTCTTCAACTCCATAATCTTTCTCCAGTGAGTCCTGAATTTGACGTATTTCTCGTTGTACATCTCTTAGAGCACGATCTGCTTCCTCAAAGTCAGATCGTGCTTTGGAAGCCTCTGCAACCAATATGCAGGTGTTAGACTAAACAACTGTAACATCTTGTACATGTTAAGAGATTGTGTTTGACCTGCACGCGGTTGTTCAAAGAGTGTAGTTTCTGCTGAGTTTCTACATGTAAAGTACTCAGTAGACTTGAATGTTATTTTAGGAGTGATGTGAGACCAAGTCTCTTGGAACTGCAGCCTGGTGCACTGGCTATAGCAGTGGTGGAACACACAAGTCCCCTTGTGCACCAGCTGTGGTGAGAATGTGGCCCTTCGTACTGCAGTGTGCTGTACCAACTGTAGTGGTGAAGTCACACTGATTCCCTTTGAACTACAGCGTACTGTACCAGCTGTAGCAGCAAGGTGAGACCTAGTTCCTTGGTAATGCAGCTTACTGTACTATATGTAGCAGTGATATGGGAGTTATTGCCTTAGAACTGAAGGCTATGTTACCAGTTTTAGTAGTGAGGTGAGTGATTCCCTTAAAACTGCAAGCTACTTTACCAGTTCAAGCAGTGAGGTGAGACAAAGTCCCTTGGAACTGATGCCTACAGTACCACTCCATAATGACAAACAAGTATTGAGCATTGGTGGAATGGTAACTGGCAGGCTAAAGCCAATGTATTGTGAAAATATCTGCCCCAGTGCTAACCTGTTAATCACCTATCTCAAATGGACCAACCTTGTATTGAACTATGCCTCTGCCATGTGAAGCAAATGACCAACCACCTGAGCTAAAGCAACTTTTAAATTAACTCCTTTATTACGTTGTAAGAACATTCTGCTTCAGAACAAGACACTGCAAAGAAACAGGATAGTGCCTATCATTGTAAAATTAAGGAACCAACCATCAATTAATTGCTGGGTCTCTTCATCATACAGATGGGCTTTCTCAGTTTTTTGTCCTTCCTCTTCTTCTTCTTCTGCTCCACCTTCCTCCTCCTCCTCTTCTTCCTCCTCCTCTTCCTACAGAACAAAGAAAACCGTGCCATATATTTAGTAAACATAACCTGCAGCATTACCCTTTCATGATAGGCGCAACAGTGTACATGGGCAATGGCTGGCCAAAGCCAGGAAATATCAGTTATATGCCTAGTAACATACATTGAAAGAACAATGTCTCATATTTCACATTTACATTTTAAAATTATTTAAAATATAAATCAATATAAATATTTATATGTGAGGCCTCACAGTATGGCATTACACATTTATTGAAGATATACAGCACAAACCCACTGATACGATGCCCAGCCTGCAAGTACCATGGCATTCAGAGGTTGACATATGGAGAAAGTACGAGGGTGGATCAAAAAAATTTACAAGTCTTATAATTTGAGACGCTGGACTGGTTGAATTTCAAATACTGTTGACACAAAAGAGGGCTGTAGGTTTTATGAGGCATATGTACATAAAGAGCACAGCTGTGGCAGTTCTAGAGCGTGACCCACTTGGAAAACTGGTCTTGCTTGGAAGCCTGAAGAGTTGTACTCTTCTTGTGGGCATAAAAAATGTCAGCAGCCAATATGCATCGACAGCTTGCAGAAGTGTATAGTGACAATATAATTTCAATGCATTGCCAAGGCAACAGGTTGTCATATGGTGCAACAAGTTTGCATATGACAGGGCCAAACTGCTGGCCAACAAATGAATTAGACGATGAAGCCAAACAACAGAAGTCAACACTACAAACACCAAGAAACTCATTCAGACAGAAACAGACGTGTAACTTTATGGTGTATGGCATCTGACCTTGGTTTATCCTATGGCACTGTGCAGCATACTGTGGAAAATGTGTTATAGTATTGTAAGATCTGTTCTGGATGGTTGGTTCATGTGTTAACAGATGACAACAAAGCAGAAAGAATGATGGCCTCTCTCAGTGTCCTGCAACATTATGCAAGGGAGGGAAAAAACTATGTGCATCAGGTCATCTGGAGAGGAGACATGGGTCCATCATTTCACTCCCACTAGTAAGCAAACAACTATGCAGCGGAAACAACCTGGCTCACCCAGGAAACAGTATAAAGTGACATTATCTTCTGGCAAAGCTTGGCCACTATCTTCTTGGACTCAACTGGTGCGCTGCTGGTGGAATTTGTGGAACATGGACTCGCAGTTAACAGGGTATGCAACACGCTGCAGAGCTCAGGAGAAGCAAACATCCTGCTCTTTTACATAAAGGTGTGGTAATCCTCAAGACACTCCTGCTCTTTCACGTAAAGGTGTGACAATCCTCAAGACACTATCTTACTGCACACAACACAAAAGACTTGGAACTTGCTGCAAAATTTTGGGTGGGAAATTAACCTTCCACTATTCAGTGCAAATTTGGCACCAACTGACTTCCATCTGTTTCCCACCGTGAAGGAAAATATGTGTCAGGACACTGTTTCACCTGTGGTAAAGCCACCATACGTGCTGCCATCATGTAGCTGATGCAACATGGACACACTTATTACACCATGTGACAAGTGCCTCAACCATCAGACTAGAAAACTATTATACTGCTGACACCTTCAATGTACATTGTCAGTTTCCTCTACTAAAATCTTGCTTGTGATGTAAGGGTAATGTAAACTTATGTTCTGATCCTCATTCATACAGTACATGTATATCATTCAGCACATAAATATGTACAAAATTTTGGACATGAACAGCACTAGGTCAGACTGGTTGCAACAGAAGTTGAACTAGTACAGCACCCAGCCATGAATGGAATGTACTGTTAATTGTACACATACTCCTATTGTCTTGAAAGCCTTTATGTTGATTTAACCTTTTGGCACCGGAATTATTTTTTTAATTTTAGCACACCCTGTATATAAAATGTGAATAATACAGGAACCAAATATGTTAGAATTATGAAACAAACTGCAGTTTGAAGAGAAAAAAACGGAGAGTATATACCGTGTTTAAAATATTCAATACTTATATTTGTTGAATAAATACATAAAATGCAACTTTAGAGGTTAGCGGTGCGGTACGACCACTAAAGTTGACATTAGGCGTCAAAAGGTTAAGGAAACAGTACATATGGGCGAAAAAAGAAAAATTTACCAAGTTTTGGTGCAAAAAAAAAAAACAGGAGTGTTACACATTTTCCAAATGTAGCACACTTTTCTGAGCAATATTTTTAGCTCATTTGCCAAAAAAGTGTCAAACTGCGACTTGAACCACAGGGCCAGGTACTGCTGCAGAAAATCAGTCACAAAACAAGTTCCCAGGTCCTCACAGCAGTGACTGCTCTTTGTTGTGACAGTGTGCAGTCTTGTGATTGGATACCAACATTACATAGAAACATGCTGCCTTCCTATCTTAAGTGCTGAAGTAATTCAGGAAGCATTCACACAATTATACCCATTATACTACTATGTATAAATAACAATGCTGAATATGTTCTTAGTCATTTCTTCTGTACCCACCTCATCATTTACATCTCCAACTTGTTCATCCTCATAGTGCCTGTCTTCTGTTTCACCCCCCGCAGTAGCAAATTCTGATGGAGGTTCCTGAAATTAAGCAAACTTGTTCCTAAGAGTGTCCATGTAAGTAACATATGGCAGAATGCAGTCAGGTTACATTGCATGAAGGACTGCAGTCCTACCAGAACCTTATAACACAGTCTTGTGGGATGTAAGACCATGTATTTTTATTTGTGTTTGTATTTATTTCCCCCCGACAAAGGTATCTCTACTTTGACGTAGTAGTGGGGCTTTCATGGTCATATGATCCTGACAGCTAAGCTGGTGGTAGCATAGGTACTGATAGGGCATCCTATGTCAGACATGTCAAAATGGTCATGACCCAGACAAAAAGTGATACCCTGGCCCTCCAGGTTGGGGGTTGGGGCATGAGGCTGACAATCTCATTCCTGTACAACTACCATATTGTTAGAAAAACCTATGATGATAGCCTCAGATGGATCAGAAGTAACTGTAAACGATCTGGCACATATAAGGAGATAAGAATCGGAACTTGGAATGTGTTGACTCTGTATAAAAGAGGAGCTCTGAAGAATCTGGAAAAGGTGTTGCAGAAATACAAATTAGACATAACCACGTTACAGGAAATCAACTTTTCTGCACAAGAATATCCATTCAGCTATATGGAGGGCACCAGATGGCAAAACGACATAATAAATTGATCAAATTCTAACTGATGCAAGGCATAAATCCAATATGATAGATGTTACAAGCTACAGAGGAGCAAATATAATTAATATGGGGAATGAATGCTATTATGGATTGAGAAATGTACTGCGATCAAAGCTGCTACGGAAAGATACAAAATGTACAATATATAAAGCATTAATTAGACAAATGGTGCTCTACGGATGTGAGAGCTGGATTCTCAAGAAAACTGACAATGAGAAACATAGCATATCTGAAAGAAAAATCTTAAAGAAAATTTATGGCCCAACTTCTTTCAATGGTGTATGGAGAATAAAGTATGATGATGATCTGCATAGCTTATACAAAGAGCCAAGCATAGTAAAAATAATTAAGATAGCTAGACTGAAATGGTTAGGACACACAGCAAGGATGGAGGATAATGTACCTTGCATGAAGATAACTTTCTCCCAGCCAGAAGGTAGCAGGAAGGAAAGAAGTCCTATATTAAGGTGGCTGGAATAGGTATTAAAAGATCTTTAGACCTTTGAAGTGACCGCATGGTGGGAAAAAACATGAGATAAGAGATCTGTACAATGAAATCATCACAGAGGCCAAGGCAAAAAATGGGCTGCAGTGCATAATAATAATAATAATAAAAGCTCAGAGATTAACGGCTGTTGAAATTGATGAGATAAGAGAAACTATTAGACTTGAAATAGGAAAAGCCACAGATTACACAAACGAGGTGAATGGCGACAGAACGGATACAAATGGTATAGAATACCAGAAGAGAGACAAAGAAAATGAAAACACTGACTGTGGTAAAGCACAGATTAATAAACATCCAAGCGC
>Ga0136643_10003165_pt1 | contig 21983 bp, 10 predicted proteins | sample TergutLab28metaG_FD_96883 | JGI IMG/M metagenome (GOLD analysis project Ga0136643, IMG submission 96883) | Labiotermes labralis P1 segment gut microbial communities from Petit-Saut dam, French Guiana - Lab288 P1 (version 3) (version 3) | ecosystem: Host-associated > Arthropoda: Insects >... | reverse complement strand
TAATTAATTAATTAATTAAACAGGCACTTAATTACTACTACTACTGCTATTATTACTACTACTACTACTACTACTACTACTACTACTACTACTACTACACTATCAAGAAATTGTCCAGTAGTAATTAGACTAGTATTGTTAGCTTTGCATTATAATATGTATAAACACATGAGCTATGATACAGTGTAGCCCTTAACTTACATAGTTTGGTGTAAGAATGTGAGGCTTCATTGTTCCATTAAGGTGGTCATTTATGCCACTTTACCTGTAGTGACAGTTTATTTGAGCCTTCATCTTCTGGTTCACTTATCTCATTGTGTGGAAATGTTTGGTGAGATCTGTTTAAGTTTGCAGTTATTTTTGGCATTTTGTTATGTAACCCTTGTCAGAGGGAATGAAACATTTAAATCTTTCCTAATTTGTTTTTTGTGTGCAAGTGCGATATTATTTATTAAAGTATTGATTGTATGAACAGAACTATTATTAAAGGCTAAAACTAGATTGGGAGACATGAAGAATGAATATCCCTCTTACTGGCAATAAACTGGGAAGTCACATGATGCAGAGTTTTTTTTTTTAGTGTGTATTTCGTCCTTCAGGCGTGATATATTTGCATTTGCTATGCATGGGATACTATTGTACCCTTCACAAATTCATTGCTACTTTCTGACAAGTCCGTGTTTTGCAGGTTACTGACTTACGGGGTGTGAGTGTATTGTCCAGTAGAAAGTTAGTGATGTTATGTAGGAATCAGCTGCCTACACTTTCAGGATATAAAACAAGCTGTACTGAAAAGAGTTACTTTTCTACCCTGATTCTAATTCCTTTCTGTTACATTTGTCATGTTATTGAAACTTGAAAATGGTTGGCCATTTGTATTGGACGTCACAGGAGAAATAAGTTTAGGATTTTTGGAGGTGTTTACCCCATGTACATCCCCCATCCTGGAGGGTCATTGGGTTATTTCGTAGTCTGGCATCTGCTTGACAAGGATGTCCTTTTCAGGACCACGAACACTCAACAGTATAACTTCTTGGACTACTGCTGCACCCACATTCATTCATGAGAAGATTGTCCACTCACTAGGGAGAAGCACTCACTCCTCACTACAGATATATCACTGCTTGGATATATTCAGTTTTTGCTTGTTAATGGTCAAGAAACTTGCGACAGGTGTTTGCTTTCATCATAGATTGTCTTTGTGGTTATATCCTCTCATTTCCAAGAAAATGGCAAGTCAAAGGGGCTGCATTGCATATTTAAATGGTGACTCCAGATTTAGCAAGAGGCCAAAGTGCCCAAAGATGTGGTTAGTATGTGGGTGTTCCAGTGAAATTTTGTAGTTTTAATTGGCATGTTTGCTAACTCTTAGGAGCATTGCTCATCCATAATCATTACTTGCAAGTATTTTCTGTGGCCCAGTTGACTGATGAGCAGCACAAGCCATTTTACGTCAGGACAGTATCTGCCTTTGAAATAAACCAAATGTAACTGAAAGATCTTAGGCAACCATGAAATAATTTATTTTAGCGGGTTAACTTTGGTACATTTTTCTTAACATTTGTTGTCCATCCTTGATATCCCAGTGTAGCTGCTGATGGCCACAGATATTTTAATTTCAAATGCCCATTCCTGTACCTGCACAGGATGGCTTTTTCGCTTTTGTCCACAAAGAGTTGCAATGTAACAGGACATGGCTGATAAAAGGTTAAAAGACTAGTAGGTGAATGGGTTAACTTGTATCGGTTACGTTTTCCTTTGCGTATGTCTAAAATGTTGTGGAGTGGTTTGTTCTCCAAAGAAATTGGAATGTGGTCTGGTCATATTCCTTTTTTAAGTGTTTTATTTCTATATTCTTTTTTTTATTTTACCTTCAGTGGGTAAACAGGCTGCATGTGCCCATTAAATGTAAATCTTTATGGCTGAAAGGGAAAGCACTGTCCCATGCAGGTACAGACATGGGTATTTAAGGTGAAAATAGCTCTGCCTATTAGCAACTACACTTGGACTGAAAGATCACTCACTAAATGTTAGAACATTCTGTCAGGCCTTGTGTCTGTGCAATTTTGTTTGTGATTGTACCCAAGTTGAATGAACTAGTAGGCTGTTTGTAGAGTAACCTGTTGCCAGAAAAGAGCATGTGCTGCATATTTATTATGACTTGTTGCATGGAAGATGATACTGAATAGCCCTGTTCTTTAGGCTGTCCTGTACTTTGAAACCCATGCAAAATTAATAACTGCTCTGAACCATTGGGAGATCCAGTCAGTGGATCTCACATACTGATGTGAGCAGCACATGTTCGTATGTCATTAACTGGTGACATTACTGGTTAAGGGCATAATGTTTAGGATATTTCCAGTGTGACTAACCAAAATTGTTGTTTTTTGGAGATTTATAGTGTGTAACACAATATATAGAGGGGATATGTACATGTCAGCAATGTATATTTCTGTGTGTTAATAGCTGTTAATGTGTCTTATGCCATTAAAGTGCAGCATAAAGTGAAGGTGAGAAGACAGAGGAAATGTGAATATATTTAAAATTTCAGTACTATAAAAATGCCATGTCCAAACACAATAAAAAAACAGAGCAAGTTGCCTAAAGTACTGACACGTGATTTTTATTTTGGAGGTATCCAGTTTGAATCCCAGACTAGATCATGACAATTCTGGCTGATGCTTTTGTGGTTTTCCTCAGCCCCTTCACATGAATGCTGGTATTCTACCTCAAATTGAGCAATAACAGCATTCGTCAGCCCTCTGTCCAATTCATTATTTATTGCCATCTGATCAGTGGGTACAGATGGTGTCAACAATATGCTATAAATAAATAAATCATTCTCTAAAAGTTTTGCTATTCGTGGTACACAGGGCATGTGTATCACGAGACGTGAGGGAAAGTAAATATAGTCCACAATACACAAGATGGATACGATGAACAAAACAGAGAAATTAATTTGTGTGTACAATACAGGAACATTATAGAGGCATGTAAATTTTCAAGTAGCACACTGAAGAAAAGTGTACTCCTGTGAACTGTATTTATACCTCTGCATCTTTGTTCCTATAGCCCGTAGATATACATTGATGTCATCAAGTGAACAAGGTACTAGAAGAGTGTTTCAGATATAACCAATTATTTTTGTTACATTAATGATATGTCTGTCACAGGTCCTGAAAGATGTGAAACTGGCAATTTTGACATGTGCATTTGAGCCACCAAAACCAAAGACAAAGCACAAGCTTGATGTGACATCAGTGGAGGATTATAAGGCCCTACGTCAGTATGAAGCTGAGAAATTCTCTGAGATGGTTCAGCAGGTAAATGTTGATAGAGCTAGATAGTCTTTCCTTTGACTCTACTGTACTGGATACTGCATGCAAGATAAGAAGTGATCTCAACCACTGGGTGATTCAGTCTGTGAATAGCCAGTCTTTATGATGCAGAATTCAGGGTTCTTACAGCAGTATTTCTGAAAATGCAAGTTTTCTGGGATCTTGTGTTGGATACCCAGCATTTCAAAGGATTATAATGCCTTCAGAACATTTGTAAAAATTCACCTAACAACACAGCTTAACCTCCAAGATGACTTGAATCTTTCAGCTTATTTTTAGCTTTTAACTGTCGAGCTGGACAAATAGGTAATATTCAGAGCAATTCCTGCTTTTAAAAAAAACAACTAATCGGAAGGTTGACATTAAAACCAGGTTTATTAGCAGTAACATTTATGCTGGCAGTTAAGGCCACCTTCTCCTCATCAGTAATTCCATGTATGATTCACAATGTACATAAATAACAGAGAGGGATAGTAGTGTCTTGTCATCTTGGTCTTATGTGGCCAGATCTCAAAAATGGCCCACTTTCTGCCACAGTGGAATTTTAAACTCTTGCGAAGATGGAAATGCAGCAGTGTGCCCAGGGATTATGATGAAAAATAGTGATATTTGAGAGGAATAAATGAGATCCTTTTAACATCGTAATGACTGCTCATTTAATTTTTGCGATATAGGGAACCTTACTTATTCAGCACCTTTAAGATTACATTGTATTGTTACCAGATATGAGAAATGTATCCTACAAAGAATTGTATACAGCAGTAGATAATTAAGACTGTTACTTATATCAAGTGTCCGTGTTATTTCTGCATGCAGAAACATTTAAAAAGAAATATTTTCCTTCATCAGCATGTTTGCTGCATTGACACATACATGCATCCCTTTTTAATACCTCACATTTTATTCATAATTGGTCTTGTCTGTTTCAAGGTGAAAGATGCTGGTGCAACTCTTGCTATCTGTCAGTGGGGCTTTGATGATGAGGCTAACCACCTATTGTTGCAGCGTCAACTGCCTGCTGTCCGCTGGGTTGGTGGCCCAGAGATTGAGGTTAGCATTTATTTTACAATTAATCAGACTTAGCATGGCAGAATTCCAAATTCCACATACCATTGGTTTCTCTGGTCAGACACCATGCAATAGAGATGATGACACTGACTTTATACTGAATACAGCAGTACTCGGCTGTAGGAAGTATTATCTGGTGTTACAGTCATTTTTACCTTTTGGTGTGATATGTGTAGGTGGAAGATGCATGTCAGAATGCTGGGAAGTAGGAGTCAGTATATAATTAGTCCAGATTTAAGTTTTTCTTTCTCACACTGATTGTGGCATAAGCTGGTTTGTCTGGCACTGGATGATCTAGAAAGCTTTGTGAACCAGAAATTTATAGAGGTCCTTTGCTGCTTCATCTACTGGCAGCATGTGGTACCACTTTCAAGAGTTCAAAAAGCAAAAGTTGACCAAGAAAGACTATTTACAGGGTAAGTTTACATAAGTGAATAATCACGAAAGTAACATGTTGGTTTCTTAAATTTTATGGGCACTGTTGTGCATGTGTAGTGAAAGTGTGTTGGGCAGAAGCAGAGCAGGATCTCTAGTGGCTAGTTAAATGGTTAGATCAGTCTCTTAGGTTGCTAGTTGCAGTAAGATGCGCATTAGGTGTAATGTTCTAATATGTGGAAAATTATGATGTGTGGCAAACCTTTTATTCCAGAGGTGCCAGCTAAACCAGCTTACAGTGAATATATAGATTGATGATTAATGTAGATTATATGTTATGTTCGGGGACTACAGTAAGAATAAATTTTCTTGAAGAGTATGGAGGAAGGAAGTTGTGCATGTTATGTATCTGTTGTGTCAGGCTTAGGTGCATGGAGACATTAATCTTAACAACTTTGTTCATGTATATCAGCTGTGTATTATTGTTCCTGAAATGTTCACATTTTAAATCTGTTGCAGCTGATTGCTATTGCAACAGGAGGCAGGATAGTTCCCCGATTTGAGGAACTGTCACCAGATAAGCTGGGACATGCTGGTGTTGTACGAGAACTGCAGTTTGGAACCACAAAAGATCGTATGCTTGTCATCGAAGAGTGCAAGAATTCCCGTGCCGTCACCATATTTATTCGAGGAGGAAATAATATGGTAGATCAAAAATTGCCGTGTTAACTTCCAAACTTTCTTATTCAACTTCTGTGTTTGTTGCCTGTTAATGTTTCTCATTTGAAAAGATTTCTCACTTAGAAAGCACTTGACAGTTTCTGGGAACTGATATTTTTACTTTTTTGACTGCTGGAGCCAGAGCAGAGTAGCTGGTATAATGACTAGGTTTCAGGCTGGATAATACAGGATTTGAATTATGGCAGGGTACAAGAGATGTTTCTCGTCTCCATAACTTCCAGTCTGGCTCTGGGCCCACCCACCCTCCTATTTGATAGGTACCAGGCTTCTTTCCTGAGGGTAAAATCGCTGGAATGTGACAATCACTGACCTCCATCTAGTGCCAATGAGTAGAGCTATTATGCCTATGTGCCTCCCATATGCCTTCTTGTTGTGGACAGGGGTAACTTTGCCTTTTTTATCTTTTTTTAAGCTGTGGTAGATGCTATTTTCCTTAGAAATGGACAAAGAGCACTGACAGAGAAGACCTGTTGTTACCCAGTAATCTTATAGAGGTGAAGTCCAGTGGCTGATAGCATTGTTGTGAATCTTATGACTTTCCTATTTCGTCTTATTAAATTTGCATGTAATTTTCCTACTCACAAAGATTTTGATTTAGTTATGTACTAAAACTGTGATTTTTTATTGTGTACAGATAATTGAGGAAGCAAAGCGCAGTATTCATGATGCTCTGTGTGTGATACGCAACCTGGTGCAAGATGACAGAGTGGTGTATGGTGGTGGAGCAGCAGAAATTGCTTGTGCCATTGCAACATCACAGGAGGCTGACAAGGTAAGCTGCCATGCACTCATGACAAATAGCAAAGTCCCTGATTGTGTGTTATGGCATTTCTTTTTTCTCAGAAAAGAAATACCACATTTATCCCAACTAGTCTTGGTGTTTTGTTATAGGTTCACTGACTTTTAGTTCATTCATCATATTTAGACTTGTTAGTATGACTACAGAAACACTGAAAGTCACTACTCATGAAATACACTGGTACTTGCTGATCATTCAAAGTTCTATAAACTAAGCAGATTGAAGAAGTGATAATTTAATTGAACAGTCGTCATTTAGCCACCATGTATCCAGGCTGAAGGCACTGCCCTCATCCTCACCTGCCTAGGGATCTTCAAGGACATATGTTGTAATGGGGCTCATTTATCATTCTGGCTGATTAAAATGATCTAACCCATGTAATGTGAAACCAAGAATTAAAACTAAGGCCTAGAAGCAGACATTTTATATGGGAACCATAAATTCAAGTATTGTGATGTTTCATTTGAAACACAATAGAAGCTGATGGAATGTCCAGAACTGCTGTAATTTAATGAATTTAAGGCACAAGTCAGACCTTTGTCCACAAAAACTGTTTGCTTTGTGTTTCTTGGTATTTCTTTTGTTTGTACGTGAAGTTCTTGTACGTGCATGATGTTAAATTACAGAGAATGGTTAAGTATTGTTGGCATTTCTGTACGTATTGATGTGGCCAGGCATGGAATTAAGTAATATGAATAGGTTATTCAGTAACCTGAAACATCCGGTTGAATGTCAAGAGACACCCCAGACAGGTATAAAATATTCTCCAATTACTATGTCTAAATTCAGAACCAGATCATATTTTGGTATTTGATATTCCATCCTGACCACGCTAGCAGACGCCAACAGAACTAGCATGACAAATACCCATTGCGTGTATACAGTGTTGAAATACTCCTGTTGATGGGCAGTGGACCTGTCCAAAACATGTAGAGCACTGTATCAAATAAATTTGAGAAATAGTGCATCTCATTGGCTTTTATTATAAGAATAAGAATAATATTTTAGATTCATGACAAAATAATAACTATATGCACTATTAGCCTCACACCATGTCACTATCATTTCTGGAAGTCTATAGTATAGATGATGTGAGTGTAGAAAGTCTCTGCCATCCATTGATGAAATCGTATTTCCTTTCCAGTGTGTTCCACATTTTTCATTCCTAGGGAAATCTGGATGAGACAGGATTATTTTTGGTTCAGAATTGATCACTATTTATATATAATACATGTAACATTTGCATTTGTCAGATCTCTTCCCTGGAGCAGTATGCATTCCGTGCTTTCTCTGATGCACTGGAGAGTGTACCTCTGGCACTGGCAGAAAACTCTGGTCTGTCGCCAATTCACACATTGACCGAAGTGAAAGCTCGCCAAGTGAAGGAAAACAACCCTGCTCTTGGCATTGACTGCATGCTGAAGGGAACAAGTGGTATGTATTACTTGACTAACATTGCTACATGTAATATCAGTGCATTTTGTAGTTCTCAGTCCGGGAGACAAAGCTCTTGCGATATGTCACAGAGACTGTTGTTGTTGATAGGAAGGGTATTGCTATGAGTAGAACACAGGTTGCTGCCAAGGTGTTGCAAGGCACGAAAGCTTACCACCCCTTGAAGTGGCTGACCTTGTGTGTTCTTTACAGAGTAAGATGTTAAGTATACAGTTGGCCATCTAATTTGCCATAATCTTAGTTTTACGACTTTCACATGCACATTGCCAAACACATTCAGGAAAAGTGAATGTGTCAGCAAGTTGGTTTTGTTTGTGATGTGCCTTTGTACGGGTTTAGTTTCGTTTTTTTATTTTTTATTTATTTATTTAATCTCGAACTGAATGCGTAGCACTTGAAATTGATTTCTGATGTCTTAGGTTAGTATTTTTCATTTGTAATGTATTAATTTGACTTCCAGCCTTCCCCCTCCACAGTCTTTCTTTTCTCGTCTCCTTGGGATGAAGAACTGGATTTCTCTCTCGCAGTCAGAAATGTAACAACAAATTAGAATGTTGCAGCTATGATCATGGCTTCTAGAAGCACATTGTGTCATGTGGATGCTTAGAAATTCACATTTAAAACATCTTTCCATAATAGCTAAATATTTTAGGATATAATTCGTATATAAGATGCTAGCCTTTCCTTCTGAGGTGGTATGCTGCATCATGTCCCTTTAAAAACTTAAGATGATTTTACACTTGTATCTGAGAATACAAACAATTTTTGTTTTCAGACATGAAAGAGCAGAATGTTATTGAGTCCCTGCGCAGCAAAAAGCAGCAGATTGTTTTGGCTACTCAGCTTGTAAAAATGATCCTCAAGATTGATGACATCCGGTCACCAAATGATGGCATGAGCATGTAATTTGTGGAGGCAGAAGCACCTAATTGAATCTTCTGATCAAAGACTGTAACTAGCATACTCATTGCTTCTTCTGTTAACATTGCATTAACTACTGTGTCACATGTCTTTTCTATATATAAAAACTAATGTATCAGTATAATTTTGTCTCTGCGACAGTCAAGTTAGGTTTGGAAGTGGCAAAGCTTTTGCCAGACTAATAAAATGTCATCACTGTTTACTATGGTTTCCTCTTTTAAACTTTTACCATGACAGTGACAGACTTAAAAGTTAGCATACAATGCAGGATGAGCCCAGCCCAAATGTGGTGTGATGGGGTTCAAATGAGTGACACCTTGAACTTAACGATATTTTTCCTTCCATTTTAAATAAAAGAAATGAGGCATATGGCAATTCTCCATAACAATAGAGAGTAAAATTTAAATTAGCTTTTAGTTTAAAATCATGTGTTAACCCTTTGGTTCCTAACATCAGGTATACCCATCACACAGTGAGATGCTCAAAACTCCTAGCATCAGGTTAAGGTGAAGGCATTTAATGACATTCCTTATGCAGCTCTCATTTAAATTTTGGTTTTCTGCAGGCCCCACTGGGCATTAATCCCAGCACCAAAGGGGAGATTTTTGTACCGGTGCATAATGTTGGAGCCTTATTTGCTGCAGCAATGTCCTTGGTTGGCTCTTCACAGATCAGCCAGAAAGTGATACATTTGATGTACATGTGGAAGTCATAACATACATGTTTTGCTCAAAACATTTATTTATCCAGTACACCATATTTATCTGAATGCAAGCTACTCTAATCTAAAACAATGCCCCAAATAAAACACATCTGCGAAGTGAAGATGTATGTATCCAAATCTAAGATGACTGCCCCCAGAATAAAATATCTGCTAAGAAAATATATTTTACTGTTTACGAAAGTTCACTTAATACACAAAGCCTGTCAGATTCTGTCTACCTTCACCAATCAGTGTCACTGTCTCCATCTTCACTTGCATTCTTCAACATATCATCAGTCCCATCCACTGCATTGGATATACAGCATTTCTTAAAATACTTCATAGTTGTTTCTGGTGAGATGCGCTGCCTTGGTGTTATGATCCACATTGAATAAACAATGCATTTATATTTCTTGCTTATAAACTTACATGATTCACAATGGTGATAGTGTTGTTATGAATTTTAAATACAGTGTTCTTGATTTTTGTGTTGTGTCTCTGTTCTGATCAGTCCAAATCCATGGTTCTTTCTGTGGTTTTTAATTTGTGGACTGGTCCAAGTTTTATTTTTGGGCCATGTAGTTAATTCTTTATTTTTCAGTAGCCATTTTTCATTTACTCCCTTTGACTGGATGTGTTCTCAGGTGCATATCTGAACAAGTTACTGTGTCTGTGCTGCCCAGTGAATGAGATTAGCTCAGTCCAAGGGGTCCACCAGGTTAGGTGATTCTTTGCTGGAAAACAGAAGCAGAGCCGGCTTCCCAAAGTGTCATGCTTCTTTTAAAAAAATTAGATGGTGTACAAAGTCCCAAACAAGAAGGTTGTATCAGTTAACTTTAGCCGTGCTGTCATTTCTTATTTGTTTACACTTGATGTGGTGATGCAGGCCTTGGTTCGGCTCAACATGGTACAGTGCTTTTGTGCAGTCTGGTTCAGCACTTCTTATGCAAATTTAAGAGGAAAACCTCATCTTGCATTCGAGTAAATACATTAATGCCTGTCTCAACATTATTTTTCCCAGCATTTAACATGAGCACACATGCATGCTCTAAAAATCTTTCTTCTTGCCCTGTGACCATTGTCACCCAGTGTTCATTGTATGTCCCTTGAAAGAACCAACAGACAAAAGAGATCAGTGACATCTTTTTGCTATGGCTGTTCTGCACTGTTACAAAAGAAGGTAAGTCTTGTTCATATCATCATGGCACAAGAGACTTCAGCCAATAATTTTGAAATGGTAAGAACTTCACATTTCCCACATATTATGCGTGATTTAGGTGCTTTTCCCCATCCTTACAGCATGAAATAAGGAATGTATTATATAATGGGTCAGACAAGAGGGGGAATTAAATGCTTTAACAAACTGCTTAGAATGTACTGAGAGTTTTATCAGTGCCTTGTGACTGTCATAACAGTGTAGGGGTAGGTTACAGTTATGTGCAGGTCTTTTTTCTGAACCATAATAAATGTTAAACTTTCTGTTATTGTTAAATTCATTCTGTATGTTATAATAAGTGAATGGAATTCATGAATGTGGTTAGAAGTTGCGCAACCATCCTAAGGTTTTGGGGTGCCATCACACAGTTACTGAAAACATCAGTACATTTAAAACCTAATGTTTAATGTACAAACAGATTAAGCATTAATAATTAGTGACTCATGAATTAATTTTTATGTGTACATTTAATACATGCTGAACAGTAGTTAAACTGATGGTTTTTCCCTCCCAAAATGAACAGTGCTCTTCTCTTAATTATTTATCACCCAAGTGTAAACGGCCAGGGACCATAGTTCAAATCTCGGACTAGGCAACCAAGAAAGTGAGGAGATAAACTGGTTGTTGAGCATTGGCTACTTCATATATTGAAAGGGAAGAGGTAAAGTTTGTTTGGTGTGCACACATGCATTTGCTAGTCTATATGGATGAGACTGCTGAGTTGCCCTTCACAGATATGAATTGATTCTCTTTTTGCATTGTCAGCTATGGGCAAGTGTTCACTGATGGTATCTGTATCACTAAGGTTTATACAATTGTTTAGTTTTTTGTGGAAACTTTTTTACACATGTTTTTTAGTAGCTTGTTCTTTGACAGAAGGGAGAGAGATAAGGATAGAATGCTGATATCTTTCTTTTTCCATATATGATTTGAGTTTGCTTACGAGGTAGAGTTGTCAGATGTACGCTGTTCACAGTTGTGAATGTTAGATGAACGAGCAACCTAAAGTTGTGGTGCTGGAACCTCACTGAATAAAGAGTACTGAAGGAACAAAGTGGCTTCTGATTCCTCCTGTATATTCCTTGAGAGCGATCTGTGCCTACGACAAGCTACAAATAGTTGTGACCGAAGTCGGGCAAGTCAAACAGACGGTTAAACTTCCTCATATAACTATTAGTAAATATCACACAAGTTCCTTAGTTCTGATTTCCTTTTATGTGAGTTCTGTTTAGTACCACTCTTATTCACATTTTAATTCCTAATATATTTAATTCTTGTATTGTGATTAAATTCCTGTTAATAATGTTCTGCATGTATCTTACTTCCCAACCCCCGAGTCTGCACACTGTATTCCACGATGTTCAACTTCATTACTCACTGTACTACGTATTTACTCCTACACAACACAACGTCAACATGGAAAACTTAGCTAGAAGTAATGAGAATTCTGCTGAATCTGAGAAATGGCAATTTAAAAGGATCAGGCTTTAGTATTTTCATGTCCTGAAACGTGCTCACATGTCTGGTGCACTGGGGTGCAGTCTTCAGGCTTGTGGATACACCATGGAGTTTCATGTCGTAGTCTCAAAATTCTCCTTTATATGTAAAGTTATATCTTTGAGTCTCCTGTTCTTTTGGGACATTGCTGGGTAATTAGTTCCCAACATTTCAAAGGACCATAATGCCTCCATCTTAAAAGATCTAGAGCTCTGAGAAGGATACCAGATAAGACTGGTATAGGTACAAATCTAAGTGCAGTGTGAACCAGTTTATGACTGGCTGGAAAGGTTAATGGGCCAATCAGGGAGGTGTGAGTGGGGGAAATGTGTGAAGCCTTGGCCTTGAACAGGTCCTTGAAGATGATGATACTACAGTTCTTTGGAAGCAGAACCAATTACCCAGTGCCACTGTGTCATGTCCCAAATGAGCAGTGACCTTAGAAGTCACTTTTATGTAGTTTGTTACAATCACTCATGCTGTGATGGGTCTGTTCTGTATTTGTGTGGAGTATATAAAATGAAGGTCTGAACAGATCATGTGCAAAAGTTCTGAACAGCTAAATGTAAAACTTGGTACTGGGGTCTACATCACAGTCTGTCATATGAATTTAATTTTAGTTTGTATTCATCAGTTATATTGTAATGAAGTTTAAATAAAACTACATTTTCAGACATTTGTCATCACACAAAAACTCATAGGCCTACAGATCTGAATGGAGATCAGATATCTTGGAACAACAATGTTATTGCTGCAACTGACTGGGTGCAGACTTGTGACAACATTATTCTCTGCCTATGTGTTTTGGTAAGGGAAGGAGCTTTGCATTTTATGTACGTCATGACTATCGGAGCTCCATCACGAGCATGGGTTACAACCTTTCACTTAGAGCTAGTGAGAGCGGGGTGTCGTTTCGGTGCGTGCGTTTGTTCTAGAGAAATACTTCTCATGCCATTTCTGGGAGCCGGCTTCGCTCCTTTCGAGACGGACGTTAGTTACGGACTTTGATTTAGTGCCAGTGACAGCGGGGTGTTTTTTCGACGCGTGTGCATGTCTGTTATGAAGGAATTCCTTCTCATGCCATTTTTGTGCGGCGGCTTTGCTCCTTTCGAGACGGATGTTGGTTAGAAGCTCCCGATTAATGTTAGTGACAGCGGGGTGTTTCGGCGTGTGAGTGCGTCTGTGCTAAAGCAATTCCTCATATGCATTAGGTGGTTACTCTTCACTTCAATGGGGTGTTGCAGTCCTCCGCGGGGACAATTGGGCCACGTGAGTTACACGTTGTCACCGGTGACCACCCCACCACCAGCACCTTGTTTCACCATTCTGTACCACATTCTGAAGTTGGTAATTGAATTGTAATACACAGAACGAAAAATGTAGAATTGTAGTGATGTCTTGAATATCAAGACAAGCTGCAAGCTGACAAAGAGGATACCCCATAGATAAGATTGCTAGGAAAGTTCGGTTTTAGAACTAGTCACATAATTTCTTGCTCGTCACACAACCCAAAGGTTCATTACCAATTTTCACAAGAGTCCCACACTAGACACTATTCTGACATCCCGTTTAATTACTTTGGGTAATAAATGTTGCCTATAAATGTCTCTAAACTTTAATAAATCATGTAATAGGCCCTAATGCGTCACGTCACGAGTGGGACTAACTTTTAGTGTGAAAACTCAATACAGCTGAGCAGTGTCTGGTTACCCGCACAAAAATTATTTAATATACACAATTGGGGTTCTCCTTTTGTGTACTGAGTATTTCATTACAAAAGCAATGTTTCGCGTATCCGTAATTGCATTCAAAGAATCTATCAGTCTTCCACCTCTCATCCGTGACATGTATAGCATGCTACACCACCGACTCATTCTTTGCTACTAGGCGGCAGACACCGGATATGACGTTGGGAGCACTTGGCTTCCGTGTGCCTAGGTATTAATCCGCATTTTAGTATCCTGTACTGTGTTTTTGTTATTATTAATTATAAGATTAAAGTACAATTGAAGTACATTACGTTGTTACTGTTAGTTAGTATATGACTCTGTGATACGTACGTAACAGATTTTATACAGCCTTAACTATAAAACGAGGAATAATTTTTAAAAAAAAAGTTGTTATTACAAATGATTCGTGGCGGGAATATTTACATTTTCCTCTCCTGGGGTGCAGATTACTGATAACCGAGAATAAGATGGTTACAAAAACGGGGTTCTATTTGGGTAGTATTGGAGTGAGAATTGGAACTTGCCATGTAATAAATTTGGTGATACCGGTCGGACTATATATGTTTGACTAACGTAGTATTGTGACGTTGTTTTCCCGGGTGAATATACGAGTTTTCATTGGTTCGTTTGAGGGTCATGTGTGTTGTTGAGGCAGCCATCTTGTCTAAAAAATATATGGAATAGAATACCGTAATTGAGTCCGTGCATTTATCACAATATTTGTGAAGTTTTTGAGGTTATAACGTTAAGAGTTGTGAAGTACAATTATAAAGCCTTATTCCACATTTTTCGAAGATTTCCTGAAGCGAAGCCGTAATTGGAGGCTGAATACAGCGTCTCTATTTGCGTCCATTGTATGTGAGTTGTAGGAATATGAAATTTAAGTGAACTAATTATTTGTCGTACTGCTAAAACGATTATTCATTCAGATTTCAAACAAGGTACCGAGATAAAGATGTGATCTGGCTGTCTATTAATTGTAATGAGGTTACATTGTTTGGTACCGTTGCGTTTCTTTTAATGGCCTGCTTTCGTTTTGGTTTTTGCGAGTCCTCCTGAATCTTTCTGTCTTTCCATATTTGCATTTTGTGTGGTACATATTAATTACTTTGAGAAAAAATAGGCGTATTTCAATCTGGCGGGCACGTTTCTTTCCTAGCAAAATACTCTAGCAACAATTGTAGGTTAGTTTCGATTTGCTATTTTGGTGTTTAACGCAGGGTTTCAGAATGGAACAAGAAGAATCACCTATTACTGGTTCTCATTGCATTAAATTAGTGTTGTACTATGGTGACACATTTCGCAAAATATTGGAACTATGGCTACATTTTAGAGCAAGTTTGTCGCATGTTTGCATGGCTATCACTGTAGTTACAGACATGCAAGGTTCATCCTTTAAAGTATGTAACCAATTCGAGCTGTCAAGTTTCTTTTTATTGACAAGTGCGCATAGTAAGAGTTTGAGGTTTCATTTTAGTGACATGTTACGCATTCATGTGTCATTATATTCATTACAAATTAAGTGTCAGGAAAACCATATATTGCACAAAGGATATGCTGTGGGGTTTTGTTACTGATATCATACAATGAAATGTGCAGAAGGTTACGTCGTCAAGCTTATTACTATTTACATACATGTGCAGGTGTTTGTGTTTGACATTTCATTTTAGTGCCAGAGGGATTTGTTTTTGTTCTCTCAGGAACTCGACTACAAGAAAAATGTTGAGTACATGAAGGTTGGGCTCAGAGATTTCAGTTTAAGTACATGGAGCATATTTCTTCACAGGGAACTAATAGTTCTTCTGCTAATCATAATTCCCTACATTTTGTGATACTTGAAGTTTCATTGCTGTATTCACAAGAGCTTGCCATTTATCTCATTGCTGAGCTGGCTGAACCTTGTAAGTTCCCTTCCATCCCAAATATCCTGCCATGTATGCCTAATTCTTCTGAGCTGTCCTATACAAAACATTTCTGCGCCATATGTACTATGTGCATCTTGATCTGATTACCCAAATATTATATGATGAGGCTCTTAAAGTTCCTTATTACGCAATTTTTCCAACCACATGTTAACTTCGCCCCGTTTAGGTCGATTTCCAAAACGTCCAAAGCTTATATTCTTCTTTCCATGTTAGACAGAATGTTTTGAACCTGCATAAAGCAACATGCAAAATGTGTTTCTGTATGTTTTAATTTTTATGTTTTTGAATAGAATAGATCCTGTACCAAATGGTGGCAAGCTTTTCCACAAATTTAATCTGCCGTGAAATTTGTATGAAATTTTGGTTTGTTTGTGTTGTATATATTTAACTAATGCATTTTCAAATTATATATATGGCCATTCTCTGCGCTGTAATCTTGTCCTGCATTCTGTTTGCAAAATGCACACATTCAGTTAAGTATTCTTATCTTTTAATTCTACACCAACCTCCTCATTAGCATTTTTGCATTTATTTATAGTATTTATGTTCTCACCCAGTAATTTAACATCACCAGCCTAGACCAGAATGACTTATATTCTAAGTGTTACTGGAACAGATAACAACACTAATCTTATCCGTGAAACATGTACATATTAATACACCCACAAAGGCCCCATAACTACATTATAACCACACTGTACAGTGTCTTGTAAGTACATTAAAACACAATAGACAATCTAGGGCTGCCAACTTTTAACTTGGAAGGTACTGAAGAAATTCAATTGCATACAACAAGTTTCTTGCTGAACAGTACATTCAGGCAGATACTGACTTGAACACACTCTCCCCCCCCCCCACTTCCCTTTCCTATTTACCTCTTTTTGCCCTCCCACTTCCTCATCTCCACAGTTTTCAGATTATCAGTAGTTACTGTTGTTAACAGTCTCAATCACTGTTTCCCAAACATTTTTGCTTGTAGACCCCTTTTGGCTTTGAAAAGTAACCACTGATCCTTACATCCTTACTCACATAAATATGTGTCCAGATGATTTGTATCCAAAATTAAAAAATTATATCTCGTGATTGTAGATAGCTGCGAATTCCAGTAGAATGCTTAGCAATGCAGTGCATTATTTCACCTTCAGTAAAACAAATGATTGTTGCCTGCTTTGTGGGTGCAGGAAGTTTCTTAATTAGATATTCAACCAGTCATATGAAATAAACACATTGCCAATTAAATAAATAACACAGTTATTTTTAACAAAACATTCCTTTAATTTAAAAAAATAGTGAACTTCAAAGTAGCCATTACAGAAATGTAGTCACAGACCCCTTGGAAACTGATCACAGATCTCCTGGGATCTGCAGCACACACTTTTGGAACCACTGGTCTAAATCTCTGGCATACACCAACACATAATGTAAGTAATAATGGATTGGTAATCACACAGAGGAGTAATAGATAACATTAACATATTTAATTTGTATAAGGATGCACACTAACCATTACAAAACTAGTGCGCCAAACCCTGGAAATAATGCTAAAGCTGTTGCATTACTTCCCATGCCGGCACACATGGGAGGTAAAGGTATGGTAGTGCTCATGCATGACCCCAGGACTGGAAGGGGATGGGTGGTCAGCAGATACCAGTATTGTTGGTGCAGTTATTTGCATATCACATTACAAGTAGACCTGTATGTTCCACTATTTTAATTGCAATTTTATGTAATCTAAATTAGGCCTAATCTAAGTTTTTTTGTAAACAAGATGATGACATACTGGCCTAAAAGCATAGACAAGACCTTGCATTTATGGTACTGTGCAGGTGTAGATCCAAATTGAGTTGCAGTGGTTATCAAGATGGTTTCAGCTGAAACGTTTCAACAGAAATGTAGACTAAATTTAAGGATTGGATAACAAAAATGCATGTTAATTCAGGCTTTGGGGTTGAGCTGTTTCAAGGAATGAAGAGTTCTCCATATATCCTTAACTTGAAATACAACTCAGTGTAGTTGAACACCAGCTGCATAAGGCTAAGGCATTGGTTCTCATCTTGTATTGTTTGTGCCACATTTTGAAATATTATTTTTGGTGGCTTACATGTAATAATAGAAAACTAAAAAACAGTATGTAATACACATGGTATTATATTTATGGGTTACTTTATTTATGAAATATATTACTCTACATTGATTGTGGTTACAGTGAAAAAACTAGCAAAGAAAAGTGACTGTGGCCAATTCACTAGTCTCTTTTTAGCACTGAGCGGTATAAGTGACAAATTTTGCATGCAGTTCATAGACGTGTATAATGTATTTTAATTTGAGACCTAAGTCTTATGTTTGTTAATTATTTTGCTTGTAACAGGATGCATACGTTGTGGGTTGACTCTTTATTTCACCTTCTGTGCAGCCACATATTTCACTTTCTTTGCACATTATGTGTGCAGGTGATGAAATACAGATTTGCAGAGGTAGCAAACTGCATCAAAACTGTCAAGGCTTTTCTTGCAATTGTAGGATATTCTTGCATATTAAAAGTCCAGAATATGTGAAGAGGTGCGCCATTATGTTTTATTGTAAGACTGCAGTCTTTAGAAATAAAAACGATGTTGTTGTGGTCACTGTCATCGTTTTCCCAGCAAGGTGAAAGTGAAGTCTGATGTCACAGTCATAAATGAAACTCTTAACCAAACCATACTTTTACGTGTATGTTGGCAGGTGGAAAGTATTTTTTAATGTTTCATCTTGAGGGGAACCATTTGTGATGTGGAATTTTGGTACTGAAGGAGGAAACATTTAAAGATTTTCTTTGTTCTCTCTTACCCCCCCCCCCAGATAAAAGTTTGTTGTGGAAAGCTAATACCTTGTCCATAGAAGTAATTATGTTTAATTTCAACCTAGCATGCTGTTGTGAATACTGTTAAGATGATTAAAATATTTCAGTCGAATAAGGACACCCTTCCTTTCATTTCTAAGATATTGACAGTAATTATCCATCCCTTCTGTTTAAAAGAATACTAATGTTTCTGAAGCAAACATGGCAAAACGTTTTTTTCCCTGCACACCCAACATAAATCTGTGTGCAGAATTGAACAGTTATGTATCCCTCACTTTACAGGGCTGCCGAGGCATACAAGTTTTTCAAGGTCTCATATTTTACAGAATTAACCATACTAACAGCATGGTGTAATATAGAAAACTAAAATTATACTGTGAGTAACTCTGTGTGCATTAAGCAATGGGTGAATAATATATTTGGTTTAAGTTGTTTTGCAAATGTTACAAAATCTTTGAAAGATCTTATCATAGATGGTGCAGTGTTGGTACAGATACAAACACATGGTTTCCACAGAATTTTCAAGTCTTCCAGATGCAAGGTATAAAAAGTCTCATATTGTCTGGAACTTCTTTACAACAAAGTTTTTTTTTTGGAGAGGTGGGGGGTGAACAGACAAATGCCAACATATGTGCTCTGCCAGGAATGTCATACTCGTCATCTTACAAGTTGAATTTGAATTTTGGTTTCTTGACACACTTTCTTTGATCTTAGATGTTTATTATTTTTAAACAAATTGCATCTTCGGAGAACAGGATCTTCTAAGTTTCTTGTTTTACTTTGCCACCAAGCATCGCTTTGACAATTTGATGACAGGTGAGCAAAATAAGTACTTAGCTATTGTAAATTGTTTCAGTTTTTGTGCTGTTGCTGTATGTCCTCAATTATAAGATGCCAACGATTGTTTGCACTTTAAATTTTGTAGTTGATTTTCAGGGGAAGAGTATTTATATTACAATAGGAATTATCAGTATTTAAACACAAAACTTTGTTTATTCCTGCAAGAGGTGTTTGGGTTGTAGTAAGATGGTTTTCAGTTAAGTGAAACCATGACACCATTCCATAGTGTGTTACGCACAGCACACAATGGATGGGTGCAGTCTTGATATCCTGTCAATAAAAAACCAATACTGAACTGTTTGTATACTGAGGACTTACTTTGTATGTCTGAGTTTATCTGGTGTCGCTTGTACATTCTCACATTTTCGTGTGAGGAATTTGTCCATCAACATATTAACTGGGTTAACTGCCCTAAAAGTAAAAAATTTTGAGGTAAAAGTTTGTATTTATTTAAAAAGTCACCACACAGTTATTTTTGAAATGCCCTCGCAAATATGAACTTTGTTTCACTAATAAATGCATTTGTGATACATTTTAAAGAAGTTAAGATTTCTTAATATTCATTAACACTAAAGTGTGAATATGGAGAATGATTTTTAAATTCTTAAAAGTAAATTTTGATTCAGAATGATGATTCTTTTATAGTGATGAGTATGCTGATGAAATAATAAAATATTATTTGGTAATACATTGTATTACCTTTAATAACTTTTTAAGGTCACTTCATGGTAGGGCAGGAACTATATAAAAAAATAACTCTGCTCCACCTGTATTGTTTCAGTCAGTTGTTGGAACTGAAAAAGGTACACATTGGCAGTTTTTTATGTTCATGTGTGGTAGATCTGTCAACTGTTAAGAAAAATATTGACAGTTGACTTGATGCAGTCACATTTTCCTCTGTACAGAATTTCTACTTTTTCTTTATAGTGTCATATTTATGAACAAAATTGTTTGTATCAAGGCCACGTGATAAGAAAGTAGTGTATTGTAAAATTCATGGTTATGCTATATGCAGCTACTTAGGCATATTCCTAAAACAGTTGCAACAAGCGACCCTGTCCTGGTAGTGCTGCTTGTCTGTATTGAACCATGTGACTCCATCGTTACATACATTTTACATGAAGACCTACAAACTTCTATGTGATGGGTCCTTCAGCTCACAATCTGAACTTCTCACCTTTTAGGAGAGAAGGGTGTAAAATAGGATACCTCGCCATGTATGAAATGAATACATGAAATGTGATATATCCCCTTTTATGAAATAATCATGTGAAACAAGGCAGGATCAGAACATTTATGACTTGTTGGAACAGTAACAGCAAATGTGTCAAGACCTTTTACACCATATGGACATTTCCTAACTTGTTTATTGCATACACATAACATTTGTATTATTTTGCAGCAAACTATAATTTGAAAGAACTGAAATTTGTAGTAAGAATGCATCTAATTTTAAATCATGTAATTGTATAAAGTTATGAAGACAATAGATATTGTTCCCAGGAAGGGCACTGCACTCAGTTCAACTTGTACATTAGGATTTAACAACACAGTACTTTTCATACACAAACATGTTTACCGTGGGTGGCAAGGAGTTGGGCGAGGTGCCTTTATTGCATTTGTTGTTACACTGCCACCAGCAGTATTTTATGCTACCTTCCACTGTTATGAGTTCCTGCTTCCAAGTTATGAATATGATTTTATTAGCCACATGCCTGTCATGGGCTGCCTCTTTCATTGCTCATTTATTCTTTAAGGGTCTGTTTCTACTGTTAAAGTGGTACCAACTGGTTGTGTAATATAGTATTAATGTGCTCACCTTATCAGCATCGACTTCAAACAATACATTCACCACAAATAGTATGATTATTTGTAAGCTTTTAAAACAAGGTATGCGATTGTCCCATATCTTGACAACAGGGTTGATTATTTTAATAAGTATGATTGACAACTTGACTTCTTCTTCGGTGGCGCTACAGCCCGGGGTGGGCCTTGGCCTCCTTTACAATACGCCTCCTGGCCTCTCGATCCCTTGCTCTGTCTCTCCATTGGTTTATTCCCATCTTTCTCAGGTCCATGGACACGTCATTCAGCCATCTCATTTTTGGTCTTCCTCTTCGTCTTGTTGCATACAGCTTTCCGTACAACATCTTTTTTGAAATTGCGGTGTCTTGCATTCTTTCTATGTGACCAAGCCATCTTATTATTTGGCATTTAATGAACCTGACAGTGTTCTCCTCCTTAATTATAGCTTCTAATTCATCGTTTCGTCGAATTCTCCATAATTCGTTTTCTTTCATTGGTCCGTATATTTTCCGCAGCATTTTCCTTTCAAATACTGCTAATGCTCTTTCCTCTTCCATGGTGAGTGTCCACGATTCTGAACCATAGGTAACCACTGGGCGTACCAACATGCGGTGTATCTGCAACTTGCTGCTTCTTGATATGAGGCTGCTGTTAACCAGTTGTCTATTTGCATAGTAGGCCTTATTGCCCATCATAATTCTCTCTTTTATGCATTTGTTATTATTGTTAG
>Ga0136643_10003162_pt1 | contig 21998 bp, 10 predicted proteins | sample TergutLab28metaG_FD_96883 | JGI IMG/M metagenome (GOLD analysis project Ga0136643, IMG submission 96883) | Labiotermes labralis P1 segment gut microbial communities from Petit-Saut dam, French Guiana - Lab288 P1 (version 3) (version 3) | ecosystem: Host-associated > Arthropoda: Insects >... | reverse complement strand
CGAATTACAGACCGTATTTCACAGTCGGCAACCCCTTCAATTGTCTTAAACATGTTTAATGCACAGGAACAAACATAAACATAACACGAATTTCACAAAATGGCATCTGTGGCTTCTCAATTGATAGAGGAAGCCACTGCACATGCGCAAAGTGACAGTCTCGAGGATGTGCGAGAGTTATGCACGGACGGTACTTACTTTCTGAATAACCTACGTAGAACACCTGTCACATAGGTTGAAACATAGGCTGCACATACAAAAAACTTGAGAGCTCCCTGAGGATGGCCCATAGTTGTGACTGAAACACATCGGAGCATTAACTAAACATAAAAATGGTGTGCAACACGGTGATGTTAAATTTTACATATATTTACCAACAGTGTAATGTAAAATTTTCTTTTAATGTGAGATATATGATATGATATGATTTGATATGACAAAACAACATAACCTACATGCAAGTCTCGACACATACAGTTGGATGGAAAAGTTAACCTTCATCCTGCTAACGTGGAGAATATGGTGAGCTCCTAATAATGCCAGAAAATGGCAGATGGGATTTAATTCGGGTTAATATCTGAAATTTCATAAATGAAATTGTCTGTGAATATCTGTGTTTCTTTCCCAGCTATGATTCTATTAATTTTGTTCTATAAAGTAAATATCCATATACTATTAGAAAAACGACCACCAAAAAGATATCATTCTTAATTACAGAGTGTGGATAAGTTACATACAGGCCTACCAGTTTATCCTAATAGTTTTAATTATGTTCTGGCATGACATGTTAGTGGCTAACAAGATTAATTCTTTCTTAGCACAGCTCAGCCAACAGATTTCAGTGGTTTTACTAACACTGATTTCAGTGTGTCAATGTTGCAAATAATGAACATTATTCTAAATGCATAACATGCTCCAACAAATTTCACAGACACAGAATTAGTACAATTTGTCTGATGAAGGTGGTTATCAATTTGCAAACCATTAAAATTTGAATTTACCAACTCGTGTAGGTAATTTTATTTACCCAGTAGTTAATACACATTGTGGTGAATTATTCATTAGATGCTGTTCAGTGTTACATCCAGATTTAGGGTCAATGTGTTACCAGTACACTATTTACTCATGTGTAAAAGTGCTAGATTTGTCATTGTACAGAAACTGGCATTGTGCTGGAAAGTATGACATGTCATTATTGAATGTTATGGTTTCTGATAAGGTTGAACATCAAATTCATTCATTCAGGGTGATGTTGATACAGAGATACATATATGCATATGTCCCCCTCACAACATGTGTGATATGTAGTGCAGGAAAAATGCTCAAAATCCTAACAAAGAATTATTGAGTAAGTCCATTGTTCTGTGTTTTTAATATCATGTAATGAAGACAAATTCTGAAGTCCAATTGCTTAACCAAATATACAGCACCAGTGAAGAAAGGAAAATAAGTTGTAACTTATCCTTGTTTGCTCTCAGAAGGAATTTTAAACAGAGTCCAGATTCTAGTTTTTTTATCAGGCCACAAATTTTGCCTGCTAATGAAGCCATATCTAAAATTTTATTGTAAATCATGCAAGTATGGTTCATGTATTCACACATTATAGCAACTGAAGAAGATTATATAAATTTGGTTTATTTTAGTCTAGTTCATTATGTATCAAATTCAGGCACACACCAAATGTAGGAAACAAATTTTTATCAAGTGTAGTTTGTACATAACTAAAAATGGTGTTGTTAAAATCACATAAATACATTTATACCAACAGTATAAGAACTAATGTGTGACAACTTATCAACTCTTCTTCAATGTATAGGCTAATATCAGTCATGTTTAAAATGCCATTCTTCCACAGAATCAAACACTACAGTCAGATCAGTAGGCTAGTTTTATTGTGCCACTTGAATTAATTGGTATTATCTGTAGTACAGCTTTTTCATTCTGGGATGTTGCATAAACCCTGAACTGATGTAGGCCATGTTTCTTTTACAAGCGTAATTACAGAATCATAATATGGAAACCCAATATTTGAGCTTCACTGTGCCTCAAATAATCATCAGCAAATGTTGTGTGAGAGGTATTCTTCACATAACAGTGTAAGAACAGAAAGGAAGACAGACCATTTCAATGAGAAGTGGGGTATTTGTTTGTACTTTGTTAGAGAATGTTAACTCCATAAATCAGAACAAAGTGTCAATAAAATATATCCACAGAGTTCAGAATTTGTATTTAACACAGCATTAAGCACTTTTCACCAATGTAATATGAATATCTGCATCTTACTGTGTTCAGTTTTATGAATGTTATAATCAGAATTGACTACAGTTGTTATGTACACAATTTACAGTCATTGATAAATACACATACTGTTTCTCTTTATTTACACACTTCATAGGTGCCAACTGTGAAGGTCTGTGTAGGATTCAAAATATGATGTCCATGATATCCACATGTCTGAAGTTAGAGAAGTGACATAAATATGTCATACTTTCACTTGTTGCATTCCACTATGTTATTGAAACGTGAAGTATTTCAATAAAATATACGTTTAACACCATAACTTATATATTGATTAACTGACAAACAATGAACAAATGAACTACATGTTTCAGTTATTTTAAAATTTAATAAATTGAATGCATGTTTCAGCTCCAGTAAGCCATCATGAGGTTGAACTACTAACAATCAGACACAGTGATCATTTCTGTGTAGGCTGTTCTTTAAATGTAAAGCTGTATATGAAGTTCATTAAAATTATCCTTTTTCTCCTATTAAGATTGTTAGATGTGGAATATGGTACAAACTGCTAAGCAGGTACATTCTTCAATTTGACAGTTTGAGACTAATGCAGTGCTTACATTTAGCATACAATACAGAGTATTGCTTGCAGTGATGCTTATATGCATTGTTTAGTTGGCCTGTTAAGCATAGAAGCAGTGTTTTTAGGGCTTGTAAGTGAATCTTATGCTTGTAAGTATTTGCATGATGAGTGTAGTTGAGTCTGAAAACGGCCATAAATGAATGTATTAAATGCAAGTGATGATGGCTCACTGAAGCTGAAACCTGTAGTTCATTTGTTGTTTATTTATGAGTCTACCAATAAATAAGTGGCTGTGTTAAAAGGATATTTTATTCAAATGCCCTATAAATGTGCCAAAATAAAACTATGCATAAAAATATGTAAGGCAGAGTTCAACATTTTGGTGCTTCTAGCGTTTTTGCACTAGAAGCTTAAAGCTGGCAGCAGGTTAATGGAAACAATATTTCATGTTAACTAATAAATGTTAAAAATAGTTAAAATTGAAGTAATAAGATAAATATTCCATAGAATAATATTATGTGACCATCTTAAGTTTGTACTTTGATTCCTAGTCATGTAAACATATATGCTGTTGGCTACTTTTATAATTATATAAATCTAAAAATTTCTTCTTCATTTCTCCCTTTCAAATTCGTTATTTAAATATGAACATAATCCTAGTAATCTTATAGCTTTCCACGTTCTTATCATAAAGACATTACCCTAATAAAACAATCCTATCGGTTGGAATATTCAGTTTTATATTTTGTTTGGTAGGAATGGGTTCTAGAAGTATAATATGTTTCTTGGTCCTTTGCTGAATTATTATTTTATTTTTATTTCTGTGTCTTGATCAGCTCCTTTCCTGACCCTGAGCTTTGGAGAGACCATTTACTTTTGAAGGTAAGGAGACAAAATATGCTTATTATTGATACCTTCTTGCTGCATGTTTCTGTAAATGCCTGTATAGTGGCTGCATGGTGCACGGCTTTTCTTGGTAGAATTCTACTTTTCCTTTTCATTATTGTTGTATTTTTCTTTGTTCTGTCCATATTGCAGGGTGTATGTAGTATGTGTGGTCATTTTTTATATGGTAATGTCATTTATTGTGATCAAGGAAGTCAACATTAATAACTGGCCTGGAATGTGAGTTTTTTGTTCTGTCACCACTTTGGGTTCAGACATGTTCTGAAAGTGATTTAAACGTACCATGATGTGTCACAAGTTGTGTGTGAGCAATGTTTGACCTGTAAAAGGCAGGGGATCGAGTTTCTTGTTTTTTTCACCTTTCATGACATTATCAGTTTTGTTTGCTATCATTTGTCCAAAACTGGTTGTGGGATTGCAGTGTAAATACTGCAGTTCTGAATCTCATATTTTAGTTTGTCACATTGATACGCCACAGCATTTTTTGTTACCTATTATTATCCGTACAAAAATACATTGTTACACAAAATTTTCCTGAGTTCTTCAGCTGCTGGGATTCCAGAAAAGTATTCTAAAATTCTTACACCCTCTAATTTCAAACCTTTGTCTGTGAAACATTAATGTACACATGGTTCATGATACTGAATTGCAGTAGCTCCAGAGTGTAACATAAAATTAAATTTAGTACTCTTTGGCCTCAGAATCACAGAACCTATAAGTATACTCAATGTTGCTTGTTAACCATACTTGATTTTACATTGTCAGTTATAACAGAGTAGTACTTCAAGCAATCCTATGATTCAGTTAGGAAGTAGGTTTTGTATACTATTGTTATTGAGTTTGGTATGCCATGAAACTTCGAGGGTTAAATGAGACCTAAATTAAAGGGTGGAAAGGAAAACAATTGTGTGGTGCTGTACAATTCCTATTTAGGATGGACAGAAAAATGAGGTACTAACAAAATTGAGGTCTATATAGTGTTAGTGTTGAGGATTCAGGTCTTCTGGGGTGTTATGCTGGGTGGCAAAATTTATATATTGTAGCTTTTCAAAGGAACATTGACCATGGACCGCACAACCCATGCAGATGAAGGCATTATGTTCCTTCAAAATGTCAGTATCTCTAAGGCCTCCTACACAGTAGAATGTCCCAGAAGACAGAATTGATCAAGGAGATGCTTTGTTACCATTAATGTGAAGTTGTGTCACAATATGCCATTGTAAAGAAACCAGAAATTGAATTGGACACATCAGCTTCCTGACTGTGCTGGTGATGTTAATTCATTGGGCCAAAATTTAAACACTGTAAAGAAAACCAGAAAAGCCTCATTAGCCACTAGAAGTCAAAGCTGTAAAATCAAAGTATGTGTTCATGTCTTTTTGACAGAATGCAGGACAAAATCACAAAACCTTGGAAAACATAACAAAGTTCCAATATTTGGGAACAGCATTAACAAATTAAAATTTTATGCTTGAAGATATTAGTAGTGAATTAAACTCAGGGGATGCCTATTACCATTTTGCACAAAATTTTTCTTCTTTCTGTTAACTGTCTAAAAACACAAAGGTAAAAATATATACAGAACTCTAAATTGGCCTTTTGTATGTGTGTAAATCATGGTCTCTCACGTTAAGGTAAGGACATAGGGCTTGGGTGTTTTGGGAATAGGGTGCTGAGAAACCTTTTGTAGCCTGAGGGAGAGGAAGTAACAGGAAGCTGGAGATAATTGCATGAGGAGAAACGTGATTTTTACTGTTTGTGAAAATAATGTCAGTTGTACTTTTAAGCAACAAAAGACAGGAATGAGTATTAGTTGTTTTAAGCCCATATCCACAGTCTGCACTTGAATACAGTTGTTTCTGCTGAGAACATCCTCATCCATGCAGGGGTCTTTGTATAGAACTACTGCTATAAACTATTTGGTGACTGATGAACTTGTAAATCATATATAAAAGTTCTGTTCTTGCCCAACAGAGAACAGTATCCTTATCCATTACAAGACAAGTCTGTTAATGCTGTTTATGGAAATAATAAGTATTCATTGTGGAATCATAGAAAACAACTGTACATGCAGGTCTTGTTGTATGCAAGGGATATGTTCCTGAAAACTGTTGTGCAAATTGAACACAAAATTCCCATTTAATACAGTGTATTTCCTGAAGGTTAGGGGATTAACAGCATCATTGTGTATAGTGTATGATTACACCACTAGTGGACATATGAACCTGTAGAGTATATAGGTACTGTATACATACATTTCTATAAAATATATTTTAGTTCTAATGCAATAAAAATGTAAGTGACACACACCATTGTTTCAGTACTGTTCATTCTGATAGGACTTTGGTGGTCTTGCTACACAAACAATTTAGGTCCTGACATAGCACTTCCTGTAATTCTGTCAGTATTATCATGTATTGTACTGCATGTATTGTACTAGGCTACTGTGAGTGAATCTAACATTAAGCCATATGTCAGCAATTCATTCACCTTTTTCAAGTCGGCTTATTACGTCAAATTTCTCTTCAAAACTGATTGTCTTTTGCTTATTTTTCACTTGGATTGCACTAGGTGATGTAGATTTATGTTTCTCACTCACATTGGTAAGAAAGCCAATGCTGTAGAAGAGGAAACAAGATGAGCCGCGTGATTTGTTTATTTATTTATTTAGTCACTAATGTAATCAGTACATACACAGGATGGGTGGCATGACAGTGATGTCACTTTCTGCTAGCGTTCAACACAATACAAGCGACCATAAATCAAGTGTGCCACATCACGCTAAACCAAACATTATCACATAAATTCGAAAGTGGTGTAAATTCTCAAGTTGCGTTAAAGTGAAATTGTGCAAAAAGAAATCGCTTAAAAAGAGATGTGCCTGTATATTCTGTGTGGAAAATGCATTTCCTTGGAGTTAATAGCAACTGGTGCATATTGCAGCTAATGTACTTGATCTTGTACATGTTTGACATCCAGAGCATTAAGCAGTTTGCTATCACAGTATACTACTACTCAGTTTTTGAAGTTAATGTCATATCAAAACAGTCATCTGCAACAATATTATAGAAGAATATAATTGCTTGATAATATATTATAAAATTCTCAGTAGGTCATTGTAAAAACTAAAATATGAGAACTTTTAATAGGTGGCAGCCCAAACATACATTCCAAAATACCATACATCAATGTCTTTCAACCTTTTGATAATTGTGGCAGAGTTGATTCATTTGTTTCCCCTTTCAAAGACACTGTAATTGGAAGAAATGAAATCTACAAATATGACACCTACTTTTACATAATGTAATTCAATGTATAACATATAAATTTATTCTAAAGCAGAAAGATGAGGAACTCTTGATGAACATACTAATTTAAAAATCTGAAGGAAAAGCAGTGATTTCCATATTTTATATAATGGTTCCTCTCAGCTCAATCTGACTGTTTCAAACTCACACCTGCTTTCATAATGGTGTGTGTGTGTGCTTGTTTATCAGGATTTAATTTGCATATGTGCTGTCATAGGTTCCTTATTCTTTCCAAAGCCTCATAGCACACCAGTTGAGGAACACTGCTATATATTGTCAGTTTCTAATAATTGTGAATTTAAAACTTCATTCATTTGATCTTATTATGTTTGCGTTCACACACAAAACAGGTATCCAATGGAACTTTATCTTATTATACTTTCCTTCACCAACAAACATGTATCCAGCTGAACATTATCTTCTTATCCTTGCCTTCTTACACATTTCCAAATAAAACGTTATCGTATTATACTTACCTTAACACACAGACACATATCCAACAGAACATTGTCTTATTATTCTTGCTTTAGCATGCAAAATACATATCCAGCAGAACGTTGCCTTACTACACTTACCTTCACACACAAACACTTGGGGGAAGAAAATAACAGGAGACTGGAGTAAATTGAATAATGAGGAGCTTCACGATGTCTAATCCTCACCAAATATTATTTGGATCATCATACAAAGGAGCATGCAATTGATGGGTCAGGCATCACATATGAAGGAGAAGAGAAATGTGTACAGGGTTTGGGTGGGGAAATCAGAAGAAAGAACTTGGAAGAACTAGACATAGGTGGGAAGATAGTTTTTTGAAATGGATCTTAAATATATAGGATGGGAGGCAAGGAATAGATTTAACTTACTCAGGAAAGAGGCAAGTGGCAGGCCCTTGTTAAGAGTATTAACACATAAAGTTCCATGAAATGAGCTGGAATTTCTGGAAAGACCAGTAACCTGACACCATCTCAAAAAGGACTCTTCACCATGGAGTTAGTCATTTAACAGTCCAGTCACATGTAATGCACATCACCAATAATGTTATCCTTGTATATTATAGAAATTATTATCATTCTTAATAAGTAATTATGACTGTCATAATTCTGATTGCAGCAGTAACCTTCACTTCTTGAATTTTAGTACCAGAGAAGCAATAATGTACTGTGAAGACAGAAGATATAAGTGTGTGTGTGTGTGTGTGTGTATGTGTGTGTACATCCCATAAAGTGATGCTTATATACATAGCTATTTATGTACAGTTGCTTTACATGTAACATATGACAACAGAAATTACAAATATATACATGTTGTGTTCAAGAAGGTTGTCATTGTTTCAGGTCTAGAGGGTGGTCCTGGGGTTGGTCCAGGGGGTGAGGATCTCATCACATTGGAGGCTGAAATCACAGAGCTCCAAAGGGAAAATGCTCGTGTTGAGTCTCAAATGCTGAAACTGCGCACAGACATAACAGCTATGGAAGCACATCTCAGACATGGTGATAAAGTGAGTATGCATAAAAACAGTTGATTTATTTTTCATTTCAAGACACATTTTTTAAAGAATCGTTTCAACATCCTTCTCCCATCTGTGCCAAACAGTGAAGTTCTGCAGATCATCTTCTTCTCCACATCCTCAAACTGTTATGCGTTATTCGCTTAGTTATCTAGCCATGCTGTTCACAAATGTTGGGGTAATTAATTTCACACTGGCCTTCTGCCATTCCAGCATCACATGAACTTGTGTATTAAAAACTGACAAGACAGTTTTGGAGGAGCTATAATTGGAAGGTTAACATCAGTGGACACATTTATGATACCTGTAGAGGACTCATATTCCTCTCAAGGACATACTGGAATGGTCTGTGACAGCAACATCTCTGTATCTGCAAGAAAGCAGCTCCTGGGGATGGACTGGATGTGTGTCACTTGATGTATTTCACCTCTCCTGTTGGTATATTGATCTTGAGATGAAGGTTTGACTGTCCAGATCAGTTTTAGCTTGGTACATCATCATTCACGAAATTCAGGATTAGGAATCAAAGATATGTTGAGGAGATAACAACATAAAATTGCATCAGACATATGCACAGCTCCTTTACCTACTTACTTCTGGTGACAGAGAATTAGACAAGCATGGCAAACTTGCACTAGGCAAGTTCATTACCCTGTATTTTCATCTAGACCTAGGCATCTCTGAGCTCTGTAAGAAGTCTTGTTGACCCGACTTAGTAAACACCAAAAAAAAATTAGCAAAGTCATTTCACTCTGACTAAATTAAACTTCCTTCAAGACCACAAGTAGTTTTTAAATGTGCGGATATCACCCATAAATCGGAGTTGAGATTCTAAGGCATCTGTATGACAGACAACCTAAAGTGGGACTACGAAGTACGATCATTAAGTTCATTTCAGTCATTTCAGAAATGAGTAAAGTATCATATATTAATCAATCAGTAAAAGAAATAATGAGCCCTTATATGATGAGGAAAGTATAGATAATCAAATTTTCAATCACGTCTGAGGTATGGTATAATTTGTTGTGGTGGGTGGGGATAATGAGAGTAAAATTATATTAAAATTGCAGAAAAGGACATTCAAATAATTATTGGTGTTAATAAACATATAGGTTGTAGACAGGTATTTAAGGATTGCAACACACTCATTGTGGTTTCTTTACATGTACTCGATGCGACACGTTACATTAAAAAGTACAAAGACTCACCAGAGCAAAATGTACATATTCATAATTATAACACGCAAAGAAAACTGGTTGTACAAGTGCAATTCTGCAGTACAGTTCTCTTCAGGAAAAACATGGCATGTGTGGGGATCGACTGTACAACAAGGTGCCAGATCATATATAAAAAGGAGAACTTCAAATCTTTTAAAAAATAAAGAAATCCTTTCCATTACATCATGCTTTTTCTTCAGTGGATGATTTTCCATCATTTTGAACATATGTGGATTGTAAATGTATGAGAGTTTTATCGTTGGTCATCCTTATCCATTTTAATTAATGTTAACATTAGGCAGTATATTATATTGTATTTTATTTTATTGTAGATTTTGATGTATTGTGAGTTTTTAGACTCTGGGTATGGATTGTAAACTGAATTTTACATGTTCATTGTAACACATGTGACAAAGTGGTCTGAATACATTGACTTGAATTAAAATGATGTTGATTTAATGGCTGGCAGAGCAATTTTTTCCATCTGTTCAATGATTATAGGAATCTGCAAGTTTATCATGACTCTTGTGTTTTACCAAGTAGGGCAGCAGCCAGTTTTAAATCCAAGGCACCACCCAGCCATAGTTGCCATACACTACATCTTTGAGAAATGACTGACCATCTTGTTATAGCAATAACACACACAGGGTCTGTAGGAACTGCTAGATAGTGCCTTTTGAATTTCCCAAAATAATTACAGAAATTTATGTTTCATATTATGTATTACAGGAGACTCAGGTTATTAGTCAGCGAAACAACAACCTCAATGAATACTATGAGAGTCTGCGCAACAATGTTATTACCTTACTGGAGCATGTACGATTGCCTAATGGCAGTGGCGGTGGTCAAGAGAAGTTGGCCCACGAGAACTTCGATACTTACTTGAGCAAGCTGCAGACATTGTGTACACCTGATGGGTACTGCAGTGATGAGAGCAACCGACCACTTTATGAGACAGTGAAATCAGCACTGCAGGACTTCACTGTCCTTCCCACACCCATCTAGTTACCTGACAACACATACCATGCTCTACTTTCAGCTTAGGTATAATTTGAAAATAGGTTCAGACTGCTTTCAGCTAACTGAACTGCCAGACAGTGAAGATAATATACATGAGGAAAGACAATGCCTCCATATATGTGATGTAAAATATATTTTTAAGTGACAATACTTGGAAAAAATTAGTGGTTTTTGCCATTCATCCAGACCATATAGAAGAAGGACTCTTTCATGAAATCCACACTCATTTTACATGCTTCAAGATCAGTGTAAGTGAAAGTTAATTTAATGAAGGTCATCATGTCTAAGCAACAAACAGGATTGTAGCATTGAGCGGTGAAGGCAGGGCTAGAATTGCGTCTTGGTGATTACAAGGCTCCCTCTTCTGTAGGATGTGATCCACATCATGTTTCAGAGATAACATCATCACTGTATGGAAAGTGCATTTCTGTGAGACATTTTTCACATAAATCTTATACAAAACGTGACAAACTGAGTTCATCAGCTGCAGCACAAGGTCATTTTCATATTTTGCTGCTGTTGGCTGATTTAATGATACATTGAGTTAAACTTGTGACACTTAAAGTGAATCTCACCACATTATCCACTCTTAGATATAGAGTTACATTTGTACATGCTGTAATTTGTTAAGTCCAGTGTATGAGAACAGTGAATGCATCTGTTCAATAAATTTGCATGTGAGTCTATGATTATCAAACAGGAACAATGAGCTGCTATCATGTTCTGGGCAGGGAGCTGGAGTGGAATGATGTGGGGTGGAAATGAAACTTCATTGAACAATGATAGAACAGTTTGTACCCCCTTTCTGAAAATGTTATACATTCATTATAACTCACATGTAAACATTTTGATTCCTGAAGGACTAGTCATAAATGTGTGGAGAGTTTGAATGAAAGTCAACATGAGCTGTCTCTTCGGATGTGGCGTGACAGTCGTAAAACTGAAGTTGACACTCCAAAAGGCCTTTCTGTTTGTAAGTAATGAAACTTCACAAATGTGAGGGCCAAAGCTAAACACAAAGGTGCATGTTACATAGTCCATTAATCAGTGATGTCAACTGAAGAATCACATGGAGGTGACTGATATATTCAGATATGCAAACTAATTATCTTTTATTTTTTGAACATCCCCTGTTAAAAAAAGAGACAAGTATTTTTCAGATTGCTGACTGGATGTAGATGTCAGCAGCTAACCAGTGAGCTGTATGGTTAGTGGTTGGCGTTCCTGAAGTTCTTTTACTTCTTTACATAAGGTTTAAGCCAACCTATTACATTTAAGTATGTAAATGTTGAAATCAGTGATGCTTATTGCTCATTTGTACAGGGCTGTGGGTTTCTGGACCCAAATATGCTTTTTTCATTATGTCAGTTAATGATATTGGTAAGATATTTCATAATGTTGGTTTACAGGTGTTTTCTGTACATAATTAGTATTTAACATGTTTGTGTTTATTGTTAATGATTAAATTGTTATGTTTATAACAGTTGGTGCCAGGAAAGGGATTAAGTTAGGTTAACCTGTTTGAACATTACATCCATTTATTCAAACTGCACAGCTTTTATGAATGTGAAAATATTACATGTGTTATATATGAATACTGTTTGGTTAATTTTTATAGTAATCTGCTTTCATCACTGTTCAGTCTAATGCAATTAGTGAACATGAATCTATCACGATAAGCAAATGATTAATTCCCCAGCAGTACAGTTAAAATTACTAGTTATTCTGAGCTATATTCATAGGTGGTTGGCTGAGTTCATATTGATGATAAGGAAGGATGGATTTGTCAGATTTGCTGCTTGGTGCCTGAACAAACAGGTGCACTATGTTGCATGCTATACATTATCCAATTGAAAATTAGAGATTTCGTTGTCAGGTCTTGAATACAGGCCGATTCTCTGTTACATTTCCTGAGCATCTTTAGAACGCACAAACATGATGAAATCCGAAAGAACTTGTTTACCGTACGCAAAGACATAGCCTTGTAAAAAAATATTTAATAGAAAATCTGTAATATTTTTCATTGAAAGATTGTAACTTTTTCCACTGATTTTTGTTCACAAGTTTCAAACGGTGATAGCTTGCAAATAATGCTAGACACATATCCCAAGTAAATGGAAGTTCCAGTTAGTGTAGAAATATATTGTTTAGATGACTTGAAAACAAATTCCCTCTGCAATGCAAAGTGTACTTGAACTTGGGAAGCTCCTTGCAGGATCTCCCTAGTTTAGAAACAGTGTTTTGTTCCTGAGAAGAAAGTTGTATTTAATACCCTGTAATATACAACAGTTGCATTTGTTTGTTAAGTACTGGTGAAGAACAGATAGTTGTTGCTGCTCAGGCTTACAGTTATGAGACAAACCCATGTATAGGGTACATTATTAATAGGTGAAGAACAATCAAAAGCACTAAAGCTCAAGACTCATTATGGTGTAACTGTAGACAGCATCTGAACTAGTCACACCTGAAACAAAATTTATGAGTGCAAACAAACAAAAGGTGTATGGTAACAATTGGTGTTAACTGGCCAACACAAACATGTGTGTACATGACATGGCGCTATATACCAAAATCTCAATAACTCTCCCTCTTCCCCCAGTCCAATCGGAAAGAAAATAAAAAAATTAAAATGAAGCTGTAGGTGAACACGCTGTACCACTTGAAGTCATGTTGGTGTATAATTTGTGGGCATTTTTTTGTTTTATATTTTTGTAACCAGGTGCTATGAACATTGAATATTGCTTTGTAGTGTGAACAAACAGGAATAGTAGGTGAGAACCCAAAGGGGGAAATAGTGTCATAACCACACTGGTTGTTGCATGATTTCTAGGATCTCACAGTGACAACAAGATAAGCCAGTAAGCCACTAGGACATTTCAAGGTATTTTTCTCATGTTGTGATATTTGATAGATGGATTGACTAGAGAAAGTATTTTTAACATGGTCACAGTGAGTTTGGCCAACATTGCAGGTACATGGTTTTGTTTTAGTGACATAATTTGACTGTAATTCCAGTGGAATATGTACTCAGAGTTCACAAATATCTTTAAATGCCCAAGTGGCCCAGTAACATATTAGATTGTTTCCATATGTAATATAGGGAGATAACAGTAACATAATAGGGATATAACAGTGTATAATATGTATGTGTTACAGTGTTTTAAACTCACATGGGTAAAAAAATCATCACAAATTATTTATGTTGGAAAGATCTGTGTGCCATGCTACAATTAAAAATTTTGGAAGTGTAAGACTTTTGTTTCATATTGAAGCATACTATCACAGACAGATTTTATGCACTACAGCTGATAATTTTTTTGTGTATCCCAGTATGGCCTTTGGAAATGTGGCAACGCATCTATTACCGAGCGCTAGTCACCCTGATACTTGTAAAAATCCTAGAGCAGTAGATGTCACCCCATTTGCAACTGTAAGCCACTTCTACAAGTCTGGAAACTCATTACCTATGCATAAGGCGATGTAAGTTCTGCAGATTTTTGAAATTATTTTATAAGAAATGTAAGCAAATTTGTAACAAAACTTTACACAATATCCTTACTCTCCTTATTTACTCCAGTTGAAGTAACCAGAGAGTATAAAAAATGTGGGAGGCCCAAAGTAATGGGGAAGTTTTGCTACATTTGCTTTTTCTAATTTTTTTAAACATTGGAATGAATAATTAATATAAAATTTGTTAATTTACGCTGACAAGAGTAGTACAAAAATACCTACTTTTAGTCCATGAAATTAGCAGAAGGAGATTTGTTTAACGATATGGCTTAATTTAATACAATTTGTGACACAAAAGAAAGTAGCCGGATAAACGCCACCAGGAAATGAAAAATTTTAAAGTTACACCAGACATCACAATTGTATCTCATTCTACTACAATGTGAAATAGAATGGTAAAAAGATTAAATTTGAACAAATTAAAGTTTGTGTGATATTTGAATGCGAGTGGAACAGTCGATAGTTCCGAGGTGAGAATATTGATTGGCTTAGTGAACTGAGTGCTGGGGAGAATATTTGGAACAGGAGAAAGAGAAGCAGAACGTTACGTTACGGGGCTTGTGTGTTGACAGCAGATTGTGTTAGTGTGATTGGATAGAGGGAGGGAAGGGAAGGGATTACGGGAATTGTGAGACATTTTTTTGAAAAATTTAGATGGTGGATCTGAAGGGAATATAATATTAAAGTCTATTCTTAATTTTAAGGATCTGAAATGGGGTACCAACAAAAATAGTGTCTGGCTGTTTGAAAGACATAAGCCCAGTCCAAGACCAAACACCATAATATCAATAAAGGTAATGGCTGTGACCAGCAAGCATTCTGAACATGACACTGAACTAGCGTGTTTCGTAATTTGTACATTACTTGAACAATTAAGACATTGCAAGGTGCACTGTACACTGTACTGAACACGCAGCACAGCCCGAATGTGTGTGCGGTTTGGACTGTGGGTACTCCCGGAGGTTATCCGGTCAATGTCGTCACCAAACTGATAACATCACAACTTCTCGGCCGGATGTCCGCCACTTGGCCACACAGAAAGAGCACAGTGTACGGTAGGAGTAGTTGCACTGAGCAGCTGCATTGTTCAAATTCAGGTAGAACTTTCTGTACAGTACCACGAACTGACAGCATCGCTCTAGTACGTACAGTGTTGCCCTCTATACTGAGCCAGATGAATCCAGTTGACATGTCACTGCCGGCATCTCTCAGGTGAGTTCTAATATTATTCCTGTAATCTACGCCCTTCAGATATTCAGACACAAATTTTGTAGGTAATTTTCATTTCTCCGAAAAGTCTCACATGCGCCACAAATTTCATTCTCCTAAAGCTCATTGGTGTTTTTTCTCCATCCTCCTGTTAACCTCTCCATCTTACCGCCAAACATCTTCCTCAGCACCATATTCTTAAATTCCAGTCTACAGTTAAAGAAATAATTACATTTAAAAAATACATTGAAAAGTATCTTGGTGAATAAATACCACTGTACAATTAAAGTATCAAAATCGTTTCCTACTGATTAAAAATATCATTCATATTAAAAAGCCGTGTACTTACCTACTCGTGCTACAAATAAGACGAAATTTACTTATTTATGTACTTACATACTTAAATGCTTGCTTATTCCATGGAACAGAGTCCTTGAAAAGCTAACCGATTTTTAGCTAGTCAAAAAATTCCCCGCATTTTATGGACCCGAAGTTTCATTATCGCCTTTACAAGTGCCCGCCACCTGTCCCTATCCTGAGCCAGCTCGATCCAGTCCGTATCCCCACACCCCTCTTCCTGAAGATCCATCTTATTATCTTCCCATCTGCGCCTGTGTCTCCCAAGTTGTCTCTTTCCCCCAGGTTTACCCACCAAAAACCTGTGTACGCCTCTCCCCCATAAGCTCTACATGCTCCGCCCATCTCATTCTTCTCGTTTTATCACCCAAACAATATTTGGTGAGCAGACGTCATAACGCTCCTCATTATGTTGTCTCCACTCCCTTCTTTCCTCGTCCCTCTTAGGCCCAAATAGTCTCTTCAACACCCTATTCTCAAACACCGTCAGCCTACGTTCCTCCCGTATTGTGAACGACCAAGTTGCACACCCATAGAAAGAACATTCAATGGATAGCAAACTGGAAGACAAAAGATTCTGTACCAAATAATAGCAAGAATTCCCTGACTTCAGTCTGCTCTTAATTTCTTCCTGAGTTTTGATTTGTTAAGGTTGTTCCCAAATATTTGAACTCTTCCTCCATTTCAAAGGAACTATTATATTGTGACTTCGTCCTGTACCTTTGGTGTCGTTCTTTAATACACTTCTTTTATATAAGCTCAGTGCCTACGGGCTGTCACACAGTTATGTCAGTTAGTTGCGCTGTTACATAACTAGTTATTTTTTTGTCTGAATCCACAATATTTATTCGACACCCTCTGAATTGCTTTCTGGTGTTCCCCTTGGGCTCCACTTATTTGTTTATTTATTGTTTGCTGACACTATAAAAATTGCTCAAGCTTTTCAACTGACAGTGCACTTCCACAATCTGACATTGATTCAATTCGCGATCTCTATGCTGCTGACAAACTTAATACTGACTAAACTAAAGTCAGATGTACAATGTTGACTACATATTGTCTTAATCAAAACGTTAGGACTCGTATGTACTTTGACCTACTCTTCTTCTACTATTGGTAGTTTCTTATTATGTTACACACCAGTTGTTCCTAAGTAAGAATATGCCTCATCTGTCTGGAGTAACATTATGCCAGTTGGCTGGAACACATCCATCAGAAGTCTGCAGCTGTGTGCTTCAGTTACTTTTTAAAATCATATTCCTTACAACTATACTTATGCACTTTAGCTTCTAAAGTGCGTAAGTATAGTTCTTTATGATTCAGAGGCATCACCTTGACAGACATTTTACCTTCACGCTTTAATAGGATCAAAATTTTGTCCTTCTTTGATTGATAATATTAATCTGAGGATTCCATGCCATAATATTGAAATTTATAATTTTATAATAAATAAAATTTCTATTTTCAGTTAAAAACATTAAAATTTTTATTGCTTATTTTCGATTTATGACGACAGACCTATCCAGTTTAATGTGTACCAACTGAGGAGGCGAAATTGGTGACGTAATTATAAACTTCAAGTATTTTTAATAAAGATGTTTGTGCAGTACACCACATGTACATTGAAGGGTTATGGATAAACCGCCCCACGCTTCTTACGTGGCATGTGGTGATAGTACATAAAATGTCCGATTGGAGAAGACGTGTTGACAAGAGTATTCCGACAGACCCTGCGTGTTGCTGGTTCGCCTGAGGTCGGTGTGTGCGCTTGTGTGCAGCGTAGGAAAGCAGTGTGATGTGCCGTCAAATGTGATAGTCTGACTAAAGGGACTGGCATGGATTGATTGCGTAGTGACGGAGGAGTTTGCTACAGCTAAGTTTAGAGTTATTTTGTGTCAAGAATAAGCGAGTTAAAATTCAGAAGTTTTCTTGTGAAATTTTCATGAGGTCACAAGTTTTGTGTAAGTGTAACTGCATTTTCCTTTTATCAAGGACATTTTATTTACAGTATTTAATTTCCACATTAATTTAATAATGCGGAGGTTTTCCGTAAATTAAATGCGAAATTTAGACTGCAGAAAATAGTTTCAAAATCTCAGAAACCAAACGAAGCTCAATATGTAACCAATTCATGATTCACGTCACGTTTAAAAAACTTAGCTTGTCTAATCTAATCTAATCTGTCACGTCTTAACTTCACGGCTTTTCCGAACACTTACCTGCCCACTTATTCGCAATTTTCTTCTGAACACAACCCAAAATGTCCGCAGTAACTTATAATTTTAGGCCCATGAAAATGCAATGCAGTTTTTTCCCTCTTGCATTCACAGTAGGTTCTAAGTAGATCGAATTTCTGTCAGCTATTGCGCTATAGCCTAATAAAGTTCAGCCCAGGGTGATAACAAACATGGGCCTTAAACGCTTCGAAATTATTCGTAATATGTCTGTATGGCTATGAATAAATGACCGGGTTGGAAACGAAACAGATTTGCTGTAACGTGAAAGTACTTTGGCTAAGTTATCAGTACGAATGTAGGGGGCCGTCTGTTTGAACAGCAGGTTGTTCATTTGTTAGGAATCAGACGGAAAGAACGACAACAACATTAGCGAAAATCTATATAAAAAGAGTGTTATTAATCCTGATTCGAGGGACGTTTTCTTTAATTTAAACTACAAAGAAAAGTGAAATTACATTTCTGATTCAAATGCTTTAAATTCCGTATTAGAAGGACGCAGAATGTGATGGGACCTTAGATTATTGCATTTATGAAGATTCAATTTCCCGGTTTATGACGCCGTGTGGTTTAAGAAATATTTAACAGACGTTTTGGAAGATTTGACTCCCTCCTTCTTCACGGTTCGAGTAGTTCAATTTTCTTGCACTACTTGGACACCGAAGATGGAACATTCGAACGCACAAATTCTATAAATATTCACCAACACACACGGCGTTATGCCCCACAAGACTCAAGTCTCCGTAACAATACTGCTGCAGTGGCGTGCCTGCAGTTTTACTACACCTGTATCTCGGCCCGTAGTCCAAGCGTTCTTCTGTATTTGACGTCACGCCGTAAACCCTGCAGGCTGAAACAGCTGCAGTACAGCTGACGTGCCTCTGAACTGCCAGGCTAACTGCGGCACAGTAAAATGCCTTTCCTTGCCGCTTAAAGTACTGGTCCAAATTTGTAATAACTCTCCCGCTTAGCAAATGGAATTCCTATGTAAAATAATTGCATAAATTGTACCATTAATAAAGACAATACGCGTGCAACCTTTAGCATTAATTCAGAAATATAACATATTAGTGTAAATTGAGCGACGTGTATGTACGTCTTTGGATACCTGGGCCCAGATGTAAAGATAGTATTAAAGTGGGTATTACAGCAGCCGAGTCAAGAGATGGACTTATTAAATTGGTTCAGCCATAAGCTTTCGTGGGTGGTTTGTAAAAATTGTGTGTTATTACCGTCAGTTTGCCAAAAACGGTCAGTTCAATGCAGTTAACAAACGCAACTGAATTTTTTATAACCATCAAATATTTTTCACTATTTAGAGCCCTAATTTTTTCATAATTCCATCTACGCTAAGCACGGTGCCTGGCATTGCCGCTCTGCCTGCTTTCGTCAGACGAAAAAAGTAAATAGTGCAACAAATTTAAAATGCAGAATCCAGAATGTAGCCTCCAGCTGAAATTCACAGTGAAACAAGTACCTGAAGGTTCAATACTTCTGAGCTAAGACGCCGAGTCTTTGGTTTCATAGTGTGGCAATGCCAGGCTCCAGCAGGCCGATGTTACGACACCAGTGGCTGGGCGTCTCAATCTAGAAGACTGGAAACTGCAGCAGAATTGGTGACAGAACCTCAAATCCCCCCAAACGATATTTCATATATGATTGTATGTAGATTGGGTTCAGCAGCATATTGCACATAAACATGTTCAATAAACATCACGATATTTACAGATTAATGCTCTCTGTTCGTAAAATGTCAAGTTGCAGTCGTTTCTGCAAACTGTATAAGGTGTTCGGAATAAAAACACGTAAAATTTATTCTAATTACGTCCAAGTGTCTCAATATAAAAACCCCCTATCTAGTGTTTTATTTAAAACTCCAAAATTCTAAGAAAAAAATCAGAATCTTTATGCAAAAGGAAGTGTTGATAATTCGCAGGTTTTACTCTGCATTTCATGTTGATGGCAGTACAGACTGACATAAGGTACTGACAGCTTCATGTGTTTTTGTAAGGGTGGATGAATGGAGGAAAGGACGAGAGGACGGACGAACGAACGAATGAGTGAATGCATGAATGAATGAATGAATGATAGAGCATCATTTATGTGACAGTGAACTGGTACATACCTTCCGTTACACAAAATGTATTGCCGGCAAATTATTTAATTACCCTTTAAAACTTTTTAACTACACAGTACCGATTATTAAAAACTCAAAACCGAAATGTCTTACCAAATATATCCCGGAAAGAATGTCAAATTAAATCTGTCATTTACTTGCCAATTCCATCTGTCCGTAATGTTACAGCGCCTGATTTTAAAAATTGTCTTATTTCGATACAGTGTAAACAACACTAACTAGAGAACTGTATTGCAGACAGGCCGGTGTGTTCGGTGCACGGTGCGAAGTTTATTGAGACGTTTACAGTTGCTTATTTCTTAAACAGTTATTCAATCTGTTGCAACCCAAACCCCATTACGCATTCACAAGAACGAGGAAGACAATGCAGTTTCTACTCACGGGACCTACAAATTCAGTGCATTTGACCAGCTGCTGGCTGGTGTTCAGTGTTTGTCTGTATGCAGCTGTTCATACTGCACAACCGGACCCTCCGGACAGGTTTTGTTTTACGCAATATTCTGCCTGTCTGAGGATCGGGAAATGAAAGATTTACTCAAAATGTCACGTGAGATATTAAACACTGTGCCGTACCTTCAACGTAACAGGACATGTGTTTAGCGGACTTTAATTTTAGTTGTATTAGAAACACTTTCTGTTTGCAAATGTTACAATTTATTGCCACCGCTTCATATAACTCAGATTCTGATTGGCTAACTCCGTGAGACAGTCACTCTTTATAAGCTGCTAGCTTCTCAGCTAGTCAAGACGTTCCCCTCATTCTCTCGAAACCAGAATTCATTTGATATTTCCTATCAACAGCTCACCACTAATCGTTACCCTTAGCAATATCAGTTCAGTCAATATCCTCACACACAATTCCTTTAAGATCCATTTTAATATTATCCCCCATTCTACGTCTAGGCCCTCCAACTGTTGTGTTTCCCTCAGATCTCCGATACCAAAACCCTATATCCACTTCTCCCTTATTTTCCAGCCATCTATTTTTCCTTTATGTGATCACCCCGATACTACTGGACGGAAATACAAATCATGAAGCTTCTCAGTGTGTAATTTTCTACAGTCCCCATATTCCTACTAATAACATTCCGAATGGATTTTGTGACGTCACATCACCTTGACCACTTCACGCTATGCACTCGCGCTGACCGAAAAAAAATCATCCGACAATTTAGAGCCTTGGAATTAAATTTATCTGTCTTAACTGTGACACAATGTTGAGCCTCCTTTTACACGCAGCCTGCACGCGTTTAAAATACCCACAAAATCACATGTCTTGTTTAGTTTCACTTTGTCCTGTACAAGAACGACCGTACGGCTGTTAGAACGTAGGCTGTTCTGATCACTCGTTTATTCAGCTGCAATTAGTCAGCATTATGTCAAAGCTCTAAAGGCTGTTTGTGTATACAAAATGCCTCAGAATTATGAGAAACTCAGCTTTATGAATTCTGACCACAAAGAGGTAACTTGTGTTCGTGACACCGTCCATCACGTCAGACTGGCTACGGGCTGGACGGTCCGGGGATCGAATCCCGTTGGGGATGAGATTTTCTGCACACGTCCAGACCAGCCCTGGGACCCACCCAGCCTCCTGTACAATAGGTACCGGTTCTTTCCCAGGGGTAAAGAACGGTCGGGGCATGAGGCTGAGCTCTCACCCCTTCTAGTGCCGTGGTGAAGAAAGAGTAGAGCTATGTCTCTACTCCCCCTATGGACCGTATGGCCTGTAGAGAGCCGCAGTGCCTGTGCAAGGGTGCACTTTACCTTTT
>Ga0136643_10003161_pt1 | contig 21999 bp, 11 predicted proteins | sample TergutLab28metaG_FD_96883 | JGI IMG/M metagenome (GOLD analysis project Ga0136643, IMG submission 96883) | Labiotermes labralis P1 segment gut microbial communities from Petit-Saut dam, French Guiana - Lab288 P1 (version 3) (version 3) | ecosystem: Host-associated > Arthropoda: Insects >... | reverse complement strand
GTGAACCTCACACACGCGCTCTCTCTCTCTCTCTCTCTCACAAACACACACACACACAAAAAAAATATATATATATATATATATATATATATATATATGTATACAAAAAATAAAAGATAATTTAACAAAAGAGGTAAGAATCTCCTCCAAGCCAAATACATCAACTTATCATAACGGAAACAAGGTAGAGTACCACGAACACAAATGAATAAAAAAGAAAGGAAAACAAGCGTAACATAAAAAAGAATACTTGCATTCTCAAAACACAAAAATAAGAAAAATGTCAAACTCTATAGGATCTTCTTGTTTCATAAAAACATTTAATAATTTCAACTGAAAAACTAAATTCAACAAACTAATACCTTTAAGACAGCTCATGTCTCATCAAGCTATTCAAACCAGATTACAATTAAAGAACTACTGACTATGCTACCTTTGGACGGTCAAAATACCGCAGCCCTTCAACTCATAAAAGTCAGTGGGCAGACCATACTACAAAAAATAACAAGAAAAGATGTTTTTGTTAAACAGGTGGATATGAAATTTTGCCTAATTCCTCAAAAGAAATTAACATCCAAATATAAACAACATAATAAACAAGATTTACTAACTACACAATAACTACTATACAAACCAAAGATAAGGAAAACATTTCAATAAACAAATTAAATTACAAACAAATAAACAAAAGAAAAAATAAAATTTTAAAATAATCAAATTGAAAATCACTATAAAATCCACAAAACTTACATGCCCATTACCACTGTTATGTACCCTGTACTTCTGCCCATATACAAGGTCCTACCCAAAAGTCCACGAAATTTGAATGCCATGCAAAAACTCCTTGTAGTACAGTTGTGTGCTGCTAGGTATCGCCAACTCTTATCCTTTGTGAACCAGTCTGCCAGGTGGCACTAGGCTGCGTGGACGTGTGTTTTTCCTGTGTATTTGTGTGCCATCGTGTTATTGTTGTTTTACAATTGTACCACCCTGCTAAAATGACTGATATGAAGGAACAACAGATCTGCATCAAATTCAGCAAGACAGCAGCAGAAACACAAAATGCTTAAAGCAGCATTTCGTGATAATGCCCTACACCAAACACAAACCTACGAAGGGTTTAAGCATTTTAAGACTGGACGTTATGTCAGTCGATGATGATGAGGAGCATTCTGGCAACATTTGACGGGAACCACAATCAAAAATGTGGAAACATTGCGACAGGCTCTCCTGGAAGACCGAAGACGAACAATTCACGGCGTTTGCAACAATGTCGGGCTGTCGCATGGTAAGTGCCACAGCAATCTGTCAGATGTGTGGTGCATTGCAGCAAAATTTGTGCCAAGGCTGATGAGCAAAGATCAAAAGGGATACTGCATCGCTATCTGAAACAAGATCAAGGAACAGCCCGAAAAGACCCTAACTTCATCTGCAACATTACTAGTGATGAATCTTGGGTATTTGGGTACAACCCTAAGAAGACACAGCAATCGTCTCAGTGGAAGACTCCAACTTCACTACGACTGAAGAAAGTTCGGAGCAATGTCCAATCAATGCTGATTTTTTTTCTTTGATGCTGATGGCAATGTGTATAAGGAATTTGTTCTACCATTACAGGCAGTGAAGGGAAAATTCTGTTGCAATGTTCCGAGTCAACTAACAGAAAACATCTGACGCAAACGTCCAGACAAGTGGCGCAACAACTCCTGGGCCCTGAATCATGACAATGCTTTGGCTCAGGTATCGCTTCTTGTGCTGCTCTTTTTTGACTACTACAAACTTGACAGTCATCCTCCACCCTCCCTACTCACCAGACCTCATCCCGTGATAATTCTTCCTATTCCCGAAGATGAAATTGATGCTCAAGGGTTGACTTTTAACAGAACTGAAGAGATCTGGTCGAATTACATGACGTGATGAAGACGTTAAAGCAAAATGACTTCCAGCAGTGCTATTGATCATGGAAATCTCGCTGGGATCGCTGTATCAATGCAGAAGGGAACTATTTTGAAGGGGATGGGGTCAAATAGAAATTTCAGCAAGTGGTTAAGCTGTAGCAGAAGAATTTTGAAAACTTTTGGGTAGCACCTTGTATGTGGTACTTCTCATGTATGTCCAGTAGTTGGCCCCTTTCTTTACTTCCATGATCAGCACAACATCCTGGATTGGGCCACATTCTGAAGAATTGGAGTGTACAGTGGATGCAAGTCCTATATGTGCATTATCTTCACTGTCTTTGCTACTCTCTGCGAAATGCCATCTACAGTGCACATAAATTTGAAACACCCTTATTTTTTTTTCATTTTTTGTATTTTATTTTCATTTTTGTTTGTTTTTTATAATAATCATATATGTAACAATATATAATAATTATAATAATAATAAAACTACATGTCATAACCCACCATGGTTCATTTAGTCTACGAGTTTGCCAATTCAAGAATGTTGTACGGTATGGGACTTACGTGAGACGATACCTCAGTCCTGATGCCTGCAACACAAACAAACAGTGGTAGGCTGTTTCTCTAAAACATCAGTAAACTTGAGGTTCAGTTCTTCTGATATAACAATGTTTAGGTGAGTGTTTCCTGACATTCTGAAAGCTCCTCACAGTCTGGCATTCCAAGAAGAATCAGCACCCATTTACCAAACAACAAAGAATATCATCCCACATAACTTGCACCTTGGGCAACACTGTTGTGAGAACCTCAAACCTCAAATGAGAAGAAATGTGGTCAAATCTGATATTGGAATCTAAGGATGTCAAATTTCATAGCACTAAGAATTGGCAGCCATATTTTCAGTCTGGGAAAACACACTAACTTCTGAAAATATGAAACTTTGAACTACCTGCTTCTTCAATGCTGGAAGGTGTATTTTAACTCCTATTTCTGTTGCAAATTCAGTGCCTGGCCACCTTGACTACATATATGTGCTGCTACTGCAATACAATGCATGGATGATAAGGCATAAGTTGTATGGGAAATTTCATCTTTGTCTGTGTCCGTGTAACACAACTTCCACTTTCCAAACCTCATTAATAGACGAAACATTGGCATGTATCAAACCTCTCATGTCATTACACACTGCAACACACATTATGAAGTGTTTGCTGAATGAATTACAAGAAAACATACTTCACACTTTTAGACTTTTTATGTATCTACTGTAGACAGTCAACAATAGAGTATGATTATAACTTGAAGTATCTCTACCGAACATACACTTTGTTAGCAAAAAGACTTGCATCTGCACTACACCAACATCTCTATTAAAAAGTGATACAAAGTAGGAATGAAAATATTTGGAGACCCTCCATACTGTGACATTTGGAACATCATGCATAAAAATGTCCTATAATACAACTGGTTCGTACCCACAATTATGATGGATTACGTATAATGTTCACAAATGATTACCTGCACTGTAATGTGAAGAGTACGCATACCTGCTGGAAATTGTTTCCATATTGACGACGACGACAACAACAACAACATAAACAAAACATACTGATGCAAAATTCCATGCTTATGTAATAACTGCAATGCCAGTGTGATTTCCACAGCATAAAATTGTGATCTTCTCTGGCTTTAGAACTTCACCTCAGCCAGCTGGTCCCTGAGGTCCCCTCCACTCACGTATTCCAATACAAAGAAGATATGATCCTGTAATCAAGTACCACAGTCAATACACCATACACAATTTCAAATAACTTCACTTTTACTCTTAGACTTAGGTATGCACAAGGTATCCATTAACTGCTGCAGAGTATGTGATTATGAATATCAAGAAAACAAATTTTCTAGACACACTGTGCATTTGCATCTTGATTTAATTAATGTCAACTGCAGTGATTTAGATAATACAGTCAGAAAAGATACAATAATTTAGAATCAGTGTACAGAGTAAAGGAGAAATGTCTGGATCTATTTGAAGATACAGCGACACACGAGAACTTCCTAATTCATATTCAAAGAAATGTCCAACATATGAAGCATGAGAGAACCAATACACTGCAAATGTTGCAGGAAACCTTGTGTTCATTCAGAACTGAATTAAGTGCACGAAGATCATACCTGCAGCAAATAAATTTATTTTTAAGTCAATGCAGTAATCTACTTTTACCCATTACAAATGTCATAACATAATTCTAACATATGTGCAGGAATTTTATAAAAAAGTGACATCTGCCTGTACTATATACTTCCTAGTGATTGGCAGTTAAGACGTTTAATACTCTTATTCCTCTCACATGAATAGGAACATAACAGTAATGACTGGTCAATACAAGGGACCACAGGTACAAAGAAAAACTGCTGTATTTTCACACTGACAGTAAACTTCAGTACTAATGACAGCCTGAAAATATGTAAAGAGTTTCAGAAATTTAGACATACCTTAATTTGGGAACAAGAGTGAATGTTGTGACCAATGGATAACCAGATGTCGGCATCAAGGTTTCCTTCTCAGCAACGATCTGAGAGATGCTGATGGAAGTGATGATTTGTTTTCTCAAAGCCTTGATTTCATACTGTTCTTCGGGTCTTCCAGGCAACTTCCCCTTGGCAAGGACCACTGTCCCAAATCCTCCTTTGGCCAACATTTTAATGCATCAGAAATTGTCTAAAGACACTTTTCCATCATCGATTGGGTCTATTCCACACCAACCACCTTTAACACAACCATTTGTATAACTTTATAGACAGAAGAAATACACAGAAACTTTTCTATATTGCACACAAAAACTTCAATGCGTGACTAACGGAAAGGATACTGTACAAAATAAAGCTTGTTATAATTATAACAAAATAAGATACCATGAACTTAAATGTAAAATCTAATGTGATACTGCAAATTCTAACTTATGAAAATTATGAAAAATGGATAATACATTAAAAAAATTTGTCAGGGTGATAAAGTCCATGACACTGATGACACAGCACAACATGTTTTGTGATAAGATCATCTACACTGTGAATATTTAAAGCACAAGGCATACACTTGCAGTTATTAATAAACCCCATATATTATCTACACATTTTCGTTTCTACAGACAGGCCAATATTCAGCATTATTCCCTGCCACAGACCACGTTCATAAATCATCACACAAATCAGGAAATTCTGGATAAGCGTCCATGAATTACAGAATGTAATAGCCGAAGTAATTACCTTCTTGTGGTTCTGAACTGCTACAGTCCAACTGCACATTCTCCTCTGGCATGCTGGCCTGTAACAAAAATGAGTAAGAATGGAACATAGCCGTCTGCTGATGATCCAAACAGAACAAACTTATACCATACATTCCTTTACACCCCAAAATGTTATATGGAATGCTCAAACACTGGGGATGTTTCAGACAAATACATTCCGGTAATAAGAATATGTGTGTGAATAAAAGTCCGAAACATGCAGTAAACACATAATTTTTGGCTATGGAGAAGCAGAGCAGACCATTATGAACAAGGAATAATGCCAAAATCTGGAAATAATAACTAATCCTTCTTCAATCAACCCTTCCAAATAAACCTTTAAGTTTTTGTTTTTATGGAATCATTTACCTCATTCTATCATACCTCTGTTTATAGAGTGCAGACCGTTATCTGATCTGCAAGGTACAGGGTTTGGACATGGGCATAAATTTACAGTTCATATGCTGTGACTACAGCTAAAATAATGGGAACTTGCAGTGCTATTTCTTGAACGTTGTCCGAGTTGCATTGTAAGTGTATTGGCATACAAAAGCTACACTGTAAAACAGCTCAAATACATAGTAAAATGCACCCTTTCCATGAAGTGCAAAACCTCCTTCCTATTTTGTAAGCTCCATTCCAGTATCCTTCTATCTATGACAACTGAGCCATTCCTACCACAATGGTGTATGAATTTCTCTTCCCTCAAATCTGTGGTGTCCATTCTCAACTGCGGGTTAAACACAAGTTGAGACCATTACTTCCCTCACAGAGGCAAAGAATATGCTACTTAAGGCATGAACACTTCAAAGACAGAACCATAGATACACCCCTTGTGGTTTCACAACTACAATCTTAGATGTAATGAAATGGAAAAGCAGTGCATATTAAATGTAACAATTGTGGTGTAGCTTAAAGTGGGTATGAATGCTGGGATATTTCTGACATCACCTCAGTTTCATTGGCATTTAAATAGTAGTGATTAAATCTAGCCATCTTAATAAACAATTACAATTTATCTCCAAGATATGAGGAAATGTGGTTCAACAGCTTTAAAGCTGGAAACACAATCTACAGATCACAGGATACACATAGCAATTTTACCTTGTGTGATCAATATGGTTTTTTGTGGGTAAGGTACATGTGGCAGCCACAAACTCAAGTCCAATCACACTTGCTACAAGAATTACTGTGTAAGCATGCTTATGTTATTAAGCCTGGAAGCTATGGCACCAAACCCCTCATGGTACAACAAAGCTGTCAGCTTTCTAGTAGAGTGAAGAATTGTATTTAATCCTATTTCAAAGACTTCCCTACAGGACCACTTATTACATCTGACCTTACTGAACCAGTGTTTCGGGAAAATATCTACCAGTGAAACACAAGTGGCTTGCATGAATAGAGTAGGTGATGCAGAGGTGCACCACATATCTCATGTATCAATTCTACACAGTTTCTATACATATACACAAAAACCTAACCTCCAAGCGTTGTATTTCCTTTTCTTCCACTAAGTCACTCTCTCCTTCCTTCTATTGTTTTTGTAACACACTACACGCCTATTTGTTGGCCTGGCCTTTTTCTCTGTCGGTGATATGCCTTCTGGAAAATGTCTTTCTAGAAGTCGCAGCACATTTTTGTCTGTGGAATGATGGCCTTGAATTTTCCTGACACTTTCACTTCCATGTTCAATAAGTAGTGCCTGTACCAGTTCTACTCTGAATTTAAAATGGTCTATTTTGGTCTGTCCTGAATTTGCACGGCATATTACCATACAATTTAGAACTGTAACATTTAGTAATCTCCTAAACAGTTTTATGTACCAATATACATTCATTTAAAATACCAACACATGCACCTTGTCTTTAAAATATTGTAAAACCTTATTTGGTTAAAACACTTTAAAAACAGTACACTCGAAGACACTGACAGACAAGGGGAGGACCAGTCATAACATATCCGAAAACATCAGCCACATAAAACGACATGCTGTCGCAACACTATTATCACCATATATATAATGCAAATAAGTAACTTTAGCAGAACTTTAAGGCTCCCTGATGATGGTTGAAAAATAGCAACTGAAACATGTTGGAGACTAACGAATGTTTTTAAAGTGTTTTAACCAAACAAGGTTTTACAATATTTTAAAGACAAGGTGCATGCGTTGGTATTTTAAATGAATGTATATTGATTCAACATGCACGGTGGAAAAAAAAAAAAAGTTTTATGTACCATTTAGTAATTTTCTTTCTTTCCAAAAGGTAGGGTTCAAGGAGTCTTTTAGATCAACTCCACCCATTTTTTCGTTGCAATCTAGAACTGATACAGGCTTTTGCTTCTCCTGTCTACATTTCATTAGCTTCATTCTTGTTTCCTCTCCATGGTAAGCTGAAATCATTGTCACTTCTTTTTTGTCTTTCCACTTCAGAATGGACACTGGTCCTGAATGCTGAGCCACCAGTTCTCCTTTCTTTAGCTTCTTCTCTTTCACACTTTGTGGAATGTCTTTCCTACTAAGACACAGGGTTCCAACACAGTCAGTTTCCAAGGATTTTAGCCTTTGAGCCAGAGCTGGCGAGTTATAAAAATTGTCTATCCACAACGTGCGGCCCTTTTTCAGCAATGGCTCCACAAGTGACAACAAAATTGTTGCTATTTTGTTTGTGTCAGCTGAAATGAATGGTGTCTGAAACACAGTGTCTTTGCCAGTATAAATTATAAAGGACCACAAGTAACCTGAACTGGACACACATAGTTCATTTGACTTGATTCCAAATTTGGAAGACTTTAGGGGAATATACTGCCTGAAAGAAAGTCTTCCTCTCCATAGTGTTAGTGACTTACCTATTGCAATGTTCTGTCCAGTTAAGTACAAACTCTGAAACTTTGTGTTGAGATGGGACAGGACTGGATAGATTTTGAAAAGTTTAGATGCTCCCTGGTATGTCCCTATTTGATCATTGTTGTTGAAATGCATAAAATTGCTTACTGATTCAAACTGATCCATAGAAATAATAGAACCAAAGATTAGAGTCACCAAAATAAATTTTTTTTGAAAAATATGAATGTAGTGTGGGCTTCTGTATTATTCCCATCAGCATGAAAAGTGCCAACACAACATACATTTCGTCTTTAGTGACAGGTTTCCAGGCCCGCATTTTGGAACACAATGGAATGAAACTTCTGGCTTGTATTTTTTGTGCTGCATAAGTGTTTGTTTCGCGCACTATTAGTTCCACCAGTTCATCATCAAAAAACATTTTGAACACTTTAGCACAATGAGTTTCATTTTGGGCTTCATTTTGAGGCCCATAGTTATCAACAAACTGTGTCCTTTGCCCTACATAATTCGTCATGTCTTCCCACGTAAATGTAGCACTCAAAGCAGTAGGTGCACTGGATGCAGTAGCACATTGCACATCATCACTTTCATTATCACTACATTCTGAACCAGTTACCTCAACTACAGTCAAATCATCGGTCCCACTTGAGTCATCATCATCACTACAACTACTCTGATCAGAATCTGTAAGTTCCTGTAGCAAACTTTGTTCAATCTCATCCTCCAACAAACCCTTCCTACTTGACACCATCATTGCAACAGACTGCAGCTTCAAACGAAATCCAGACCTGAAATCAGTGGTGAGGAAACAAACAGTCTGTTGATATATGAGGGTGACATCATACACCATTTCAAAGCTACATAACTAAGTTACTTGAAGACAGCAATAACGTTCGTTATGTGAGGATAGTGATAACATTCGTTTCCTATTTCATTTCACTGTTAAAGGGACGCATAAAACCGTCTGTGAAATTAGGGACTGCAAAAAGAAAACCCACACTTCGAGAGCAGAGAAAAAATGAAGAAATAATTTCTAGCAACTGTCTCCCACACCATAAGAGAGCCAGCTCCTTCATGAACAAGCACGAAGCAGCCCTATTACATATGCCCCCTATGTTGTCGAGATATAGACGAATGAGTGAGAGCGTGCAGCATGACGAGCAGTGCTCATCACTCCACGCTGAAGGGTTAACAGTCCATGTCACTTCCTTGAGACAGAGGTTAGTCCGCTCGGGGTGTGGGGAAGGAGGGAGATGTCGTTGAACAGTACTAAATATGTTGAGAGAACGGGAATTATTTTGTAAATTGGAGTGTGCAACGATATCTAAAGTAAAGTTGCGTGTGACCGTTCAAGTTTTGTTGAAGTTAGTATAAATACCACGTCTCATTGTAAAGCATTCACCCAGCTATATCAACATAAGTAAAACGACAACAAAATGCACAATATTACAATTTATAGTGTTAAATATTTCTCCCGTCTTACACATTAAACACTATTATTTCTAAAGCCTACCCTGCGTTCTCAGATTCTTATTTCACGGTAAGATGCATCCAACACCACTTTTATGCTGTTGTACAACAACTTACTTCTCAAGCACGCCATCGTATCCAGTTTAGCCAACCACCAATTGCACAAACCAAATATCTTTACGCATCTCCATTACCCAAGACACTTGGATAATGTCACAGCACCGTTGCTGACAAACGAATTGCACCGCCACGGTTGGGATGTGAGGCCTTTTTTTTAATCGTGTAGGTATATGAACCGTTTCAGTTTATTCATAAAGCTTAAAGGTTAGGGTTAACAGTGTTCTTCTAGTGATATACATGCTTTGCGTTTTCATTTCTCACTCTGCAGCATAAATTTTAACGGGTCCACCATGATATGCAAACAGATTTGCAAAGAACCGTCTCGTTGGCATGCTGTCATTCCACAGAAATTGTCTTCTAAAACAGCGTATTGGCCCATCTACAATTAGGTATTCGTGTTAATATATCCTTACCACATCCCTCAGTGATTTAAACCCTAATGGGTCTAATTGTTTTCTTCACATATAACTACTTATGGTCTCGAGTACGAGTTCGTCAGCGAGTAGGAGGCTATGTACTCATTTGCCCCAGCACCGAGTACGAGGGATCGGAGTGAAGGTTGCTCGGCTGTGAACAGGAGGGTTGAACCAAAACAAACCTTTTTAGTATAGTAAATATGTGCCACATACCGTTGCGTCCAATTACAAGCACGTGAAGTGTAATACTTTTACATCAACGCTACTATGGCGTGTTTTCACTGTACTGAGTAGTGGGCAGTTCTACGGACGATCCGTTTATACCTCTTCAGCTATCCTGACAGCCTAATACATTTTGTCCGCTACGCGTCGCTCTTGTCGTGGGGAGGACTGAGTGTCGCTTTCGTCGTATCACTATCGTCGCTTAGCGTTCGCGGTGAGGTACGCATTAAATAAATGACGTGTCGTGCACGGATTGGCCAGACGCCTTAGGCGTCATTCATACTGCAATCCCAGCCGAGCCGAACAGAACGGAACCGAATCAGACTGCCTGAGTCGTGAGCAGTTCTACGGACGCTCCGTTTATACCTCTTCAGCTATCCTGACAGCCTAATCTATTTTGTCCGCTCCGCGTCGCTCTTGTCGTGAGGACTGAGCGTCATTTTCGTCGTATCACTCTCGTCGCGTCGCGTTTTCGGTGAGGTACGCACTAAATAAATGACGTGTCGTGCAGGGATTGGCCAGACGCCATAGCCGGGCCGAACAGAAACGAACGGAATCGGACAGCCTGAGTAGTGCACAGTTCTACGGACGCTCCGTTTATACCTCTTCAGCTATCCTGACAGCCGAATCCATTTGGTCCGCTCCGCGTCACTCTTGTCGCGTCACGTCTCGTCACTCTTGACCTGAGGACTGAGCGTCGATTTCGTCGTATCACTCTCGTCGCGTCGTGTTCTCGGTGAGGTACGCATTAAATAATGACGTGTCGTGCAGTGATCGGCCAGAAGTCTTAGGCGTCATTCACACTGCAAGCCGAGCCGAGCCGAACAGAATCGAACTGAACGTTAGAATTCTGAAAAATAAATTAATAAACTTGGATGCCTAAGATGAAATTAAATGAACCAAGAAGAAAAGATTTTGTGAATTTAATTAGGTTAGTCATGGAACATTTAGTTGTATTTGTATGCAGATGCATGCAAATAGTCTTATGTTGCATTTACACTTGGAATATATTTTTTTACCTCCATTTTTTAAATAAAAAATAAATTACGTGTACCGTTTCAAATTATCTTTATGTTTTTGTGGCCAAACAATATGTATTTTGCGGTTTTTGTAAAAATTTAAACAGCTAGAATTACATTTTTTCTTAGTCATAAGAATTTGACATTTTGGACAATTTCTAACATAAAAAATAAATTACACCCCCCACCCCTTCCAAGGAAAAATTTATGATTTTGCACCTAACTCCATGAGTACTTCCATAGAGTCCCCCACATTTTAAACCTACTTACTATAATGCTTTTCAAATTTAATATTTGCACACACAAGTCGATGTACAGTACCATCCTACGTCTGCTATATATCAAACAGTTGTATGCCAGCAGTTAGTTTGGGCACCAGTCTCAAGGCATCTTTGAGACTGCCTAGCTCTGGCCCTGTGATTAGCTGAAGGTTGCAGATCTGTGAGTAGGATGTTTGTAGATTCGTGGTATGAAGAAGAAACCGAGTAATATCCCAGTAATATGAGGCCATTGGTGGTTGTGGAGGGTTAAAACCAAGTCAGCATAGCTTTTTGTGAAAAAACAGTAAAAAAGATGATTTTTTATATTATGTTGAGAAAAATTCTATATGTTAACTTCAGCTGTGACACCCAGTTTTGCATAATATGTGCCAATGTATTAAGTGTAACAACTTCCTGTTGGCTACCCAGTGTAGGGCACAATCGGAGGGAAACTATTGAGTAATTCGTGCAACTTTCAATTTGAATTTAATTATTTAAATTTTAAAATTGGATATAATGTTATGCCTATCAGAGTTATAACAGATTGATTCTATTTCTTTTACGGCTTCCTTCATTTGGGAGATCTGTACTTTTTTTTAGGAGGAAGCAGTAAGCATAAAGCAAAATAGATGATTTTATGTATATTTTGAAAATAATCCCATTCCATTATGAAAGAAGATGCCAGTACTACTTACCATTGCCTACCACCTGTAAAAAAGTATTGCAGGAGGCTTAATTATGGCAGTGATTATCAACATACAGGCTGGACTCAAAATGGGCTTGTTAAGACCCTTTTCGATGGGGCATGAATGTTGTATCGAAAACTATAAATTGATAATTAAAAGTTGATAAACATGAGCCTGGATAAAAACGTTTTTATACAGGTGTGATTGAAATGTCTTCCTTGATGCTAAGTTTACCATCTTAGTAGCTAAATTTTTCGCTGGGAGGAGGTAAACTTGCATTCTCAAACAAGACTTCTTTCCCTTTTCAATCAAGCCCACAAATTACACTGTAACTTACATATTGTATAGCTGTAGTGAATCAGCTATTTATATTTAGGTGCCTGGAGCTGAATTACAGTCCATCTGATTTCTCTTAACAACTACTTAATGAGAATTACAAAACTGGAATCCAAATTCTGAGAATAATATCTTAGCTCTCTTGACATTAGCGTTTGTTTTACGCCAACATAGGAGCACAGACACAGATAGCATAGTTGGTATAGCGACTAGATTGTCCAGGGTTCATATTCTCTCAGGAGTAAGGCATTTTCCTGTTTTAAAAAGTGCCCAGGCTAGCTCTGGGCCCACATAACCTCCCTTTCAATGGGCTCCAAGTTGCTTTCCTGGGTACAAAGCTGCTGATGCATTAAGTTAACATCTCACCTCCACCTAGTGCTGAGGCATAGAATGTTATAAATCTTCTTGGCCTACATGTCTTTTGGCATGGACCATAACAACTTTACCTTTCGACCTTTACTGCAACCATCTGATTTTCTATCAAATGGATGATGCTGAAATATAACTATGTTGTGTATATGGCACAAACACTGCAAGGCATAAAAAAATAAGAATGTGTCAGGAAGAGTTTATATAGTATAGTTTTACCTCCATAATTATTAGTGGAGAAGAAGTAACTCAGCATGCCCGTGACATGAAATGTGGTGTTGAATGACAATCACATAAACTCAACAATTAGTGTTTTGTCTGAAAATAAATCATGCATCTGAGCTGACTGCAATATGGAACTTTTTAAATAAATTAGATAAAGTTGTAAAGATAATTAAGCATAATGACTTTGGTCTTCAGCGTTGACATCCTGCTATTCTGTGGGGTTTATGATGTGATAAAAGGAAGGTTACTGTTGTGACAACTGAAAAAAACATAGTATTTTCAATTGAAACTCATAACAATTTTGTATACTGCAAATAAACACATGCTACTGCCCTTGAAACTTTCTATTCGGTTGTACAAAACTGCAAAGTCTAGAAACCTCCTTGCATGTCACTTTCATGAAGATGTCACAGCATACTAATAGGAAATTATTATGTTAGTAGTGATACTGTCACATGATGTTTCTACATTTAATGTACCCCTCTTCATAATGTTTGATCTCTTGATCACAATTAGAAAATAAACATTTTTCCATAATTGTAGCTGGGAAAAGAAACTAAATATGACACTTTTCTTTTGATTTCTCATACCAGCCAACAGAAAAATGCAATTGAAAAAGATCATTCACTTAATTCTTATGATTCTGCCAACTTAATCATAAGGCTTATGTAGCATTTCAATAACAGAGTCTGAAACTTCTTTATTGGGACATAACCTTATTTCCTTCTTTACTTTATCCAGCAAAAGTTGTGATATTTGCCACCTCTCAGATCTAAGCATTTCTGCGTGTTATAGTTTTCAGACTAGGGTATTATACCTAGATGTAGCTTTGTGTACCTAAAAGCTCATGGACAGATCTAACCTTTTAATTTTTCAGTTGGTAGCCTACCCTCTTTCCGCTGCCATATGTTCACTCCCTTTTCATCACTACTGCATAAAAGGTGTACACATTATCTCCAAAAGTCAAGTATAAACCAGTAATTAATGGCCAAACTCCCAGAATTGGTACTGGGTGCTGTCAATAGTTTGATCAATGAAATGTAATGGGTTTCTTAGTCAATTTCAAGTAAATGTGACACTCTTGATAATCCATAAAATGGACATAAGAGCTGTTGCAAAAAAAAAGTTGTGGTTACTACACATTCAGAGGCATGCCACACATAATTATATGACATGAGATAAGTACAGGGTCATTACTTTATATGACAACTATCAAGTGCCACTTGTTGTCAGCTGGTTGGCTGTAGCCCACTCAGCTGGCCACCCATGCATATGGCAGAATAACAACGGGAAACAACTAACTATAATTGTGAGATAAAATAAGGATAATGGATTTAGGACTATCAGCAGAAGACATGATGCTGGTTAATTATGTGATTATGATCATCAGATAATTACAATACATCAGAAATATTCCTATTATCACAACTGCCTGTAACAAATGTAAAGTCTGGCAGTTGGTAATGTGCTAGGTCATCCTTTCCATATTATCCCCTTAGTCCCATATACCCAGTTCAAATGACATCTTATTTACAAGCATTCTACTTCTGGCCTGGATATATTATGTCTGAGTTCAGTAAAAAAGTACAAGGTATGACTTAAGGTGTCTGAGCCATAAACTGATTTTGTTTATTTATTTTTTGTATATGCATGTATTCTGTGCCCTTTAATTCTACAAATATACATGACGTAGCTCCTGTATTTCTACATGCTCTACATACTTTTAAAATACATTACTGTACATTTGTGTAACAACATACATCGGAGTTTTATTTATTCTCCAACTGATGCACTAGTGAGTTGTCTTAAAAAACAACATTAAAATTTACATTAAAATTTACATCAAAACAGCTCCAACATGTTTCGGTGTTACAGTTACACCATCATCAGGGTTGCGTTGTTTGGCAGTAGCTACAGCCGAACAGTGCAACATACAGACACCAATAAGGACCTAATATATGCAGCCACACCACCACCGTATTAACCACACACCAATGTATTTTAATGGACTATTTTAACAACTATAACTTCAGTAAGTACAAATTAATGGGCTCCCTGATGATGGTGTAACTGTAACACTGAAACATTTCAGAGCTCTTTTAATGTAAATTTTAATATTGTTTTTAAGACAACTCACTAGTGCATCAGTTGGTGAATAAATAAAACTTTGGTAATATCAAGATGCATGGTACAAGTGTGAAAAAGAAGTACAACACACATGTTTGATAATTTCACTGTTCTACAATTCTTTATAGGTACTAAGGTACCATTTACTTTAGTTTGCGTCTGGGATAAGTAACTAGTAATACAAAATTGTATGTATGTATGCATGCATGTGTTTGTGTGTGTGTGTGTGTATGTATATATGTATGTATGCCTGCATATGTGTGTGTGTTTATGTATGTATATGTATGCATTTGCTTACATGTATGCATGTATATATGATGTATGTACAATGATGGTATGGATGAGATATGTGCATATGTATGTGTTTTTCAGACTAGCAGTTGTTTCATAACTATAAATACTGTCTAACCTGTAAAATATGTGTGGCACAATGAAAATTATGGATCACATTACTTTCAATAACAACTGTACTCTTTGTGGCAAATTCTCTAACTACGAAAATAAACATATCTTTTCCTTGTATGTGTGACTGTAAGACCTTTTGAACGGTAATCAGTCCTTCGCACTTGGTGCTCACATGGCAGGTATTGTATACCTATTGTCCCGATGGAGAGCTCTGTGTACTGCTTGTGTAGCTTCTGCCATCGCATTCCTATGCTGCCTTTCTTCATGTAATAAGGCCAGCCCCTTCTGAACTGCAGTGTTATAACGATGACTGAGTGAAAACTCTGTGCCTCGCATGTGAGGGATGTGGCCCGTGTATCCAGCGATTGGTGGGCGCTCGGGAGAGATGTGGTTGTCTATAACCAAGAGTACATGTTGCACACATCCTTTATTCTGTGGACAAAGTGTTACAGTTCAGCTTTACACTGTTCCTAGTTTCTGTTCCTACATACACCAGTATCTTATATCTTAGTATGTTACATGGATCTGTATAATGATGTTCATTATTTGTGAAACCTTTGGGTATGCAGAGGCTGTTATTTTGCAATTAATTTCATGGTAGTACTCATTAAAACCAAATTATTTTAATCTTTAAGAAACAGCATATATTATTTTTATGAAAGTGTAGTTTGTAGGATATTTGAGGGTTAAAATATATCTCCTTTTGAATGGGATCATAGCCTTTTCACTGTTGTATTCTACTGTCCTGACATATATTAAATGGGATGTATGTTTTCCTGCTCTCATCATTAACACTGGTACACACACATGTATAATTTTTGTTGGTAATTTTAGAAATTTAGAATAAATAGGCTTTGTGTCCATTTAAAATATCATTTTGATAAACAAAAACAATTTTTTGCCATCAAGGTAAAGCGTTCTTGTTTTTTATTTTCCAATTCTATTCATCCTAGGCCAGAACTGCCGAACCTTTTATGAGGGTACATGCCTAAAGTGTCTATAAATTTCAAAGAAATTCTTTAACATGCCCATGGGTTTTTTGAAGAGCAAAATAAGGTCTTAGAGTCTTCCATGATTATTATTAATTACTGCATTATTATAATTAATGCACATAATTACATTGTATAATTAACACATAGTATAATTATTATATTTCTAATAAAGACCCAATAAGGGAGAAAATGTTGTAGTGATGGGAGCTGCTACTACTATCTGTTTGAAAAGGATAATCCAGTAAATGAATGAATGAATAAATAAAATGAAACTGAATATTTTGTACTACTTACATGATTGTTACTTTCATTGTAAAAAGTATTGCAGAGTGAGAGAGAACAAAATACTGTGAAGCATTCTTAGGAAACCTGTTTATTAATCAGGGATGCTTTTGAATAATTTTAAATGGAGCAGTTATAGAAATTACATGTTATTTGTGACCACAGTATTAGGCTCATGTAACAAGAGACAATATTAACGACTTTGTGACAGTAATAACGGAACAGTTACAAGTTTGTACAAAATTTAAAGAATTATTAATTTTTGTCATATTTGTTTTATGTTACAGTAATGGATTTATTGGATTCAATGTAAACATTGCAGAAAGCCTGTTTGAATAACTAACAAGAAAGCTGTGTGATTTATAATAGGTAATTGAAGCATAACAATAGGCCTATTTATTAATAATACTTTATAAAGAACAATATGTCGCTGTGGCAGTTATAATTATAAACAGCCATTAAATAAAAGGGAAAGCAAGTAAACGTATTTTGCCGTTAGAGCGAATTTTGCTTTCCCGTAAGGATGACAGGTATTTTATGTCAGGTTGCTGTGAGAGCTTTGCATGCAGCGCTGTTGTGTTCATGAAGACTCATGCTGACTTTTAAACACCGATTCTTAGACACCATCAAATATAAGACGAACCCCGATTTAAGAAATTTAAAAGTGTGTAAAACTGCGTCTTAGAATCGAACATATGAAGTAGTTCAATTTAATAACTGGGTAAATATTTGTCACTTGCCTCGAAGTTTTCACTTCTGTATGAGGGCACTTGTTATTGCCTTCTATGAGTGCTCGTCAGAAGGTACTAACCGTTAACTAAAAAACAACCAAGTGTGTGAGCAGAAAGGTCTAGTGCTATCAGTTCGTCTGTCCTTACAAAAACACCGCAACCTCCCCTCTGCTGGGAAGGGGATGCTCACCTGATTCTCGTTTGGACAGCAGTTCACTGCGGGGAATATAATACTTTTAGTCCAGCGTCACGTATTTGCCCAGTTACCACCCCGCCGGCGCCCCAGTGATAAATACTCAAGTCAACCCCTCGTACAGCCCCTGATTTGTGTAAAAAATGTTTCACTCTCACTGTTATTTGGTAGCAACTGTAATTCACGTACAGTCTCTACGCACTCAGATGTGTGTACACATCACATGTTCTTCACAACATAGAGATAATGATCGGACAAAAGAAATTAAAAAAATTGGGACAGCAGTGAATGCCGCGTGCCATGGAATCTTTCCGTGTGTTATTTTGGACACGCGTGCCATAGGTTCGTACCCCTGTCCTAGGTTAATTGGCGATGGTGTGTTATATTACTGCTCTGTTCTCACAGATTGTTTAGGGCTAGATCAATTCATAGTTTTACTTAATACAACTCTTTTAATAATCATGGATATGCAGCATCAACAGTTGCTACAGTTGTAAATTATGAATGGGAAAATATTTCGAAGTTGTTGTTGCCAATACTGAAACACTGTTCTGACGTTTCCATTGGAGGCCTGAGGACAGCCATGAGCATTAACCAGGATGGACAACCATTAAGTGGATATTTGAACCTAGGATTTCCAACCTATGACGCTGAAGGAATAACCACTTGACCACAAAGTTTCCTTACTGAACGTCGCGAGTCGTAATGAGTAGGCTTGTAAAGGCGCTGGTCACCCCTCGTAATTATTTTAAACAAGTATGCTAACTGTACTCGTACTGTAACTGAACCAGCTTATGTTAGTGTAATACAGCTACTTTTACGCTTTCGCCGACGTGTACATGCCGTCTCCTTTATTTACTGAATGTCACGCTGTCACTGCTTGATGGGTGCCCAACGTTTCGAAGCATTGTGGTGCTTGAAATGTCTTAGAAGAAGGGCCTTCTTCTTGGGAATTTTGATTCTTGGTGATGAGACCACCGCACTGCCTCGAAACGTCGGTGACACATCAAAGAAGAACGGAGGTAGTGTTTGTGAGTTTTTTTTTTTACCCTTATCGGTCCTGTGTCGAGCTAAACTCGACAGCGCGTTTTGTTGTACAAGGTCCAATGTCGAGCTCATATCGACATTTTATCTTACAGTGTTTTATGTTAGTTTCCCTAACCTCCTGTTGTCCGGTGGTTCCTTTTGAACTTTGAAGATTAGAGATTTTGGGGAAAATTAATTTGGGTCAGACTGTTGGAATTCATAAGAATAACTGGGAGTGCATACGTTTGAACATACTGCGGCATTTCCAGAAAGCTTCAACCAACTCGGTGATGATTTCTTTTCTATGACATGTTTTCTATTTCACGTACGTACCACCATGTTTGCGATTGTCATATTGGCGTAGCGTTCTCTTCACCTCATCTTTGGAGCGGATAGAAGGCATTTTAGGAGCAGACTGTGACCTGTGGCCACGTTCCTTTTCTCTTCGCCTTTCTTCTTGCGACATTCGCCGACTGAATTCCATCACACTGTCATCAGCTGATCTCTGAAATGACTTACCGTAGCGGAAATTCATCCCTGGGATATAACCTGTCAGGCATGTAAAACATTTTAAAATTTATTTTCTGCGCTGTTCCAACCAAACAAAAGATAATTTACCTGCAAGGTATGTTGAAAGATAGTCAAGTACTAAAATTCACAGATTTTTGTTCTGTTTTTGGTCAATTCCTCTAGCCTATTTGCTTTTCCTAACCTCTGCGAGTGTGACAATATGGATTTTCAAAGTAGGAACACCCATGAGGCAAAATCCACTGCTTTCGCTGATATGACTGAGGACAATTATTGCAAGAAGCAATATAGACGTTAATTTATGTTCCTAAACGTAATGTTTGTCGGGTTTTTTTGCTATATGTCTACTGTCAAAGATTTGGAATAGGTGAAAACACGGGAAAGTCTTCACTGAGATCCAGTGTATTTTATTAAAATCTTAGTACCATATCTTAAAAACACAACTGACAGTGCTAGAATTGATGATGGGACTCTGCATCAGGAGGTCGGCAACTAACAGCCTGGACCATGGAACGGTCATCCGCCTGCTGCACAATATACGTTCGAAAATATACCTTGTTTCAAATGTTGCACAAAGTGTGCGCGGCCTAAAGTGGTGTTGTGTATCACTTATACACAGAAGTTTTAACTGCCTACAGTACCTGTGTTCACGTGTTTATGGACGCCACAGCAGAACTAAACAATTCAGTTGGCAATATTGGCCTCGTCTTGTATAAATATGTACTCGAGAATCATAACGAGAGGTTTGGGCTTTGCAAAAATGCCCTTTGGCCCTTTGACAGACAACTACCTGAAAATAAAGCGTGTTCATGTCAAGTGGGTCAAGCGACTTCGTGCAGAAGCTGGTCAGTAACAATAGAAGTGACTTTGCACTGCATATTTTAATCTGCAAATGAGGACTTTGATGGCACAGTAAATTTCTCTTGCAGTCAGTTCGTGAGATAAGAAAATCAGACCGAGTAATTGCTGTTAATATATATTTGTTCACGTATTTATTCGCTCGTTTGTGTGTTACTTCACTATCTGTTCATTTAATGATTTATTTTAGTATTTACTTATACAAAGTATATTTATTCTTAAGGGGTTTCTGTATTAATGAAATTTTTTGTCGCTTCTTTGATTAATCTTCACTTTCTTGATTATCTACATATATTGACGAAGTTCATTTGAAGACTTTCTTGATATCAACAGTATCGATTAACACAAGGTATCTACATATATTGACGAAGTTTATTTGAAGACTTTCTTGATATCAACAGTAGCGATTAACATAAGGAACTTCCTATGGAAATCTAAGGACTACACAGTTTTCGTAAAACTGAAGGCTGCATTACGCGTTTTAGTGCTGCAGGTTGGGGCGGTAGAGGGTTTTCAGAACACTTCGTTAAATATCTGTTGGGATTTATTTTGGGAGAAAATATAATTTGGCTAACTACATCCAATATATACCGACAAATGCACTCAGGTATTATTAAAACACCACGTTATGAACACTATACATCACTCTTAACGTGTTTCAACCCTTAAAGGGTCATCTTCAGGGAGTGTCACTGATACATCCTACCAGCGTGGATCAACGGTTGTGAATTTCAGCTTAGTGTGTAGCGTGTACTGTGTTATGCAGCAACATGTTGGAGTGATGTATAGTGTTAATAAAGTTGTGCCTTAGTAACATATGAGTGCATTTGTCGCTATTTATTTGATGTAGTGTTATTTGTGCACGGATATGAACAAGATAAAATTTGCTTACATTCGTGAAGCACTGGAATTACAGATATTTATATCTTTACTTCTCATATACGGTGAGCAATCCTGATCCTACCTGTATATCCCAGTATGTATCTGCGGGTCCTGTGTTTAAAAGGTAGCGATGGGCTCTCATTTTGACCCTCCTCACGAATTATCGGGGTAAGTACCACTTTGTTGCGGTCATTTTGTCTGTATGGTTCATGGCGAACTGACAGATCCTTCACGCTCAGTTCCTTGGAAGAAAACATATTTTTACAGTAAGACACTATCCATTCCCATAATGAAATTGAAAGTCACCTTTCTTGTAAGAAAAGTTGTCATAAGTATGCAATATTTTAATTAAAGCTGAATTTCAGTGTTATTACAAAAAAAAAGGACAGTTACTATAATTTGTGATTTACCATAATAGTATTTAAAAAGGCGTGGTTTAAGATATTTCTTATTTTCCAAATATAAAACACTGCCATAAAAATAATGGTATTCTCTAAATGAACCCAACACATTTATGTCCCTAATGTAATAAATACTAACTCCGTTACTGGCGACTGCACAGCTTGATTATATAACACTGCATCAAGGGCAAGTCTCGACCTTTAAAACGGCTCTTCTAATGCCGTACTGAGCACTGCAGAGTGGGCGGCGATGGTGGGTGATGCTGGGAATAAGGAGTTGGTGGGCGGCATCCGTGAATCGAAAAGAGTGGAGGACACTACTGAAGGAGGCCAGGACACTTTTAGCAGTTGCGCTTCCGATGATGATAATGATGATGCATCAGTGACATATTCCGCTGTGCAGCCGTGAATCGAG
>Ga0136643_10003158_pt1 | contig 22002 bp, 12 predicted proteins | sample TergutLab28metaG_FD_96883 | JGI IMG/M metagenome (GOLD analysis project Ga0136643, IMG submission 96883) | Labiotermes labralis P1 segment gut microbial communities from Petit-Saut dam, French Guiana - Lab288 P1 (version 3) (version 3) | ecosystem: Host-associated > Arthropoda: Insects >... | reverse complement strand
CTATCCCGGCATGTGGTATACAGAACAAGTCGACACCAAAGTTTGTCATCACAGGACTACTTGGACTTTCTGAGAAGGTCACGATGGAAAATGAATCAACGGTCAGGCAGGCGTAAGCTAGTTGCGAACTTTCTTTCTGTAGTAGACATGCATTATTAACGAGCCCAGGATAAAAAGGAGGGGAGCTATATTTGGCAATGTATGTATTTCTGCTAATGTATGTGTAGAGTTATAGGCTTCGTTGGTGCAACATCAGTTTATTTACAAGTGATAAACATAACACAATCATAGTCTTGTTAAAGAAAAGAGGACCTCTATGAGTGAGTGCTAATGTAAACCAAAAGTCTAATGTCAATAAAAGTATTTAAAAAAATCCCACTGGGGACATGGATGTCTGTCTGTTGTGAGTGTTTCGTTTTGTCAGGTAGAGGTCTCTGCGAGAGCTAATCACTCGTCCAGAGGAGTCCTACCGACTGTGGTGAATCCTTGAGTGTGATCTAGAAACCTCGTGAATGAGGAGGCGCAACAGCCCCCGACTGGGGGCTGTTGCGCCGAAAAAAGAAGAAGAAGAAGAAGGAGAAGGAGAAGGAGAAGGAGAAGGAGAAGGAGAAGGAGAAGGAGAAGGAGAAGGAGAAGGAGAAGGAGAAGGAGAAGGAGAGGAAGAAGATTCAAAAAGAAAATGTGACGTTTCGATGTCAGCAGTCTATAGGCACTGCACAGTACGCTGCGTGTTGCAGTTGCCTGTCACTCGTTGCTGCCTTCGCATAACTACATCCCCTAACAGCGTAGAGAAGCCTTGAACTGTACACTGTCTTGAAACTTCAGTTCTTGCTTCTTATTCCACGCCGGTATTTATAACTCCATCTCACAATTTAAAACTAAGCAGGTTGAAGTTATATGAGACAAATGTAATGTGAAGGCTGGTACAGTAATTATGAGGTCGAAGGACAACCCTTCAATACAGATATATTGAGAATCAAAGTACTGAAAGGAACAGACAGACTCAAGGCAAGTGCTGTTACTTGGGCCTGGAACAAACAACTTTTTGAGGAGACTTGTGAGTTACTTGACCGTGCATCTTCCTCATGAAATAACTTGAAATGCCAACTTGTTGCAACAGGGTAATTTTATTGATGTATTCTTAGTTCGACATGTTGCGGGTACATACGCCCATTATCAGTAGCAATGGATGTTGAGATTTCAGATTATGGTTTTCTGCACCGAGTTTTTGGATAGGTGGTGGTCTTGAGAACCGCTGCGTAGGTCGTGTGTGCGGTGCGGATGTACCCGAAACATGTCGAGCTAAAAATACATTAAACTTTTTGAGGAGCTTTACAGTATTTGCTGTTAAGTAAAATACACAGTGCACCGCATAAATTAACAACAGTGCATACAGAGTGAGTCAGGAGCAATGGTGAATATTCCTGGGGGTGACAGAGTCGGTCATTGCGAGAAAAAAATTTCATAGGAACAAGTGCCTAATTCTGAATGGTTACAGAGACAGAGCTGTTTGAATCTCCCTCTTCTCTGACGCTTTAGATTTTTGTTTGTGGGATTGGATGAAGAGATAAGTTTACAAAAGAAATTCTGATACGCGAGACGAATTGCTCATTCGCATTTCGACTGCTGCTGTCCGCATAAACAAACGTGACGATTAACTCAGACGAATATGATGTGATCTTCGCACAAGAGTTGCAAATGGCATTAAGGTTAACAGTGGGATTTCGGAATATTTATTGTGAACCGTAACAAATCTATCATTATTGTTTACTCTATTTGTTATTAAAACCTTATATTAAAATTAAGATTAATTTAGCAGTAATTAATTTCTATTTCGTTATTACACTCACAATGTTTTTGTATTATTAGATTCAAACAGCTATATCTCGGTAACAATTTAGAATCAGGCACATGTTCATATGGACTTACTCGTATTTCTCAAAATGACCCAAATATTCACTTCCAAAATTATTTATCTATATCTTGAATCACCCTGTATAGTACATTCCGGTTTGCAGGCTCAGTTGATGGGATTATTTAGACGACATAGCAGCAAAAGTCAGACTGATAATGAAATAGACATTAAGAAATATATTACACACTGAACTAGCTTAGGACGTGGGCAAGTTCTGGGCTTTTTATGGCTGTCTCAAACACCACTTTCCATAACGCTGGAAATATACTTCCAACTGGATAACTATCGACATTTCTAGGCAAGTTCTGTGCCACACATTCAGGCACCTGATTCTAATAAATATGATAAACAAGAATTTTTCTTCCCTGTTACAAAACCGAGTTGCAAATATGCATAAATATATTTCAGTCGAGAATATAATTTGTTTCTATGAAATTACAGAAAACTGAGTCTTGGAAAGTAGTTCATTAGTCTATCTTATGTTATACGAACAAAAGTTACAAAACTGCGGAAAAACTTTAGAAACACCCTGTCACTTCCTCTCTGCTTTGTTAAATATTAACATGCAGTCAGTCTGCAAGCCAGGAGCTGTTCAGTTTCATCTCGTATCGATTTTCTGTCTGTCGACTTTCCATTCAAAAATTGCAAAGGGCATGGAGATGCGAGCAGGACTCGAAGTCTGTTTGCCCACTGCTTACATTTCCGAGCCTGTACGTCCATTAGTATTATTGTTCGCTTCAGTTTACTTGGGTGGAAAACGTTTTTACTTAAGTATAGACTCACGTAGCGCAGAAAGTGACTTTTTTAATCATAGAAATGAAAGAAGCTCATGTAAACTTTGCACACTGTAGCTACGTACGGGCACAAAAACATCAAATCTTGTGTCTGCTCGATACAAAGAATAAAATTTTTCGTTTTTAATCTTAAAAATAAACACATTTAGCTTCAAAAATTCGTGATGTGCTCAGCATGCTGTGTGTCTAAACCCAGTACTACTAGATTGTGCATGCATCCTAGTCTATAATGCAACCGGCTATGATTTTTTGCACAACAGCTCTCTGCGTGCCTTCTATCGAAATTTCAGAAAGACTTGTCCGTGTTTCATGATACTTGAAACAAACATTTCGCAACTCGCTACTACCTCAGTTCCATAATTTATAAGTTTCTGCATTTACTAATAACAAAATGGCGGCAGCGCGAACTTGTGACGTAAGAGTAACAAGAATTATTAATGTCTCCATAACAAATTTCAGGTGTCCAACAACAAACATTAATTATTTCGTCATCAGACGAAGAACTAAACGTAATTCTCGAACAGTCTCCTTGTGTTTCGATATTTACAAGTAACCAGATCACTGGCTGGATGGCCTAGTGATTTTTTCTTCTTTTCCCGGCTCGGGAAGTCATTATTCACTTCTCCATAATGATCAGACAGGCTGTGGAGGCTCCGTCTGTATCCCCGGGTCTGAAACTAAACCCTCATCCCCATCTAATGCCACGGTTAAGAAGAGACAAGCTTAATTCTATTTCATTCTTGCGTGTCGTGCTTAAGGACAATTGTAATTTACAAAAAAAAATGTTGTATTAATGAAAGTGCATCTTTTTCAGAAATCTCTTGCCAGACATAATTTCAGGAGTCTATATTCAGTTGCGCTCTTATCACTGCTTCGTTACACGTTTGCGGTTCGACCATGTTGTTACTGAAAATGGGAAAGTAACATAGCTGTGGGTTAGAATGTAAAGGAAAAACGTTTGTTCTCAGTTTTGTGAGGATATTTCAGCTCATTCTAAATTGTAATGTGAAAAAAACGCCTAGAAATAGCTCCATATAGGTACGTCTGCAATAAGACTAATAGCAATGATTTTAGTCACAATCAGAATTGTAAGGATTTTCCAAGGAAGCAGCGAGGCCGCTTGTTCTCATCAGCAGGACAAGTGTGCAGCGAAGTCATTAGGGCCCCAGGGAGTTGGGGCTCCTAGAATTTCTAGACAGTCGGTTTATGAGGATTGTAATGTTATCAGCACTACGCACTGGCCAACTTTACCCACCAGGAGATATCAGTGATACTCATTTCAGTTAGGGACCATAGTTGTTTTGGAAAGATTAAGTCCATGAAAAATCCCATCGGGGGTCGAACTCACAGCGGAACCCTAGAATTAAAATTCCAGGATAGATTTTACGTATAAAGAGTTTTATTTTTTATAAACAAAGAGCAGATTTTGTGTGTACAGACAAGTTACGGCTATCGATTTCTGTGTTGATAACCCAATTTAAGGCCTGGGTCTGCGTGTGTGTAAAATAAGCCTAAGTTTTGTGGACATTAGTATTTCACAAAAACGTTCGCAATGTTTCTTTTCACTGCACGCACTACAAATCTTAATGCGTATGGAATAACAACGAATTAGCACAGGGAAAATCGACGTTATGCTTTAGATTGTTTGCGTTTGTTTGCAGCCGTTACACCGTCGTGTCTCTTATCCGTGATCGCCTCCATCTCTGAAACTTTTTTCTAGTTTCCCTCCGTTACACGGGACGTGAATAGCAGGACAAAAACTTATGTGTGTGATGTAATATTATTATTATTGATTTGGCAGTTTCCATTACACATGTAATTGTACTTGGGAGGAGATCCTGAGTGAACAACTGTAAACTGTTCTGAATTAGAATGGATCCCGATTTCCGGAATGAAATCCAAACAAACCGTACTCGGAAAGAGATTTTCAATGTTACTCCACCTATTCTCCTACCAGGCTCCTCCAACCCTATAGCTGAGTGGGGATTCATGCCAACTACCGCATTAGACTGGTCTTTCCATCGACTCATGTTGGTAATCAGAACGCTGCAAAAAGTGGGGCAGGACACAAATGGGCAAGACTGGAAGTGGATAAGAAGTTGAGGTCGCGAATTTAGCCGGTAAAACGTGACGCTGTTGGCATAACCAGCGAATGGCTCATTAGATCAAGCGCTTCTTAGAAATATCGCCATCAGACCGACATTTGAAGAAATTTCTCGTACACAAATTAGCTTCTTTATCTTTCTACAAAAATGTTACTTTTAAAAAAAAGTATATCTTTGCGCGTTCCATTGTCTAAGTCACTTTCGAAAATCACACAAGTGACAATTACGCCTCACAACTTCTCATGCCTGCCATATTTTTATCACCCTTTACAGAAAATCACAAATTACGCCTTTTCTTGTCCTGGTAGGACGAAATTTTTTGATATTCAAATTATCAAAAAGCGAAGACACGCGCAAGCGCACTGCCCTGAGTTCTCAAGAGTGTACATTTTTCTACTTTTCGAAAAAAAAACCCCACAGTGAAATGCTAGAGTGTGAAAAAGCGACATGATTGTGTGGCTGCTCATAAATACCGAAGTGTTACGGTTGATTCGTCGGTTCTCTGCATGCCCGCCCTTCTGTTTGAAGAAAATACTCTGGTCCCTACATACGCCGTGAAGACATATAGGGGAAACAGAAGTATGTCTCCACTTATTCTTAACATTGGGGTTGAATGGAGGTGAATAGTCAGCCTCACGTCCCGGCCCACTGTACCTCCGGGAACACAACCACCGGTACCAATGGAATAGCAGGCCTTGTGGGCGCCAGGGCCATTACGGACTTTTGGAAAATAAATTCATCGAATGCCTCAACATGGATCCTTTCCCCTGATCGGCTAGCCCGTAAACTAGCCGCCAGACGGAATACGCTATATCGGTTCCGCCCACTCTTTACTGCCTGCCACACTTTTGCATATACCCATACTCGTTGCTTTTATATTATGCTACTTCATAAAACTGGAAAACGTTTAGAATGTTGGGCGTATTCTTATGCAAATGTCAGTCTATTAAAATAATTCAACTATGGAAGGGCAGATTTTGCCGAAATTTGCTACAAGAGGTACACAGAAAAAGATTTCCTTACCAAGTATGATGAGTTAGCTACAAGCGTTGTCAAGAGAAGGAAAGGGACTTGTGCTGAGCGACTGTGTTTCGAATTGCGGTTCAGAGACCGACCACAATATTTCAGTTTTTTTCCCCGTTTTTGAAAATTTATTTTTCGACATAATGCGGGTGCATTAAAATAGACCAAGGCCGCTCACACACTCATTGCCATTCACTTTTATAATATCCTTAAATTTCTGTTTCCGTTTATGTGCTTTTGTACTCGTCTTTGCCAAATCCGTAACTACATTCTTCGCTCGCTGGGAACTCCTCCGTTACTACTCTGTCCGTTTAGAAATGTTCCACTGTATACTGGCCACGAACATCGTGACGTCATGTTAACATTCTCACAAACATTGTTCATGCTAACGTGTCATTAATTTTTTTTTTAATATATTGAAAATTTGCCCCGTGTCTGTTCCACGTGCCTGCAAGTGCTTCACTCTGAATCTGAACAGGAATACTGCGAGACTAAACTGGAATATCATGCCATCTAGGGTCAAACGGTTGACCTATTGCATTAAAATGTCAGAGAACATGACCCGTTGTAATTCGGTTAATTTTCCGCAAACCACATCAGCCACCATCGTACTGTTGCTGGCGATGTGTTAAAACATTGACTGCATTCATTATGTAGATACAAAATAGTGCGTTACGACACAATGAGCATTCTCTGCTTGAAACTGTAACACAATCAGCATGAATCATGAACAGTGTTGAAAGTTTTTGATGTTTTGCTGACTGTGCATTTCAGTATATTTATCTTAGTAATTAACCAACTTGATACACAAAATTTTGTTTTTCAATAAGTTTATTTCATGCCTCTACATGTTTCGAGCACATATTCTCATCATCAGGAGGTCAAAATTGTATTATACAGCCTCCGGTATCATTACACTTACAGGTGGCCGTCCGGTGCACACCTATGCACGGGACGGCCCACATACAGGTGTGATGACACCAGAGGCTGTATAATACAATTTTGACCTCCTGATGATGAGCATATGTACTCGAAACATGTAGAGGCATGAAATAAACTTATTAAAAAACAAAATTTTGTGCATCAAGTTGGTTAATTACTAAGATAAATAAAAAAAAGTGTTGAAAGATTTTTTTAAACAAGACATCCTCACTCTGTACTGATCTAATAATTTATAGAGTGGCATAACGTGCTGTAACATAACTTTATTACATGTACATTTATAAGGCCTTCAAATGGCTAGTCATTTTAGGGCGTTGTAAATTAAATATTCATTCCTTTACGTCAAAGCCTGAAGATGGCTTCTAGAAGACGAAATGTGTAGCTGTGTTATCTTGAATGTTCATTCAATAAAGTTGTGTCAGACAACAGTACACCACTCTGTTAATTAGTTGTGATGAAAAATTTTAGTTTTGAAATAAACAACATAAAAGTTTTGATAAAAAGGTTAAAAACTACGTAATTAAATAAGTAAGGTCATTTCTCCAATTTCGCAATCTTCTCGCATCCGGCTGCATAAAGCTCAAACAGTTTTTTCTTAACACTGCTCCGCCCAACCAGGAAAGGCATTTGGATGGCACCTTAGGAAATTTCATACTTACGAGGTACTTCTTCTTCCCAGTTGATTCATAATCACCCTCTGCGCCAACAACTCGAGCAGTGCCTGGCAACACCGTCAAATAAAGCACATGTAATTAAACCGTCACTAAATACCAAAAAAGTGGGTTGGTTGTAAAACCGCAGGGACCAACATTGCCAAGACGAAGGCCCGACAATAAACGCGAAACTGAAAGCATCTCTTATATCCGCCTTAATACCGTTGTATTCAACCACTTCCTTCTACACACATCAGATTACTTTACTTTGTGTCTACTGGACGGACCGCACTGCTGCAATATGTCATATTCACCTGTGACGACGAGCTCGATAAGAATAATATTAGTCCAAATTTTGAGGTGCGTCATCCCCGTTGTGTTGGTTCAATAACAAAGAATTTTGTGTATAACACGTACAGTCGAACACAACTATATTTCACCCAGTAGTACAGTAGGAATACAACTACATGTTTCGGCCCTATATGTGGGTCATCTTCAGGTTGTAATTTAACTTACAGAGCATCTATACAAGATGTGTGGGGAGTTTTTTTTAGGGTGTTGGGAATTGGGTGGGTGGGAGGGAAGAAGAGGACGAGATCTCGTTGTTTCAATAGTGGGTACCATGACCTAGGGCTGTTATGAGTGAATTATCATTAGTTGTTTATGTGCACATGTCAAGTGGGTTACTATTCTTATGCTAAGGATATGTTATAGTTGGTATCATTAGTAAAATATACTAAAAAATATACTTTAATATTATAGCATGCTAGTTTTTAAGTATATTTTACTAATGATACCAACTATAACATATCCTTAGCATAAGAATAGTAACCCACTTGACATGTGCACATAAACAACTAATGATAATCCACTTGTAACAGCCCTAGGTCATGGTACCCACTATTGACACAACGAGATCTCGTCCCCCTCTTCCCTCCCCCACCCAACCCCCAACACCCTAAAAAAAATACCCCACACATCTTGTATAGCTGCTCTGTAAGTTAAATCACAACCTGAAGATGACCCATATATATGGCCGAAACATGTAGTTGTATTCCTACTGTACTACTGGGTGAAATATAGTTGTGTTCGACTGTATGTGTAATACACAAAATTCTTTGTTATTAGTCCAAATTAACTTAGGCTATGTTCATGATGTCAGGTACTTTTATGATTAAATCGTAAGATATAAGGTTTATTACGGCCAGAATGGTACAAAATGCAAAATAATTGATATTTTAAGATATTTAATGTATCTAATTTTATGTCGAACGGCGATATGTAATGTGTTGGTTGAAATGGATTTAGTGAGTTTTAGAGCGGAAAATAACGTGGCCTGCAACTGTCAGTACAACTTACATATTTTCGGTGTGAAATTGAAAAGTTATTGAGGAAAGTATTAATTTAGTCTGTATTCGGAAAAAAAGCAGTGCACAAAATGTATCACCAAATCGCCACGCTGCCGCACTAACAAACTTAACCAATAAACTAATTCTCTTGTGCCAGCAACTCCACATTCAGCGTCGATAATATCAAACACTGATATCAGATTCAATAACACCAAACATGTGACGTAGCACAAACACTCTTGTCTTATATTCGGGAGATGTCTAATTCGTGTCTCCGCATGGTCATCGATATCCTGAGGGTTTTCACAATTTTACTCTGTCCACCAAGACAAATCAGAACAATACTTTCATTAGGCCATGAACACCGCCTTCTAAATTCCTTACACTTCGTACTTCAATCACCCTAACTTCCACCCTATACATAGACACTCCCCGACCTACGGAATTTGAAATTGACCTTTTCAAACATAAAGAATTTTTAAAATTTAAATACGTCTCTAAGTAATGGGGCTGATTGACAGCCCCTTGTGTAGAAGGTGTGGAGCAGAGGAGGAAACCTCAGTTCACGTTATGTGCTAGTGTGAAGATTCGGTGACACTCAGACGCACTTCCCTGGGTTCCTTTTTCTTCGACCCTCAGGATGTTAGAACTCTACATCTGGGGGGCAATCTGGAACTTTATTACAGGAACAGGGCTCCCATGACTGGGGCGTCATACTAAGCGGCACAAAGGGCTTGCCAAAGCCTACGTGCATCGAGGCCAAAAAAAAGGGCTCGAACTCATTAATTATTCTATTCGGTTCTAAAAATTAAATAAGATAAAATAAATAGTATTTTTAAAGACGCGCCGAATTATTTGTTGCGGGAATAAGAGCGCTGTGAGATGGAGTTTGTGGAAGAGTACGGCAGGGCGGTCATCTTGTGACCGACGAAGTTCTGGTGTGTCGGAGTTTGGATTTCCACTGGCTCCCTCGTATGTACATACACAATTGACCACATGTGTACTCAGATCCGACGTGCGCAAAATTCTACTTGCGCCTGACATTCCATAATGTAAATACTGCTTACGACGGGAACGTGGGTAGCCTAAGCTACTTAAGAGTATCGTAAAATAAACCACATAATATTACACACTGAGCCACTTTCGTGCAGGCTCCAGTCCCACTGTCTACTCGGTGACATAAACCTGAACGTTATTCTCCCACCAGGATCTACGGCTTCTCCTCATATATCATTCTCACAGCAACCCATAAGCAGTTGGTCTTACTTCTGTGTGAACTACAGTATTATACATTTACGTGCTCTGCATCACTTTTATACGTTTCGGAGTCTCTACTGAGTATTTATGTTCTGGTGTAACGGGGATCGATAAGCCTTCCTTCCATCGCGATGCGCTGCTGCTGCCACCTCGTTCTAAATTATACAAAATACAATTACTCCGTTGTGCTCCTATGATCACATTCACACGATATACGGCGCGACAAATGAGTGCATGTAACTTCCAGATTCTTGCTGCTAGGTCACCACTAGTTTCGACAACTGACTGCCGATAACAATGGATAAAAAAGGCCTTCCAAAGTCTTACTGCCGTTGTCGGTGTTCGGGATTTCGCATGGCGAGTGAAATTCTTCCCCATCACCTCCTTAATTTCTTCTCCAGTTCATGACATAGACAATAAATGTCTGTTCTGGCTTCACAGATTCTTCAGGCATTTCCAGGTGTATTCCTGATCTTTTGTAGAAATCTGTAGTTACTGCTATTTTACGTAATCGGGGTTTAACCATTCTTAATGGGTGTTCCATAAATTTTGGCGAATATTCTACTATCTCCTTCGTTTAATGAACAGGGTGCACATGTATTTCTGAAGCTAACTACCCTCTCCCCTATCGATCTAGTGCCAATGTTACGAATGCGTGGAGCCATACCTCCACATCCACTTATGTGTTCAATGTGTGATTCTTAACTACGAACATAGACAAATTTATACCATTGTCTTGAATAGCCGTTGTTAAAACTCTAAAGAGTTTAAAGTGTTCGTGTTGATTAAGGTCCCACATCTTAAACAAAACTTCAGTCATTTTCAGTCCTACTCTCTAAGACTCCACATTTTGCAACTTTGTCAGTGCTAGTCTGGAAATAATATTTATCTATCTTAGTAAAACTTTATTCTGCCTGAAGTAGCTTAGACAAAACCATATTTCTCATCCTAAGTTTAACTAACTCCATGGAGCTCAATCTTCGTGCGTTGTTTACAAAACTTAAATACAATCAGAGTGCTTTTTAACACCGTCATTTCAGACTGTGTGACTGTTTAAAACGGATAATGTAACAGTACAAACAAGACAGGCGCTGTACGTATAACGTAACACTGAGGCGCCTTCATTGTTGCAGTGGAAAAGCAAAAAGTGTTACATGTTGTGGCTCTCTGTTTGTAGACTTAGTTATCCAGCATGCAATGCGAATGCGCCATATTGTCATCTGTTTCTGCTCCGCTCTACTATATTTTTCCACATTATCTCATAAAGGGCACGATTTTAGGAAAAAATTATTGAAAATAAATGTGTTTTGATTTTCTGTACAAAATTTGTCTGAAACATTTCTAATTCTAAGACGGAAGGCCTGAGCAAGATGTGATAAAAAAAATATATATATATGTCTTCATGTACAGTACCCGTTATTGTTGTCAGATTATAATAAAACCAGAATTTTCTCGACAGTTTTTTTTTCGCAAAATGCTCAAATATAAAATTTCATAAAAATCCGTCCAATAGGAGCGGAGTTGTTCCATGTGGACAGACATTACGAAGCTAACAGTCGCTTTTCGCAATTTTGGGAGTGCGCCTTAAAAGGCTTGGAATGAATATCCTACTACATGCCACTGTATTTCGCGACACATTACGTCACCAGTACAATACTAGGTTATCACTGCAAATATGAAGGTCTTGGATACGCCGTTTACTCTTCTGCCCTGGTATTTTAATTCCTCAAGAGTCACATGTCCTAAATCTATGCTGCTGTATCAATGCAAGGAACCGAGTACAAAATTCCAGCTGTTTATTGTATCAGTTCGGGGGACCGCGGTAGCACAGTGGTTAAGGTGCTGCGCTACAAATCGTAAGGTCGCTGGTTCGATCCCAGCTGGTGTCAGTGGATTTTTCATTGACATGAAATCCCTCCGATCGCACTGTGGCCCTAGGGTCGGCTCAGCCTCTAACAAAAATGAGTACCAGGAGCATTTCCTGGGGGTAAAGGCGGCTGGTGCGTAAGGCTGACAACCTTACCAACATCCTGTGCCGTTGTCACGAAATCCGGGAACCTTAACTTCCTGGAACCCTCTGGGCCTGTAATGGGGCTGCTTTATTGTATCAATTCACTTGTACTTTCATGTTCGGAATGAATAACGTTAAATTCTGAATATTCTGCAGATGGATACTCCAAACGCGTTAGGCAGCATTAGAAAACTTGCTTGCAACTTGTAATTTCGGGACTTCTAACAAGAGTGATCTGGGAGGCAGACAGTCCCAGCTGCAAACCTCCGTATAAAATCGCATTTGCAACATAATGAAGCTTCCTCTCTATGCCGCTTCGATAACGTTAGAAATTTAACTTCATGGATTTCACCACCTACAACTAGATTGTCACGTGGTACAATTATTTCACAGACTGAGGGTTTTGAAAACAAATTGTGAAGTGAGATTTTTCCGTTAAATTCAGCAGAAGTAATCAGGCAGGTCTTCTGCGGATACACTCTTCTACTAAACCTTTTAGTAAAAAACCTGTCACTATTCTAACCTACTGACACGTACTGTACGTCACGTGGTACTATCCGTCACTATGAAGGAGAGAAGATGTTCTTAATTTGGGCCGGTAGTGCAACTTGGACCAGTGTCGATAAAAACTGCACTACGTAGACGCGTCGGTTATTTGATCACGAGGTCTTGGAAATTTGTAAAGGTAATGGCGGGCATATTCAGCGAAAGTTTTACTTCATAATGTTCCTTAACGGCTGCTGTATGTTGAGTGGATTGACGGGACATTTACCTGTGAAAAGCATGGCTAATTGTCGGAGCTATCAATTAACAAGTAGAGTAGTTATATATATATATTGAAAAGTATCACAGTTCCACCCAGCAGCTGACATTGTTATAAGTTAGGACGAATGAGATAGGACGAAAGCTCTCGAAGGAGACACATAAAAAGAAACTGTTTAGAAGCTCTAAACGAGACAATCACTTCAGTAGCCCAGAAACATTTAGCTGTATTCACTTTATAAAAAGTTGTGTTCGGTGTTCATTTATTTATTACTTTCCTTCCACATATGTATATACATATAATGCACATAATTCCAACTTACTGCTCTTAGTGACGAACAATATATTGCTTACACTTCAGTACACTTTCTCCTACAATTTTCAGCTTAAGTAAGCCATATTCAGGAAAATTCAATTACAAGCGGAAAACAAGAAGTATATGAGGTATATTTATGTCTTTACAACAATGTGTGTTTGGGTTAATATACGTCTTGTTTTTCCCTTGTAATTTAATCCTCCTGGTGATGGTGTATTTAAATTGAAAAATGTAAGGGAATGTGTACTAAAATAGGCGAACATACATATTGCGTGTCAACATGAGCAATTACTTATAACAAATATATGTCTAATGTAGCGAGTATGTCCGGTGTAGAGTTTGCAAAAGTAGATGTCAGGATAATACCGATATTGACCTAATGCGTGAATCTAAATGTAAAGCTTATGAACTGGAAGGGCTTGTGTGCACGGTGACGAATATTTAGATCTAAAGGCAGCAGTGCATTTCTCTACCAGCTGGGCAGATAACAGCTTTAAAACGATACTCGACCGTACGGCCACAAATAGAACAACTTTTCAACTTTCTGATAAATGGTTATCGTGGTATGAGTTACACATTTGTCACACAGCTATTATCAGAGGAAAAATTCATGCGTATAAAATCCATTAATATTATACAGCATAAACGGCCGTTGTACTGCCATACTCGTAATGCTGACAGACTGCATTTAATTAAAAAGCAGGGGGAATCAGAGTGATTGGAAACTGGTTGAGAATTTTCAAAAACAAAATTTTCCTTCGTGCGGAAGTTATTAAGAACCTGTGTATGTAAGCACGTGCACATTACATTGATGTCTCTCTGGTAGGAAACCACCGTAGGAAGGAAAAACATTTCTGTAATTCGAATAACATCAATAATTATTAATTATTCAATTTTCTTACATTTAAGCTGGCAATATTTTCCTTTTCATTACATTACTCTTAGTCTTCTACGCGTTTAAATGCGGAGCAGTATAATTTAATTTGTATCACGTTCCCACAGAAATTATAAATTAATAAACAAACTGGTTGGTACGACTGACGTTGTGGTCACTTGACTTACGTTGCAACTTATAGCAACTTCTGCATAGTTGTTTCAAAGACAAGCTTCTATTTACGTAACTGAAAGAGCGAAAAAGGGTGAATTGATAAAAAAACAAAATAGGAACATCAACAAGAAGAAGAGGAAATTTCTTTGTTAATCAGGGAAGTCGTTTGATGAAACTTCGGTTTTAGCCTGGGGTTTTAAGTCCAAGATTTACAAAGATAATCAGAGTGCCTTAATGCAATTAAAAGTAGCAAGACGAAGAAATGTAAAAGGGCCCATTGGTAATAGGTTTCCTGATTAATTCTTTCAAACTTATAAAAAGGAAAAGCAGCTCGAAGCAGTTACAGGTTCAAATTACAGGACCAAGAAACGGTCTGGACAGAAAAGGCACAATGCCGACGAAATAAAAAATAATAGCCATAATAGACTTTAAGCAAGTTTAGAGAACGGAATTTGAAACAAGTTTGATTAAGACGCACAGGAAATATGATATCTGCAAGTGATTTAGAAAATTAATTGTGTAGATTCAACATCTTTCCTTAAGCTTTAGTGGATGGATTCTACAACTTTATGTTAGCCCATGCAACAAAACACAGAAATACTAATTATGATAAACAAAAATTAAGATCAGAAGATGATGTTGGGTTTCCAATGATAAAAAATTTAAAACATTCTCATATATTCTTATCACATCAGGCTGGTACCTGCTTCAGTAAGTTCCGAAAGTCAGGAAACCAACAGTTTTTACATTCATTAAAAGCGCCATGACACCCCAAAGTCAAACTACTCTTAACAATAATAAAACAACGCTATGACAAGCACATCTCGGCGGAATATGGGGCGTACATTCTTACTGCACACTTGTTTGGTCACGCTTGTCTGTTACTCTTGTGTTTTTTTTTTTACCTTTATGAAGAATTCTGTAAATACAGAATTTCTGTATCTTTCATTTGTCAGATCTAAACTAAAAAAAGTCGCGTTATTGCTACGTTTTTAGTTGTTAACTTACAAACCAGACTTCATGTCCAGTGTGGCGATATCGTAACGTGTCATCTCCGTACTAAATTCCACATGCCCAGCTGCAATGTTGCATTAGTTATTGCCATCAAACTGAAAACTAAAGAACATATTTCCACGCCCTCCATGCTGTTATTTCGCCTTCTTCAACAACATTACCTTAACAACAGTTGTATAATTTCCAAGATCCATTACTGTGCATCATTTCAGGTCTTAAAGAAAGGTGGCATTAGAGACAATCCCGCTCTCGATTCTGTCCTTCATTGTAACTTTACTACTGATTGTAGGAAATTATGGACTGCAGCAGTAGATATTCCTTTAAAGGCCTAATATTCTTCTCTACTAATGGCATAAGATTCGTCTTTATGTTCGCAGAAATGAGTTAAATCTGAAACGACAGACGCACAGCACGGTAAACAAAAAACCCTCTATTTTCTTCCGTAGCAAGGAAAGTGCGCCAAATATCATATTACTGTGGGACGTACTTGCTTCTGCTTACTAAAATCTTAAAATAATCGAGCATTTTCAGTACTAATCCGTTACACCAAGATGGCTTCCTATTTTTTTTTTTACGGCCAGCAGCATTGCGGATGATTTAAAATACACACTTTGGGACTGCATTCAGTGTTACGTAATTTATTGATGTTTATGTTGAAATACTCGCGTATAAATAGCTCTAATTATATTCCAGTGCTATAAACATTGAAAATATTGCGCCTATCTGTTTGTCTAACTTTCACGGTTGGTTTCCAAATGGTGTCTGTACGTCTGCAGAATATATCATCACCTGAGTTGTGTATATATATTTATTAATTTATATATCTTTTATTTTAAAAACAGGATGACTAATAAATTGTGAACGGAAAGTAATGTAGAAAAAAGACGTGCTTTACTTTGTGAAGAAATTTGCAGAACTTTGCTGAAAAAAGCTGAGAAAGATGACGAAAAATTCAGTGTGCCATCAGCCGATGTAGACTAAAAATTCCAATCTAGAAGAGGCCATGAAGGCACAGGGGGGAGTACACGTGTACCTGAACTTTTTCTTTATACTCAGCGCTAGAAGGGGGTGCGTAGTTAACGCCACGCCCCGGCTGCTTTACCCGCGGGAACGACCCCATACCCGTAGCATAATACACATAGGGGGCTGTGTGGGACCCAGGGCTGGTCTGGAAAAGTGAGTAAAAGTCGCCGCTACCAGGATTTCTGGATCGTCCAGCCCGTCGCTAAAAGCTACCCAATCATCTGCTTCCATATTTGTGTATTCCACGAAACTGATGTCTGCATAACGCTTATTCGCGTAATGAGTTCGCAGCTGTGACAAAAAAAAAGAAGCCACGAACTGCATACACACATATGAGGGGGCATCCACTCGCCATATGCAGCAATATGTCTGTCACTCGGGTCTTTTTTACAGACAGCAGAGAATGTCTGCCCCAGTAGTCACTAGACCGATATTAATTAATTGCGGGCCTGGGGCGCCGATGTGTCGCTGCTCCTAGTCGCCTTACCTCGACTGCGGGTCTCTAAACATGTGAACAGAAAGAGGAGCTGATGGGACCCGACCTCACACACAGGAGGTCCATAGTACATGCCACTTTATTAAGTAGATACAGTCGCTTACACTCACACGCGTATCACGTAAGGGCAATGGAAAGGTAACGGCTACTCGGCCCACTTTTTACGAAAGATATCAATTTTTTTTTATTTAGAACTGCAAATTTACAATCTACTCCCAGTGGAGCAATAAGCAAATGTGAGGTATTAATAACATTTATATTATTCTTTCACTATCTCCGTATCCATTATCAGATAATGTTATCACGCCACTGACATGTGATTAAGCCAGAAATTTTAGAGTTATATTCTCTATGAAAGAATAAATCTCAGTCATGTTTCACTGCAATCGTCACTTGTTCCGACAGTACGGTTTTGTGACAGACAACACATGCTTGCAGCACGACGAACATCGTGGTTTGTCTGCCTTGTGGCGTCCTTTACTTCTAACACGTGGGCCGAGTCAGAGTTTGAAGTTCAAACGAAATGTCTTGCATACATTATTTCCATAACGCAAATACGGTAAACACTTGAAACATTGCGGGGAGGGGGGAGGAAGAGAGGAGGGAGTTATGTGAGCAACTTACTGTTCGCTGTGTTTAACAGCTCTAATATACGTAATCTCACTTTGGATAAAATACAACATCTTGTTTTGAAGTAACACTCTTATGTCCTTTTGGTTCCAAAGGTTTCAAGCAACATTGAGAGGTGGCCTTGAATAACATTATATACGTCATATGTATCCCACAGCAGCTTTGTGGTCCCAATTTGAACATATATATATATATACCGTTGCAGTATTGTTAAAGAACATAACTTTAAGAACCAAAATGCAAATAGTGTGCACGCTTTTTTATGTGACCCCTCCAAGGGCACCAGTTGGAATGTGTGCAACAGATTTTGTTTTCGTTATTTTTCTCAGAGCCTAACAGACGAATGAAGTGAAATTGGTCAGAACGCATCATTTGTAAAGCTGAAGAAGAATATTATAGGAGCATTTGCACTGCGAAAGCAGGAAGGATGAACAGGTCTAGTTGTTGGATTACAGTGCGTTGCAGTGCGTTACAGTGCGTTACAGTGCGTTGCAGTGCGTTACAGTGCGTTACAGCAGTCTGCGGCAGTTTCAAGATACTGTCTCACCAATTCACCATTTACAGCCACAACACCATGACCTATACCACTCTACATAAACTGTAGAGTAAAAAAATTTCAGGTCGTTAAATTCAACCGTATGATCTGCAGAATTTGCGTATCTGAATAGCACGTGTAAGTCAAACTGAAAAGAAGGGATGATGAAGTGTCCGAAGAATTGTTCAAGTTTCTATCTCAGGATAAATGTGGAAGGAGAGGAAAAACATAGAGAAATATGAAGGTGGAGAGAGAGTTACAGGGCCGAGATGCAAAAGAAGTATTTTAGAAATAAAATAATTTTACAGATTTGCCTGTTATTCTAGAAGCAAATTGTGAAAAACATCAATTGACTGTGTGACATGGATTCAAACCGTATACAGTGCAGATTTATTCGTGGCTGTGTGTTTGGAGCAAGGGGGTACTGTGACAATAATAACTATGTACGGTGGTATGAAGGAAACCTTGATGGCCTCAGTGCTGGTAACAACATGGTTAGTGAGTGTTTTTGATGACTGCGGGTTTTACGTGAAATACAGATAAAATTTACTTAGATTACTTTTTATCTTCAGCTCAGGCAACAAATAAATTCAGTTAATACGTTGCAATGGACACTAATCATTCGAAACACTAAAATAAAAGGAGCAGATGGAAATTAAAATGTTAAATCAGAAATACATACATTTACGTACAGATAACTAGTGCTACAATGGCTGGATGGGAAGTCAATTACATAGTGAAATGGATGAAACTGTTTACCAGCACATTATAACACACGTCAGGTTCGCGTCGACCAATATCCAAATGTTAACGATTAATTACAACATACGCCTCAGGGATTATTGATGTTATAGCCAACTAACGTTACGTGATAACATGAAAACGTAACAAAACAGAGTATGTTATCGTAATCAAATGAGACCATTGAATTGTGAGAAATGGCTGCATTAGAAGTTAATTATCAACTTCCAATCAGCTGTAGTCAACAAAGCGCCATACTATAACACACACATATTAAACGCTCAATACTCAAACATTTAAAAAGGAGATGATAATTGACTTCATAAACACAAAATTCCGCACCGTTACGAAGAGCTGAGATCACAGTTGTGTTAGGTCGTTAAAATTCTAGTAAAATCTTACAAGAAGGAGAGAATTAAATTTCCCAAGGCGCTGACAGTGAAGTCAGTGTTTCTGGAATTCCATGCGGAGTATTCTAGTAGAAATCCGGCGACTTGTAGGGAGAATATCAGTTGTCATAACCCCGAGAAGTCTTCACTGTACGAGAAGTTGTTCGCAGACAAGACGCGTTCAAATTATGGCTGCGCATTCCTTCGCTTAACCGCTTTCAACAGTCAGGTGTATCCCACTGAATGAACTTGAGCAGAGTTTAAAAAATTTGCTTCACAAAGAAAATATTCATTCAAAACGAAAACTGAAAAAAACTAAAGATGATTTCGAAATTACATTCACAAAAAGGAAATAAAATAACTCACGTGCACAAGTGGCTTAACAGCACTGTAACCGTAACCAAACAGCGCTCTAACTGTAACCAAACTGCGCTGTAACTGTAACCAAACTGCGCTGTAACTGTAACCAAACAGCGCTATAACTGTAACCAAACTGCGCTGTAACTGTAACCAAACTGCGCTGTAACTGTAACCAAACAGCGCTGTAACTGTAACCAAACACTGCTGTAACTGTAACCAAACAGCGCTGTAACTGTAACCAAACTGCACTGTAACTGTAACCAAACAGCACTGTAACTGTAACCAAACAGCGCTGTAACTGTAACCAAACTGCGCTGTAACTGTAACCAAACAGCACTGTAACTGTAACCAAACAGCGCTGTAACTGTAACCAAACAGCACTGTAACTGTAACCAAACAGCACTGTAACTGTAACCAAACAATCAGACTTGTTTGTCGTTCCTGCTTGCGCAACACAGACGATCCTATAATCTGTTTCTTCAGCTTGACGACTGCCTTCTGGCCAGTTTCACCTCTGAATTAACTAATGAAACAATTAATCTTTTAGGTATTTAGTAGGACAAAGTTTTGGCCCATTGCGGAACCCTATACACGGAAGTCAACATAAAAGTACGAAAGAGGTGAACCCATATCCGTGAATCCAGCTAGGAATATAAACCGCGATCCCATTGTACCAGAAGTAGAAGTCTAAGAGACCTTACGCGTCCTAGGCGGAGCAGCCACTGCAATATCCCCCCCCCCCCTTCGTAACATAAATTTCTCTACTAGTTAACTCGACTCGACCTCAGATATTCACTTAATCCTGGCTCACAAATAAAATAATAAACGCCGATACGGAGCTAACGGCCCAGAAGAAGGCATCTGGAATAGCTAAGTTTCCAGGCGCGACAAACGTGAATCACCATATTCAAACCAGACGCACGTCCACTAACCTGCTGTTTGTATTAACACTGCAGTTCAGAGCAAATAGCCTAAACAGTGCGTATCGTGTTTTGATTATACTGGAGCCCTGTTACGGGGAATGAATGCAGTACTCATGTCACTGATACGATAAATCGTTTTTGGACAAGAAAATACATGGAAGTGTGGAAACAGCTTATAGGTTACAAGGGTTTGTACTATCAGTGTTAAGGGATTTCATATCTGAAATGTGTTAGACTGGTTACAGTAGCCCAAGTCAATACTTGACTTATAACAGAGTGCTGCAGTTGAATCAACACAAGATCTCCTTCCTCTTGCTGCGTACACAAGAGACTTACAGAGTTTCATTTCACTCGTGTTTTTTCAACGCCTACGTGCCAACTTCAAAACATACATAACATGAAATGAAAGTATTACGCATTTCAGCAGTACAGTATATAACAAAAGCGAACATTGTCTATTCAAAGGTAGTCTCACTACTTCAGTAAGAAGTTACTGTGGAAAATCAGTACATGTTAGTAGAATACATGAAAGACCTCGCTGAAAATACGTCCGTGTGTCGCACTACAGCGTGTTCAGCGGTCTCACTACTTGTCACATTACAACCTTTCCTGTTTTTCTCGTTCAATAATTCCGCACACAGAGTTAATTGCCCACGTACCAGTCAAAGGCACTGAAATGACGATTCGTAACTAACTGTGGAAGCAATGGAGCCCATCAGCGGATAGGACTATCAGTTGCTCGAAGCCAGAGAATGACCACACCACGCCCATTAATTGAATCGTTACTTCCTTACCAAATTTCACCTTTACTCCAAGATAAAGTAACAGACACAATTATAATTCTGTAAATTTATATTTATGTTTATAATTTATAATGGAAAAATGAATACTGCGATTAGAGTAGTGCCATGTTTTCTCTGAATTTTATTCGCCTGCAGTTTCTTTACAAATTTAAATGTGATTGTTTCCGTCTTTCTCAAATATAAAGCAACGAACCGTGTGCCCTTGTGTATCGTTAAATACTTTGCCCACATAACTTAGTCTGCAAGGTTCGTGCATAAATAAGAGTCTTGGTTCCATTCACGGAAAGGATAAACTCTTTCACGCTATTCAAGTGCACTAAGAAAAAGCGGGCCTTTTTGCATACTGACTTAATTGTTTGTGCAATGCAAAACTAAATACATGTATTTGGTTAAGGCTTGTATTGTCTTTGTAGTTTCTGCTGGCTTTGAAAAGGGTTTCCAGTTCATCATTCTGAAAAATCCTGAGAGTTGTCCACTGCTCATTTGAATTGAGACCACGAATTACATCGTGGTTCATTCTACCAACTATGCCAACTTGTTTTCAGAATTTTGGTAAGCTATGTGAAAAGTTCCAACCAAATAAAATAAATTTATATAATCAATAATGTTTCTATTTTAGTTTAACTACCATTATCTCAACAAAAATTAAATCCAATAAGGATTTAACCACTTATTTTTATAAACCGGGTAACTTTCTAAAATGAGCCATCCCCGTTGTGTGTATATAAACAGTAGGTGTGGGATCAGTCAATAACACAACAATATCTAAAAAAGATGTTTAATAAAGGATGAAGTAAACTACATGTTTCGGCCTAATGTGGCCATCATCAGGTTTTCATCCGAAAGTATGGCTGTAGTGCTTTACAGGATTGGTATGGGTATGTCACGATGGTGAGATCTCAGCATCTGTGAT
>Ga0136643_10003157_pt1 | contig 22005 bp, 12 predicted proteins | sample TergutLab28metaG_FD_96883 | JGI IMG/M metagenome (GOLD analysis project Ga0136643, IMG submission 96883) | Labiotermes labralis P1 segment gut microbial communities from Petit-Saut dam, French Guiana - Lab288 P1 (version 3) (version 3) | ecosystem: Host-associated > Arthropoda: Insects >... | reverse complement strand
CTGTAAAAAATGTATTCAATGTGAAGGCCGCTACTTTGAAAAAGAAAAAATTGTAGGGCTTGTAGAGTCATCTGATTCTGAATTAAAAAATCAGTCTTGAAACTTTTCAATCAGCCCACGTATAATTTCATACGTTTAATCACCTCGTGGATCTTGGATACCACAGTAAAAATACCAGGCTTTCACACTCTAATTTCAGGGCTAACATACCAATTTATGTTGGGTAAAATTAAGTAATATACTTCAAGCAACAAAACACTTGTATAGCATGCAGGTTTCTTAAATGAAGTTGTATGTATACAGTCATGTTCAAACACACAGCCTTTAAATCAAAATGCCAATAAATAGTGAATCATGGAAAAATATCATAAACCTGCTTCACTTGCACTTCCAGCCTCTGCAGTGGAACGTATAACTTTTGAAGCACATACTTAATTTAACAGTACAATTTAAACTACATTTGTGTCTGGTTAATAGGTATCTAGCATAAATAAGTAATGAATGGAAGACACAGAAAAAACACACAAAAATACAGACAAATTAATAGACTGGGATTTTAGAGGAGCCGCAGGTTCTTTCACTTCCACTTTGAAATTTAGAATGTTATAAGCATTTGATTTTTGATATACAGAGTGTGCAGAGTACAGAGTCAAAACAATTCAGGGGGGTAAAGTGACTGAACAAAGGCTGGTCAAGTACCCTTTGCACCCTGGAAAGGGCAGTGCATGCAGAATGGCTTTGTAACTCAACCCGTCTTCTATCTGATAAATAATGTGGGTGCTATTCCAGTACATAAAGCAGACCACAAGGTACATGCAGCCAAGAACGAGCATGTGCTCTCTGTAACTCCTTGGCATGGTGCAGTACTCATGTGCCAAGACTGCCAAGACAATTTTACTTTCATCACTTCATGGTTACTAGTCACCTTACAAGATGCACAAAATTATTTATGTGTCATTTAAAAAGGTGTTGGACTTACTTTAAGCAACAGTTTCACTAATTCCGGGACTGAAATTTCATTTGTTCTGAAACTCCACTTGCACTCAGATTCAACCCACTTCTGAAAGTTGCCACCAGACTGTACTAAAGCTGCATGAAGTAAACACCCAATCACAGCACTTGTGATACCACGAAGTTGTGGATCTGGATGACTTGCAAACAACAACACATCACTCAAAGTCTGAACACCATTCGAGTTACACACTGAAATAAAACATAATATTGAAAGCATACACCCTTTACATGAACCCATAACAGACAATGTTTACTACTGTAACTTCTCCACACAGGAAGGGAATTAATAAAGCTCACTACAAGTACATACTACACCAATCCTTTTCATTCTAATGCAAGTACCAGAAATGCATTACTGCATCCTCCTGAAATCTCTGCCATTAGCCCATCTCCTTAAATGTGTTACGTTTCCAATCTTTTAATTTCTGTCAGAAAAATACACACTTTTTGTGAGTGGGCTGTTCTATTATTATTATTATTAACAACAACAACAACATTCCCAGTATCTTGGTGGTTAAGTGAACACACAATAAGATGCTGAGATCAAGATGTAAAAAATATACTCTGAATACAAACTTTCCTTTCACACAGTGATCCCTATCTAGATGCAAATAATTATGATAATAACAACTAAATCTGTAGTTAGCAGTAACAACATAGTCACCCTTTTCTATAAGTGAATTTGCTGTTTACTCTTTCACTTATTATGGTCAAATCCCAAGAATATATTGTCATGAGCTCTCTTTGGAAAGTTTTCTGTGGTTCATGTTTGCAAGTTTTACACAGTTTCTCAGCATATAACCCACAAACATTGTGTCACAGCATGTCTCAGTCTGCACCTCAATGCCATTATCAGCAAAATCTTGTAAAATAATCTGTTTTCCTCTATTGTCTTTTTATATTTTCTATGCAACCATGTCTCCCAAAACAAGTAATGCCAATAATGGAGACTGAAATGTAAAATGCTATGAAGAGAGAAAGGAACAATAATAGCTTCTAGAAACAATGGCACGGTAATGTTCTCACTGTTGAATACTAACTTCTGTTAAACTTCCAGCTGTAACCTATTTACAAACACAGACAATAGCAGGTCATTCTTTTTCTGAAAGAATCAGTTTTCAGTCATGTCTTATCTAAGTTACCACTCTGTCAATATGCCATTCACACTTGCTTGAGGACTTGCCAACTCTGTGACAGCAGTGTATGAATGAGTCAAAAGTAACACAAAAATAACAAATTTTCTCACATGTCTGTAGTTGGCAGTGGGTGGTGGTAACGAGTCAGGGGGCAGTAGTGAGGATGGGTTGATGCCAGTAATCGGGGCAAGACCACCACCTATCCTCACAAGCTAAAAACTGCTATAGAATAGTGGAATGGTGAGGAGAGAAAAAAAATGTACATGAATAAGTAGGCCTGAAAAATAAGACACTAAACTGGAATGAGATGATGCACACTGTAAGGCAGTATGTTTGTAAATCAGATTACCAGCCTGAAGTGGACAGAGTGTCAAGGAAACTCATTATGTTTCAGTAACAATGACACATCAATGAAAGCGATATATATGTAAATAGTGCTACTGTATATATTTTTTGCGCATTATTCTACATAACAGACTTCATCTCATTTAGACAAGTGGATTACTAAACCAGATACCAATAATTTTGTCAAATAGTGTTTTAACTTAACCATGGCAAGGAGCAACTGATCAGATGGGCAACCAAGTTACTAGACCACATGGGTTAAAACTCACTACTACAGAATAAAATATATATTTTATTACCATCTTGTATTCCATTTGGATCTTTATTTTTGTCTACGCTGAGAAATATAATATCAGGAGAGAGATGGAGGATGCTGGCTATGCAGTTGAGAGCGAGGGCCTTCACACTGACTCTAACACTACTGTCAGGCATTGTGAAGCCTGCACATCCTGTCAGCAGAAAAGAAGCAGCCAAATGTCGAGAACAGTACACAAGTGGAACAGCAGCATCTGTGAATGACCCAACATCACATGCCTGAAATGGCACGGAACTTCCTTGGGAAACTACTGGAGATGGAGATGACATAGTGAAACCTCCCTCCTCATCTCTGACATCATCACTTTGAGATGAAAGCTGAGGTGTTACAATGGCCATTGGAGGATGTTTTGGAGTTGTACTTCTTGTGGGACTCTGAGAACCTGTATCTTCCTGATCTGAAATGAGAAAACAAAATGAGTGCATCCATAGGTTATCATAATATGGCTCCTTTTTGTCTCACAGCTGACACAATTTTATCATGGTTACACCAGGAATTACTGAGTGGTATACATTTTTCTGGAACATGATGCCCCATCACTGCAAAACTGGTTCCCACGTTTCAAAGACAATGTAGACATTTCCACCCTTGGAACTGAGATCAATGAACTGTTAAAACACTGAGAACCAATTACCCCACGACACAATGTCACATACCAGAATAATGGATACCTCAACTACACCACTGTAAAAACCTTAAAAACTGAGAATTTTGGAGCACATGACACAGGTGTAATATTATACAGGAATAAGTTGAATAACATAGCCAAAATTAAATTGTCTAGAATAGAATAGAATAGAAGAGAACAGATTGGAATACAGATGGGCAGGCAACGTGATGACCCGTGCACTTCAACTGTCATCAATCGTTTGTGCAGCCCTTATGTTCATGTATTCAGCAGCCCCACACTTCAAGAAAAGTGCAGTATCCTGTTAAATATGTCCTCCAAGTCACCTGGTTTTATAAAATGTAGGCACAGGTGCCTAAATCTTAAAGCAGCTAAAGCCTTACAGTCACAAAGGACATGTAAGGACTTTCAGACGCCTGTTTGCATCTACCACATCCGGGACTGTTTGCCAGTACCTGTTCAAACAAGTGTCCCTTTAAATGCGTGTCCTGTTATTATTATTATTCCTAGCTGGTTTCTGATCAAGTTGAATAATTCCTCAGCTCTTTTAGCAGATGGTCTTTTAAGTAAGTCCTTAGCCTTCCTTTGTCCTCAAATGGACTGCCAATACCCCCCATGTTTCCTACTTGTCCAGCCCCTGATTACTCAAATGGCAACTTTTGCAGATAAACCAACAGCAGGCTCAGGTCTTATAGGTGGAAGTGAGGAGCCTTGCCTGGCTAATTAATCAGCTATTTCATTTCCATCATTGCCACGTATCCCAGCACCCACACCACTTGCACCCTGTATGTTCTGACATCTTCACCATAGACTGATGGCAGTCCCAGACTAACTTAGAATTTATCTGAATATTAACAAGGGCCTTAATGGCTGCCTGACTGTACAAAAAATATAGATGCTCCCTGTGCAGCCCTTTCCTATATTCTCCAACACACAAGCTTGAAAGTCATATTTCAGTCTGGAGTATCTGTGGTGTGGAAGGAGTCCAAGGCCTAAGCTATGCCTCCTCCTTCAGCCCCATCTATACATACCTAGCACCATAGCCATCATTGGTCTTGAACCTGTCTGTTGACCAGACCAGGCCCCTTTGAATATCTAGTTTAAACCTGTTCTGCCATTCACTAGACTGTGAATGGCTTGTGGTAAGTATATCTCAGTATCATCCTGTCAGACCCCATTTGTAAGAGGTTCATGATCCATCCATGTCACAGGATTGTCTGGCATGACCAAAGTTAGTGGATTAATGTTTCCACTGCTGGTTACATATTAGTTTGCAGACCTGTGCCTGGACCTCCGCCTCAGTCATCACATGAAGAAAAGGGAGCCCCAGAAGGACCTCCATTGCAGCTGTTGGGGTCATCTTCATCACCCCTGTTACAGCCAGATAGGCTAATTCCTGTAACACACTACGCTGCATCCTACTGATGTACCTACCCCTCTGCCACCAAACTGTTAAGGCACAGATCAACGTGGTATGACCTGGTGTAAATCCACTGCACTCTGGGTTTCAGACCCCAAGTTTTACTGAATGTGCCATAAGAGGTCTGAAAAGCCCTCTAGGCCTTATTTGCCACATTTTTACAGCTGTGCCTTCCATGTCAATCCCTCATCCAAAATAAACCCAAGGTATTTGACTTTGATAGCTGCAATGTTTATCCAGAGAGGTTTGGTTCATTTACTACCCCCATCTTTTATGCACAGACAGAACCAAGTTCTATCACAACAGTTGTACCACACCAAGGCCTGAAGAAGCTCTGAGATGGCGTCAGGAATTTTCCACTTGTTCAGATAGCAATATCATCTGTTTATCCCAGTGTACAGCAGCCATTCTTGAGTCCTCTTAAGAGTTTGTCCACAACCGGGCTCCACAGCAGAGGAAACTGAATGCCCCCCTGGGCCATACAGCCCTCCCATGTTTCTCCTGCGAGTATGACAGTAATTTTCCTGCTACCCAGGATGATGTCAACTCACCGACATATTGTGTGTCCAATCCCATGCCATTCAGCAGCTTTTATTGTAACTTAAAAAGAGGTATTGTTAAAGGCCCCTTCAACATTTAGAAAAGCCCCTGTGCTACTACATCTGTTATGTGTGTAACCATACTGTACAGTGCAGTTTCAGTGGGCGTACCTGGATAGTAGGCAAACTGGTTTCAATGTAAGGGATACAACCTCTGTACCATGTCCCTGACATGCCTGTCCACCAGTTTCTAATTGTCTTTGACATGAAGGATGAGACAGCAATAAGTCAATATGCCTTAACCTTGATATAGTTAGCCTTCCTAGATTTAGGGATATGTGTCACCTTAACCTGTCTCCACGCTTAGGGCATACACCCTTTTGCCAGGCAGGCTCTAACTAGACAGCACAGATGAGATGCTAAGTGCTCAGTTCCTTGCTGCAGCTGTGCACGCACAATTTCATCAGCCCCTACTAACTTAAACGGTTTGAATGTATTTATCGCCAATCATATTTTCATCGCTTGATGACCCTTTTAGGCCTCCCTTGCTGGACAGTCTTGGTGATGGGATGACCTGTTGCACCATGTCAACAGTCAGCTGTCTATACCTCACCCAGGGCACAACTCTTCGTAGGACCCTCAGATTTGTGGTATGTGACCCTGGTAACTTCCAAGTCACCCACTTGTCATACTATGTATCTGTGGTCTGACAAAGAGATCTCTCATCAGATACATGCCCCTTACTCACTAGGTCTCTTATCTTAACAGTCCTTAGTGTCTAGTCTACAGTGTCCCCTTCCTATTGCTAATTACAAAAATAAGTTCATTACCTTTATTAAGAATATTAGGTTAAGTACCAACCAAACAATGCATTAAGCTTTCTCCTAGCAGGATGATGTCCATGCTCCACCATATAATGTGGCATGCCTTAGCACCGCATCCAAAGATAAGCCTCATTTTATTCCTACTGCAGGAGTCAATGGCGTCCCTTAACCCATTTGTCAAGGGTGGAAAGTCTGAACCACAGCAAAGGTATGCTGAGATAACAGTAAGTTCCCAGTTGCTCCCTTCCTTAGTGCACATCACTCTCACTGTCATCACATCCCTACAGGAGAGCTCAGACAACAGAAAGGTGTGAACTGTGTTCCTGACACAAATGCAAGATCTACGAGCAATATAGGATCCTTCAGAGAACAGTGTCCCTTTCCTATAGCACAGTCCATTTATTCTGTCCCCACAGACTAAGGGTTCCTGAATAAGTGCTATATCGATCTCCTCTACAAGAAGTTTTGGACACAGAAGTGCCATCACAGCCTTGTTATGGTGCAAATTTATTTGGATAAATTGACAATTCATAGGTCTGGGACTTTTAAGACCTACTGTTTAATGGGGTGAGGTTTTGTGCCCCAGTTGCACAAAACCCTGGTACCACTCTGTCCTACTACAGATTTCTGAGGATTCTTTTTAACAGCCCCAGAAAACTTGGGTCTTGTTAACTGCAGACCCATCACCTCCACAGGTTTGCCATTAATGGGTCCCTGAGTCAATGTGCCAGATGAACTGACACTCTGAAGGGTTTCCTGCATAGGTAAGAGTCTCACAGTTGGTGTGTCCTTACCCTCTATTTTTTCACAGTTTCCCTAGGTCTGCCAGAGATGCCAGTCACCAGCATTGCTGGCCCTGTACTGAGCAATATTGTGCAGGTGTCTCTACAATGGAGTCAATGCACCAAGAGGTTTATTTTTATTAGACATCTACATACGCATCCACACACTGTGGGGAAATAACAGTCACCACCTGCAGAAACCCTTAGGGTTGAAGGCATACATAACAATGGAGTGTTGCCTGGTGCCAAAAGGGAATTGTTCATGACACTGTCATCACCACCCCAGAGCCATGCAGTCCTCGGCACAATGCCCAAAACCTTGGCCTGGGTGGACCAATGTCTCTGTTAGCCATCTATAGACATTACCCCCCTTTAGCTGATGTAAACACCAGTGGTTGGTTCTGATGGGGAAACTCTTGTCTAAATGAAAATATAAAGCTGCATTACAAATTTCTTAGTAACACACTTTCTACTCCATCTTTCAATTTTAAAACTTTAGATAATTAGTGGCAGTATGAAACAGCAGATAGTTATACACTTAGCATGTTTTTCTTACCAAAATGATAATATAAGTCTGACATTTCAGTTCATGGTGAATCAATTTAATTTTGAAGAAAGTTCTTCTCACTGCTTTGAAATATTTAAGTTCATATTTGGAAGCAGGAAGTGTCTTCTGATCAACCTCGTTTACTGTCATGATGAATGGGCACATTTATAATTGTTGATGTCATGGATTAAAATAGGTTAAAATAAATAGTCAATTGACTTTTATTTATTTAACCTATTTTACTCAATGGCAGCATAAGGAACATACGAGATACAGCTTCAATGTAAAATTGAGATCTCCTTAAGCAAATGGAATTCTGTATCTTTTCTTTTTAACTATCTTACTAAACTTTAGCCTGGTGAAGACACCTTCAGGATCAAAACATGATGCTACAATAAAAGTACCAAAATATAGTTGTGTCAACCGTTTTATTTATTAAACAAAATTCCATAATGTCTACAGATCTGTTTCTATCACCAATCAGCTAACAGATCCAGACAGCCCATGCCCCAGCTTCACACACATGATAGGTGAGGAAGAGAAGACAAAGCAAGCGTGGCTGCTACCCACCTGAATCCCTCACAAAGATGCTCTAATCATATTGTTAGTGAATTTTGAAAGCAATGAATAAACTGCAAGATTGTGTGTATAAAGTATATAAAAAGAGTCTAAAACAAAGGTCAGCTGACCCCCATTTTTAAGGAAATAATTAATATAAATCTCTGTTTCACAAATATGAAGAATTTTGTGAGCTTATTTGTGTGTATAAATTGCATTACATTACACTACAAGAGTAAAAAAGCAAACAAAAAAAAGTTTATAATACTAATATATAAAAAAATCATATATTACATCATTACTTCATGACTGTAATTAACCTCAAAGCAACCTTTTTTGGTTTGAAGGTCTTTGAATGGATGAGGTTGTACGGCACCATAAATCTAAAGCTGCCATTTTTCAGAATCAACCTGTTTCAGGTATGTGGGCCATTAACTTTTTAAGCCCTGCTTGTAACAAACTTCCCTGTTTTCTTAGCATTCTTACCTTGAATCTTCCCAATCCTGATATTCGAATAATTAGACTGGTTCTCCTCCACAGTATTACTGCCATCATCAACATCATAATTATCACTGTCATTATCTTCATCGGCACCCGGTGCTGGACTTTGAGTCTCATCCCCACACATATTTGATTTATATATTCCCATCTTTTCAAACAGTGGCTTCTCCAGTGACCTTGCTGTTGTTAATTTATCAGAATTCACAACAGCCTTGTTATCACCCACCCATTTCTCTACTAATGGAAATTTCAGGTCAGGGAGTTCTGGATCAGGATCCAGTAAAGAAATTTCCTCCCCCCATGTAAAAGACTGTGTCACACTCATCTGGCCTGCAACAAGAACACATCAAAAACAATGCTGCAACAAACTGAACAGCTTCAGTACAATGACTTCTTGGAAAAGTAATATGTGGCAGAAAAATAAAATGCTCATTCATTGTCATATGGCTTTGTACTAAAAAAAAATATTAATTTTCAATACAAACTAGTGCCAAACCCTCTTCTTCAGTACTACTACTACTACTACATTAAAACAATTCTAAGTTCATCATATAATGTGTTTCAAGTACGCATTATATCACTGTTTATTCACAAATGCTCAAATATTAAACATATGAAACCGTAACTTAAAAAATAATTTAACTTTAACCAAAAATTTTGTGTAGTTTCCACCCTCACACAATTTAACCGTCTAACCATGAATAAGTCACCATAATATATGTAGTGTTAAATTCACAAAACAAAATTATGGCCATACAAAGAGCCACAAAAGAATTCTTCCCTCCAAATAAATGATAAGCAAAAAAATTATCACTTGCAATTCAATCTCTGTAATCAAAAAACCATACTCACTCATGCGACAGAACTGTTCTGTACACTGTGATATGATGCCATCCATATTTGAATCTTCTACTTCTCCTACTCTATGACTCCCAGTTACTTGCACAGTTCTCATTTTCACCACACGCACTATAAACTTAATTTCACAACTCATGAACCTTCCACAGTGCAAAATTTATGTATGGAAAAAAGCACATATATTCCTGCTGTTATCAGAAATGAAAGGAATAAAACTTTTCTGTCACGTTTTCACACATCACATATCCTCATTTCTTCTACTAAAGATATGCACTACTGAGGAGCAACTACTCACAGATATGAGCTACTAGATAGGAACTATACAATACAGCACTTACTTTCTGCTGCCAGACATCAGTCAAATTACAAACAAAATAACATCCAATAACTATTCCATATCATAGTGATCACATATCAGCTGTGATCAGAAAAAAGGATGGGTAGCAGAAAGTTAGTATTGCAATTCTTCTCAAGAATTCATACCCAAAAGGTATCTTGATCCAGAATGTTTCTTTTCTCAGATATAGCAAGATTTACATGGCATGGAAATGTAAATAGCTAGGGTACAGATATTGATGTTTCAAAAATCTTAATGCATTTCATGGCATTCCTTGGTGTGACCTCAGCAGCCAGGTAAGGTGTACAGTGAGTGAAAATTACATCACATGGTCAATGCTTTTTGAAGATAATGAATTCAGATATTATGCTAAAATGAATCTAACTTCACTCTTCAGGGAATTAATGGGGGGCTAGAAAATGTACAGTTACTTCAAGCAGGAAACATATACAGTCCATAAATAAGGTGTGTCAGTGACTGCACTAAAAGAGGCACTCAGTGAATGCTTGAAAACCATCAAATTATAGCATCCTAGACAATTAGATCTGAAGCACTACGATTATTATTTGTGGATGACACTAAAACAGAGTTTATGTCAAAACTCTGCATTCTTTCTGAGAACTGGAAGATGATATCCAAAGAGAAACAGCCACTATTTCAAACTAAAAGCCCCACTGTTTGTCCCAAAATATTTTCAGAAGAACAATCTTCCTATGCAGTTAATACTTCTACTACAAGTGAAGTGCACAGGGACGCAATAAAAATACTCCCTGTACTTCCACACTACCTGCAGTGCTCAGGGCCACAATAAAATATACTTTATTCCCTGTAAGATTGTGCATTATGAATTGAGAAATGGCATGGAAGAAGAGGGTCATGGCCTATTTTAAGATATTATCTATGCACTTTATGGAGGTTATGAGCAAAATCACGAGAAATCTGAGTCATAATAGCCAGTTCCTTGAGCTAGGGAGTAAACCTGAAACTTCCCAAATATAAAATGAGAAGGTAGCCACTACATGCAAAAGTACTGGAGAGAAAAACTGACAGAGAATGAGACACGTACTGAGTGACCGTTGCGTGAGATTTTCCTGCCCCTCATTAGCTTGAATGCGGCTCCGAGTTACCCCTTGGGAGGAAAGCAGAATCGGTAAAAGATCAGGTGGTGGTGACTGCAAGAGCTGATGCAAGGTTTCCAAGGCAGCATTCACCACATTATGGTCACTGTGATTTGTGTAGTGAAGACATAGTTCATACACCTGGTAACAAACAAGAAATATTGCAAGTCATAGTTGGCAGGAAGTGTCTGAGCCAACGTAACTAACAACGTGCTGTCCTTACTGACTCTTGCGCAGCTCTTCTACTTTAAATGAAAATGTTTAAGGCATGATGAGGTTTTAGGAAGCCCTTACAAAACAAAAGAGCAAAACCTTATGTGAATGTTCCTCTATCTGTGACCTAATGCCAGTTCCTGAAGAAACAGACAAATTTTCTTTTTAAAATGTAACCCTGGAAATTTAACCCTAAAAGTTTCTGGGCAATTCCACTTTTGAGAAGTACAGATCCACAATAATACCCAGTCTACATAAGGCCTTAAATGTGCTTTCCAGTTATCCCACAGCTGTGCAACAATGTTTTTATTCACAATTTGATATGGGAGACTTTCACCAAATGCTGCTGGGAAATTCTGGTTTCTGACCATATTGATCCACACAAACTTTAGTTTATATGAAATCATAAAGGTGCTCTTCTATGTAACCTATGCACTGTTTCATAGATTCTTTTCAAATTCAATATGGCAGACTTTCCCCAAATGTTGTTAGGTATTTCCAACTTCCATAAAAATGTTTAGTGCAAGCTTCCTCAAAATTTTATGAGGTGCAGGCAGCTTCAACAAAATTTGGTCTGCATGAAGGCAATATGAAATTCAATACACAGAATAAAAATAAGTATATGTACAATTATATGCATAATTTTACCACTCTATATGTCTAGACATCATAGAGAATAAAAATATACTGATAAAAACAGGAAAAATTATAAAAAATGCAATTCAGAACATAGGCTAGGGTTAACTAAAAAGTTGCTCGGTCAAAACACAACAATATATTCAATAATGTAAAGTATGCTACATGTTTTGGTTACAAGAAACCATTATCTTTACAATATTGAATGTATTGTTGTGTTCTGACTGAACAACTTTTTAGTTAGTACTACAACACAATGGGATGGCTTCTATCAAATTTCTAGGCTACAGTGCTGCTCTTTTTAGCATGTTTCATACTATTAATTAATAAGGTACCATACGTTATCCTAAATAAACAGCCCATAATTTTTTAATACTGCTTCAGCATTCTATTTTGGCTTCGTAACAGAAAGGATTAAAAGATATTTTCTCATTTAAGATGTCTCTGTGGGCAACACAACACTGTTGTGTGCTACATGTTGACTGGGCCTGGCTTATTGCACATAAAGCCATAAAAAGGTTTTTCTAATATCCTCTTACATCATTTCCTCACATTTGATTTTGGAGACCTCTACCAGCAGATTTTTTGAAACTGGATACTACAAACGACTTTCACAAAAGTTGTTGTGTCTTTCCTGCTTTCATGCAAAATGAATCAGAAGGCCTAGTCACTGTTGAGACTACAAATGGATTCTTCCACATATATCATGAATGTTCATAAATTTTTTGAAAATCAATATGGAAAACTTCCATTCAGAAGCTGTGATGCAATTTTTATTTTCAACCATGCTGATTCATAACAAAGTCCAGTTTACATAAGGCCATAAATTCACTTCTACAGAAATTCCATAGTTTAATAAAATCTGATGGGAATGGATTTCATTTATCTGCACTGTTTCATAATTATCACTTCCAAGAAATTTCAAGGGTATTCTTCAAGCACGTTTCTCATTTATAAAATGTTCAAACCTTAGAACAAACTTCATGAAATATGTCACTTTTTATTAACCAACAATTAATGAACACCTTTCTGTAAGCTAATCACTTTATAACTCCAACGCATTTCTGCGTTTGTCTACGCCATCTTCAGCAGTTCATGACTGTTTTATGCAACATATCAAAATGACATACGCACTTACTGATTCTAAGATCATAGTTTTTGCACAGAATTCACACATTATAGTGCCAGTTGAGGTCTTGAGACTGGTGTATATTAAAATATTTAAATGATTAACATGTTAACCAAGTGTTCACACTTAAAAACATAGTCTTGAATTTCCTTAAACATATCACTTTTTTATTATTATCAAAGCACTTAGGCTGTGGTGATGTTAAAAATTTAAGAGTTAAAATACTTAGAATTTTTAAAGACTGTAGAATGTCCAGTGAACATGGAATGTGTCAAATTGGTGTCTTTTTAGCAGCTTCCTACAATTTCTTGAAAAGCGCGTAGCTCCCAGTGGGTGCAGACAAATGTTTATGTCAATCTTGTTGTGTAACTGTGCCAGGTATGTTAGCTCAAGTCTCACTAATAGTTGGTGTAGGTAAGTAGCGCTCATGTTTTTGCGCATGCTCCACGTGATCAGCTTGAACCAAAGAGTGTAACAGTTATGGTCATATACAGTCTGTTTCTGAATTCACTGTCCTTGGTGATTGAATGACTGTATATAAAAGTTCTCCCAGCAATTCAATACTTTACTTTTTTTTGCATGCTTAACTAATAGAGATGTTGTAAGCATGGCTCCATACTTATGTCTATTATTTAAAATGTGTAGGACATATGCAGATTTGGGGTTGTTAGTTTTTATATACATACTAACTTCTTTGCAGTGTGTCTTCAGGTCCCTACCAGTCTGTCCTACACACGCCACTGCAAATGCATGACAAGTTAGTTCGCAAACTCCATTGTTTTGAACTCATTACATGTACTGTCCCACACTTAAGTCAAGTGCGAAGTAGTATTTTTATGTTTAAAGGCTATCTGTACAAGCATGTCTTTGAATATGTTTGTTACCTTCCTGACTACTGGGCTATATTATGTGAGTGTAACCCATCTTTGTTTTTTATTTTCCACACTGTTGTTTTGTTGGGAGGTGAGTTTGTTTGATTAGTATCAGTTTATATGATCTACTATTAGCAGTGGATTTCTATTACTCTTAGTGATTTGTTTTAGAGTGCTTTTGTCCTTTTCTTCTTAGGTTAATGGCAATGTATGTAATCGTCATACTTAGGATCTGTACACTGCACAGTTTATGTTCTATAGGGTGGTTAGACACGTAGTGGGTGGTTGTGCTAGTTGTCATGGGTTTGCAAAAAACAGTGATGTTTATTTGATTCATGCATCTGACGACTTTCAAAACTAAAAAATTAATACAGTCTCTTCCTCAAGAGATAAACTCCAGGTTTTTAAGGAGTAGGTTCATTTCACGGAGAATAATTTCTTCTGTTATTTTTCTCGTGTCAAATAAAATCAACATAAAGTATATAATAGCATAATATATTTGTTTATGACCAATGTTTTATTACCAAATGATTATAACATTGGAGAAAGATTTCTGCCATGATACTGGATGTGGGAGAACCCAAGGCTACCCGTTTATTAGGTTTGTAGTACTGTCCAGCATAAGAAATATTTTTGGTTTAATATTGTTTGAAAGAGCTCTATGCACTGTTTAGGTTTCATACAGGATATTTCTTCTCATTAGGAGTTGTCTAGTGATATGCATAATCTCTTTATGATAATTTTACATATAAAGTTTTATATCTAAGTCAAGAATCTGTGATATTCTTTGATGTTGACGTTTCTTAGATCATGTGCTATTTAGGTAGAACTTAAAACAACAACAAATTTGGTAATAGTATGAAGTCTGCTAATATCTTATTCACTTGTCTAGCTCTCTTGTACATAGGTGAGTATGCCGTTTATGACCAGTCGAATGGGATTCTGTTCTTTATGAATTTTGATCCTTGCCTTTCATCTGGGGGCAGTGGGTTTAATATGTAACAGGTATTTAATTTTTGGTTTGTCAAATAATGACTTACAATTATTCATCACTTTTAGCAAATCTTTATGGAACTTCTCAGTAGCATCTTTTTTTTGTGCTTTTTAAATTGTCTGTAGGTTAAGAAGTCACACACTTTTTGTCTAAGGCTGTCCTTCCCCATAATTACAATTGTTTTCCCTTTGTCCACTTGTGTCATTACTAGTTTATGTAATGTAAGACTGTGCTGTACCCGATTTAGTATGTACGGTTTCTTATATAAACTGCTGGAATTTTTGTTATTTCTTGTATGCAAGGATTCTGTATGCATTCTGTATTTGGATATCTCAGTGTTCTATTTCATTTTTAGTTTCGATTGTTAGTTGGTTAATGTATGAGTTTCATGATTTTTCAATGGCATAATTTGGGCCTATTTCAGGAATTCAAGTTCTTCCTTATCAGAACCTACCTGTCACAGATTTTTTATGCATGTGTATAAATTATGTTTAGTCATCTGTGATGTTGTCTTTTTTTGATTATTGTTAATTATTTTCACTATACAAAGCTTTTTATTTAAATTTCTATATTGGTCATCTAACTTATTTTCTATTTTGGAATCAACTTTAGTCTGTATATATTTTCATATTTGTTGCCACTGCCACATGCACGCCAGGTGTGCCTTAAATATAACACCACAGCCAAAGTTCTTTGAAAATAATAAAAAAGTTATATGTTTAAGACAATTCAAGACCACGTTTTTAAGTGTGAAGACTTAGTTAACATTTTAATTAGTTTAATTACTTAAATATTATAACACACCAGTGTAGAGACCTCAACTGGCACTACAAAGTGTCAATTCTGTGCAAAAACTGTGACCTTAGAATCAGTAAGTGCTTACATAATTTTGGTGTGTTACAAAAAACAGTCAAGAACTCCCTGAGGATTGTGTAGACAAACGTCAAAATGTATCAGAGTTAAGAAGTTATTAGCTTACAAAAAAGTGTGCAATAATTGTTGGTTAACAGAAAGTGATGTGAAACACGATTCACAAAGAATCAGTACCAACTTGTTGCTTTGCATTATTTCTTTGTTGGTTAGTTGTCCTACATGTTTCAGCCTGACTTAAGCACTACACACCGATCATCTGATTTCATTACTTGCAACATACGAACAGAATGAATCAGATGTTTGGACACAACACATCAAATACTATAATTTTATAACTTTATACTGTATTGTAATCTGTACTTATTGTATTTTAACTGTAATCTACTACAACACTGATTTTAATCATATGTGAAAGGTCTTACAGTTAAGTTGAAACACACCTTACAGAAGTCTTCCCTGAAGATGGCCAATTAAGACAGGCCGAAACATGTTGGAGAACTAACAAACAAATAAATAATACAGTGCAACAATTCGGTATTGATTATTTGTGAATATAATACAGTTGCACGGAAAATGTACAATGTTAAATGACGCATGGTGTGTGTGTCAGAATTCATTAAATGTACCTAACCTCAAAAACAGTAACAGTTCCCAAGACAGCTACATTCATATCAAGATAGTGACACTGACAGAATAAAAGCATGCTTTTTCCCTGCAAAATGTGGAAACTGTAAGATCAACTACAGCATAGTTTCCAATATCAGTACCTTTTGTTCCTATTTGTAATGTCTTGCCACCATGCACACCTACAGAACAGCAAGCCTTAGCCTTTAGTACAGAAGGATGTCCCAGGTTAGTGTCTTGTTCTGATAAGAAATATGGACAAAGACACTAACCCACCATGAACATAATTTTACATAAGGCCCCTACTTATCCTCAACTGCCATTTGTCTGTAATTACTGCCACTCTGCAGGATGTGTGGGTGGTCAGCCAAATGGGTTATGTTTGTATTATAAAACAGCCAAAAGAAAATGGCGAATAGTAGTCACATAAAATAATGACTCTATCTTGCATTTTTAAAACAACATTTTACAGGCAACAATAAATCTGGAATATGTACAATTCTGTTTCATAGTATTTAGTACAAATGTTCAAATTTTCACATCCACTGTACATATCAAAATAACAGAGACCTCTTAGCATGGAGAATAATTATTCTGGGGGAGGAGGATGGACACATACCCAGTGCACTAGGAGTTATTGAATGAGAAAGTACCTTCTTCATATAAGTAAATATCAGTTTCATAGATTGCAGAAGAGTTCCATAATATTATTTATTAAATATTCTGGTGCAGTTTATGTAAAGCCTCAGAAGCAGACAAATAATAAAAAATAAAAGTGCCAGGAGTTAGCACATTAACAGCTGCATGGCACAAGCTATGTCCATAGCAGGTTGCTCAGTGACACAAATTACACTGTCAATTACACAGCCAAGATCAGAACCTTTTAAAAAGGACTTGCCAACAGTTTTCTATAGCTTCTACTACATTCCTGTGTGCTACTGTATTAGCTCAGGATGTCAGTGATGGTAAGGAAAGCTGGATTTCTGTCAATTTTTACAAAGCCATTCAAGTAAATAAAACTCCAACAAATAAATTACGGACGCAATCAAACTTGCAGTCTACTGTTTAGCATGGAATACTGCATGTTGTATCCACAAGAGTTCAGACAGGGGATATTGCTACTGACTCATTCAATACAGAAGAGTGCATTTTGAGAAGCCAACTGTTACTTAGCTACACAAGGAATTCTCCACATTTTACAGGACCCAGATGTTCTTTAACATGTTCACCAGTCAACAAGTGGTCTCAGTTCTGAGCCGCATAAATTTAGTACATGACCGCCAAACTACCTGAATCATTCGATCAACTGCAAGTGGTGATTCCTGATGACACCTACGCACACCAAAGCTGCCTCTCATCTCTCCCTCCCCTCCTTCTCCCACAGATACATGTGGTAAAACGTTACGTAAACATCCAAGAACTCCCAGTACTGTCGACACAGACTGTCTATCTCGTATTGGAACAACACAATCTGAGACAAAAAACACTCTATTCATGATGAGGACCATTAGGGTTTAACAACAAACACAAAAATCACAAGCCTCTGACTGAAGATAAGATAAACTTCTGATACTTCCAAGAATATGTATGCTGTAACTAAAAACATTCATACCTAAGTACATGCTTTTTGAAAACCTTCCTACTGCTGTGATGATTAGTGGTGCAATCTGACATCATCTGTGGCTACATCTGTGTTATTTAAGTTGCCAGGGTAATCACAAATATTTTCAATTTTATTCCAGTAAAACTAATTTCTAGGGTGTCTTGATTTTAAAATTTTACTACGGTCTTAACTGTGATGACATATCCATGTCACCACAGATTACATGCACTGCAGAATTTGTGAATCACATAAAGATGTTATCAATGCACACCTTAACATGTAGGAATAAATATAACTCAAAGCCCAGTTGACGTAACAAATGTGCAACAGTTCAGTGCAATGAAATCCATAATGTTAAAAAACAATGATCATGGTGGTGTCAAATTTTATCAGCTTCAACAAGTAAACCAGCAACATCTCAATACACAAAACCATGATACACAAGACTTTTCCACATTTCCTCAAGTATAGTTTATGCTCTTTTAAGTGAATGTGTGTTTTTGTAATTTAAAGGGCACAATACACACATATTACTTTCTGAATATAAAAATCATCCATACAATTATTTTATATGTTGCGTTGATATTAGGGAAATTATTATAACATAATCTTAAGAAAGAAAAGTAAGCTGTGCAAGGGGAAAAAATGATTTCCATTCTTCTTCCACATACAGTGATACCCCGGCTAACGAGTGACCCTGCTAACGAATTTTTCGGCTAACGAAGATTTTTTTGCTGTTTTTCGGACTCGGCTAATGAATATGGATTCGGCTAACGAATGTTTTAGTGGATTTGCGTGCTAACATAAAGCTGCAAACATGAATGGTCGGGCCATTCCACGAGCTTATCTTTTCTGTCTGTATGTGTGTTTTGGCTAACGAAAGTGATTCTGGAACAAATTATCTTCGTTAGCCGAGGTATCACTGTATCTTAAAATAATCACTGGGCACGCAGCTGTATAGTTGTCATACCAAAACACATAATTCTTAATGTACTGTGAGACAACATGAACAAAAAGTGCATGACTGTACTGAAAATAATAAAGCACCCAACCTTGACCATAACAGGTTACTTGTATGACAACTTCACGTCTTCCATCTGTATTAAATTTCCTCTGTGTATGGTTCTTTCTTACCCAAGTAGGACTCAGTGCATTCTGACATATCAGACTGGGGAATCAAAGTAAAAAAAAAACCCGAATGAATGTAAATGCTACACACAGATCAGGGGAAGACAAACTGCAAAGTGCACACTATATTAAGTACTTGTATTCATATACACTTAACCAAAATCTTTGGATGAAATTTCGCGGTAAGAATGTGTTCTTCTTGCCCCATGTTTCCTCTAAAATATGAGGGGCAGATGTGCAATTTGGTACTTTTTTTTTTATGTTGTGGTACTGTTGGAGATTACTCCTACAAGCTTTACATAATTTTTTTTTTTAAATATGACATAGCTTTTTACAAGGTAAAACTGTCCTTGTGCACAGAATGAAGACAATGTGGGAGTCACGATATGACTCCACTCATCCTTAACCTCAGTACTGAGACAGTGGAAAGCAGTCAGCTTTACTCTCCAGCCATATTACCCCTGGTACAGGGGATCAGGATGTGACTCATCTTGACTAGTCCACAAAAATTCAGAAACAACCTACAAATTCTTGGTGCCAGAAGGGTGGCATGCAGTTCTCTACACAGTACCCACAAATCTGGAATGCTCTCTGCACCACAATGCCATCTGGTGTTTCTGCTCAGTGCAAGTAAACTGACACATCTTGTAAGTAACAAAAAAAAAAAAAACCATGGTGAAATATTAGGCACCACCAGACAAAAGCAATCACCCATGTGACCAAGCACCTGGGATCCATCCACCTCTGCTCATCTCAACTAAACCACTAATCGCAACATGTCAAGATGACACATGGTGTCACAACAACAGATCATCTCTGGTGGATATCACTGAGCCACACAAAATTCTGCATGTACTGAACACTGAGATAACAAACACTGAAAAATAAAAAACTAAATGACAGCACTGACCCATCAACATTAGTACCAGATTAATAACCTGATAACATAAACAGTGACTAGGACTGAAAGATAACAAGCTATGAGTAACCACACAGCACACAAAAAAATTATGACAGCAAATTTTACTGTCATATTACCCCTGTGTACAGTATTATAACAAATGTAACTTATGTGATAACTGACATACTTCAATAAAATAGAAATGGTTTTATGTGTAGCTGAAGCTAATATTTCAATAACAAATGCTGAATATCACCAGATGCTGATATGATTCTTAATGTTCATTTGGGAGATTAGGAAGCCTTTATAATAGGCATAATTGTTCAAAACATGTGAGGTCAAGTTTATGACCAAAAACTAATGTGTTACCATTTGAAAACAACTAAGTCTATTCAGATAACAATACAATGGTATGGACTAGCCAATCCAGTCCTGGGTCTGTAAACCACAGGGCCACACAGCAATATCCAGAATTTTCCATTAGTAGTTATGTAATTGTATGAGACGAAGTATGGTCAACCTCCTCAGAAACCCGAAATGTGAAAACTGTCATTCTCTATCAATGATTAGACAATCTACTAACCTAGCAAGGTGTTAAGAATGTAAGAAATGAAGACGTGTGGTTTCCTACAATTCAGGCAAACAGTTACGATACTGGATGCAGCAGTCCGTCGGACCACTGCAGAACTAGAGGACAGGTTTTGTAAGAAGGCTTTCAGAAGACCCTGAAACAAAGAACAAAGCTCTTTTTCAGTTACATTTACTAGGGGCAAAAACTTGATCATATTTCTCTTGGGATGACTGGGCAGAACGTTAAATGGATACCACAGACAGATGTATCAAATGCCAAGTTTATGTAATGTTTGAAAGGCTGGAAAGATGGTCATAAATGTTCAATAGGTAACAATGTGGAACAACAGAGTTGTGTCCATTTTCAAGTAATACCCAAACATTTGCTCAGAAATTACAAATAAATACCAGTGTTAGCAGTCCCATAATTATTTTCAGCTTCCAAATCATCAGTTCCAAATAATCTATAATTATTTGGATGCTGCTCTTCAGAATGCTTATTGCAGTGAAAAAATCTATCAACTCCATACATGTTAGTGTTGCATTAAAATTATAACACCCAACTATGCTGCTCAACGCTCCAAAATATGTCAATGGCTAGGATCAAGACATGCGATGTCAGCAAATAATGCAACAGTTTGAGATAAATGTCATCCCAGGAAGTAACACCAAACATGCAATTGTGAACTTCTAATTTGTATTTTTCTAAGGCAAGAATTAAAACTTACCTTTTCAGTTACTTTCAGGTAATCAGTTCAAGTTTGTCATAAATATAGTTGGTTGTTCCAATGCAATTTCATTTTCATCCTCTTCATTTAGTTTCTCACCAGTCCAGATCACAAAGTACTACACAGTGACTTTCACCTCTTAGAAGTCACACAAAATCATATTTAAATTTCTGCCCTTTTTACTCACTACTTACACTTATACAATCACTAGTATATCTTGTCCCATTCCCCCTCCCTCTCACTTCAACTTTCTTTTGCATATGTTGTGACATATTCATCTACCTTTGGTTACAGAAAGGTACAAATGATTTGGAATACATGCTGCCTCCTTCTTTGTAGTAGAATCTTCTACCTAAAAGATGCAAGCAACAGGTCCTGAAAAACTGTGGAATCTTTCTAAGAAAAGTGTCACATTCCAGAAGTCAGTAATTTTGAAACATTTGACTTTTAGTTTGTTACTTATTGCTGTACTGCTGTATCCACCCATCATATGCATGCAAAGACACCAACATCATTCACATTTTGTTTCTTGCATGGTACCAATATGACAATGTTACAAACATCTGAGATTAACCTCAGTACTACACAGGCCTACACAAAGACATTTCCTGCACACAAAGTGTATTAACAAATGCATGTTAAGCTTCTATTAATTTATATACCTTACACATATGAAAAGCATTTGGGGGGGGGGGGGGGGGAAAAAATTTTTTAAATGTTATTTAAAATGGGGAAACCACGGAGGGTTTAAAAAAATTTTTTAAATACTTCCACAACATTAAAAATAGAAAATTTACAAACCGCCTAAAAT
>Ga0136643_10003154_pt1 | contig 22022 bp, 14 predicted proteins | sample TergutLab28metaG_FD_96883 | JGI IMG/M metagenome (GOLD analysis project Ga0136643, IMG submission 96883) | Labiotermes labralis P1 segment gut microbial communities from Petit-Saut dam, French Guiana - Lab288 P1 (version 3) (version 3) | ecosystem: Host-associated > Arthropoda: Insects >... | reverse complement strand
TTCCGATCGCACTATGGCCCTGGGGTCCACTCAGCCTCTAACAAAAATGAGTACCAGGAGTATTTCCTGGGGTTAAAGGCGGCCGGTGCGTTTGGCTGACAACCTACCACCATCCTGTGCCGTTGTCACGAAATCTGGGAACCTTAACTTCCTGCAACCCTCTTGGCCCCTCCGGACCTGTAACGGGACTGCTTTACTAGATGTGTGTGTGGGTGGTGCTTCACGCACTATCTGTTTTATTCCGAGAAACAGTCCCCAGTACCAGCTGGATAGTAGCTGGGTACTTTGTGGTCTGTCGTACAGGACGCTGGATTGGCCTAATTCCAGTCTGGACATCTGTTGTGCTTTTGATGACACAAGCAGACGATAATGTTTTATCCGATGTGTGAAGCCTACATTGCGAATGAGACAATACGGTACAAAATGTGAAAGACCTTTTAACAAACCTCCTTGTACATAGATAGTCGTTGGTCATGAATTGTGTGCCACCGTATTCCAGTACAGCGGTGTAAGAACGTTCTTTCAGTGTCTTGGTTTACGTATATTATCTTTTGGTCCTATTCGTGACTACTACCTACCCGTAACTAACGTACACACAGATAGAGTAGCAAGCGTTTAGTGACTTCTGGTCCTGTTAGTAGGTACTTGGGACATATATTTCCCAGGTGGAGTATTCATTTCTTTTCTACTTGGTTGGTTCTGTTCCCAGGGTAAGAGGGGGTGGGAAGGACACGGCAGCCAACGATGTGCAGGAATATCGTGTAGTCTTGTGCAGCTTGGTCACTTTGTGGTTTCCTCTTGTGTTCTCGGAATGTTGACAGGACAAGCTCTTGGAATGCCATTACCTTCTCAAATTAATTCGTGAATACGCAAACCGACAGTCGGCTCTCTTTAATCCAGCGTTGGAACCAAAGAAATTTTTTATAGAGTAGACGGACAACTCATTGGACGCGAAAACAATAGTTCTTACGTGTTGTGGTTCGCGACTTTAAAGGACAGAAAGCGAGCGTTTCAAGACACATTGCATTCAGCGCCATTTTATACGTTTGATGTGTGAATGGCGACCTCTTTAATGGGATCGTACATACGGAAGCTAGTTGATTATTCTGAGTGGCAAGATATCATTCACAGTCTGCTGTTATGTGCGTGCGTGAACAAACACACGTGAACACATACAACACACAACACAATCACACTCGTAAGCCTCTATAGCAGGAGTAATGCCACAAAGTCACCAGCTTCGGTCGCCGGTAATGTTAGCGAGTGTAGCCTGATGTCACAAATCGGGAGTGTGCGCGAAACCGAAAAATGTAGGTGATCATTTGAAGAAATGTATGTATAAGTGTGTTCTACAGAAGTATGTTGATCTTGTATCATCCTTTTTTTTTTATCCGGCCCGAAATTCACATACCTACCTATAAACAATTACATCTCACCTGGTAGTGTTAGGCCACTTGGTGAAAACAAAGAGGTACCACAGATTGGCATTAGAAGGAACCGGAAACCAGAAATATATGCGCATTTCTGGTCTGGAAATCACTTGTCAAACTGAGAGGGAAACTGGAGAGTAAAGTTATTGTGGCTCTTCAGATTGTGAGGGAATGTGAGAGTGGATGAAACTTGCTGAGAAGCCAGTGGCGAGGTTTGGCACGAGAAGTGTTGAATTTCGAATATTTGACAATAGAGTAATTAATCGCTTCGGAACATGGCCCTGTAAGAATTTATACATCTCCTCTGCCTTCAGTCTGTACTATTTTTTGTCTTTCTTTTCCGCCTCTATATAAGTTATCTTCTTTCTGAAAACATCCACTCGCATTACTATATCTACAACTATTGTCTGTTTCCTTATTTTAAATAGATAAGGCTGTCTCTGGAATTTTTTATTCCACTCTGTTTCCTTCGTAGTTCTTCATACACATTTTTTTTTCAGTAATACTCGCAGCAACCAAGGAATTCCTTTTTATTAAAGAATAGGGCGACTGTGTTTGTTCATACGAAGATGACTACATAATACTGGTACGCCTTAGCGCAGTGTTTCTCAACCGCCGGGCCCTGGCATCAAGTATACCAGGCCGCGAGAGGTTCTGCTGGAATTTGTCAGTTTGGTTTTCTAAGCAATTTTCATGAATAAATGTTTTATAGTGGAAATATTTGGAGGAGAAAAATATTCGTGAATGTGTAGAAAAACTCAGACTCAAATGTTGACCTGAGGAAACTACAGTATGCTACAAGATTTCATAAGTCAAGTGATTGATAACTAATTTAAATGTAATTTTAAACTTGTCAACATGTCATACCGTATACATACGTGTACTAATACTGTTTATGATTATGCCTTAATTAATTATTAATACTTATGTTAGCTTAATATATGAACTTAAAAAATGGAAAGGTATTTACGAGTAAATTTGTTGGGACCGGACCCTCATCTTAAGAAAAAAGAATTTACCGGGCCGCGGTCTCACAAAGGTTGAGAAACACTGTCGTAACGGATGTGACATGAGGCGTATTAGTTGCCGTCTACTACTAGATTTTTCCAGCCGGCGGTGATATTGTCCATCTCATTAAAGTTAATTTTTTAAAACACTGTAGTCAATGTCTATACTAATCTTTTTCAAAACTTCCTAATTTTCCGCACGGGCTTTTGTTGATTTCATATGATACTATGAAGAAGCGGTGGTTGTGTTCCTAAAGAACATAGCCTAATTAGTCCCTGTACTGGAGAAGCATTGATTTTCCTGAGAGGAAGGAGGGAGGATTAACAAGCTGCTACTTATGAGTTTCAAAGCCTCTAACATTCATGCATTTAACAGTGAGGACAGAGTAGGGACCGTTTGTGAGGTGATACTGTACATATAACGCTTTTAAGCTGAGATTAGTGCATCCTCCACCAACCACTGTTCACCTTTTAAGAAGCGTCGACAAAATACCAGTGGCAGATCGTCAGTTGTTTTTACACCTCCGAACTTGTTTCGTCTGTTAATTTAAATATTACGGTTTGAGGAGTAAAGATATAGGAAGGGTCACTGAAGAATAAAAACCAACTAGATGCCACTTGTTATTTTATTGTACTTCTTATATGCTCAACATGTTTCAGGCACTACTATGCCCATCATCAGGAGCTTGCGAATATAATGTTGATTACCACATTGGTTGTTTCGTTCTGTAAAGATGGAAGAGGTAGCGTTAATGTAAAATTGTGGTTCTTAGTGGTGTGTGTTCGGTGTGAAGTTCTTTGTCGCTTGGTTGTGGCTGGTAACGTGTTTCTGTTAATTTTGATAGTTGTGATCGTTTATGCGTGGTGATCGTAGTGTTCTGTTGTGTGTTTTATTATTGGATTGGTAATTCGATGTGTTGTTAGTGTTAATTAGTATTAGTAGTAGCATCTAGTTGGTTATTATTCTTCAGTTATCACAATGATGCACGGTCCAACAAACATCAAATATCATAGCCTATGCAAATGCGGTCATTATAATTTATATAATCTCCAATGGATTCTTTTAATATTTGAGGGTCTAACGGTGGCAAGGCTGTCTTTGCCTTGTAGCCCAGAAGGTCGTAGAACCGATCTGTGTTCAGTATGGTGATAGACCGATCAGGCACTGGGATGAGATAAGTGGCAAGCTTAATTAACAGCGAACCGGCAGATGTGTCAAGACATTTACGATATTCCGGCTGCTACTTGTTGTAAGTCACCACCAATAACTGCCCTGATGTCGGCAGAACTCAAAATAGACTATGTCACTGCGCAGGATTTGTTACTGTGCTGATTGCCCGACAGTATGTTATCGTAGTGTAAACAAGAAAGACATCACGTGATGCGCGCAAATGTAAGTTTCCTTGTCGGACAGCCACTGCGCAGCCGATATTTTGTCGCTCTCTGCTCGGCATACGTATGCTGTCTCTCACCCCAAAGTCATCATGAATATCGTTATTTGTTCAGTTAATTCAAGTGCTGTGCCATAGACTAAGCCGCAACAAAGAAACCAAAGGTCATTAAAACGGATCGGTAGTTAAGAAGTGCAACGGGGAGAAATTAATTTCGGAACACTGAAATTGGGCTACTGTGTAGTCGGGCGTGCCACATGCCAAATGGGCAGTATTGTGTGATGACACAGAGTGGATGGGCAAAGGGCGTAGGTTTTGCGGGGTAACCATCTTCAGGTAGCCTGTCTTACGACATGTCCGTACGTTGGTCCAAAGCAATTTCTGTACACAGGATGATCTAATGCTTCGTCTTTGAATTTACAGTATCTTCTCCTTTCCTTAAAGTTATCCAGTGGCTGCTTACGTCTTCTTCCTTGTCTTCCCGTCAGTTCTATCCTTCTTCCTATCTTTCCTTCAATAATGAGTTTGGGAAGGCAGTTCTTACCCCAGAGTGACCAATCCCGCTAGCCTCCCTTATTTTCATTGTATGTAGGGCGTTCATTTTCTTCTTGACTCCGTGTAATACTTCTTCATTTTTCAGACGATCGGTCCAACTGATCCTCTCCATCCTTCTCCAGCACCACATTTCAAAACTTTCAAGGCATTTCTGATCTTCTTTCCAAAGTATCCAAATTTCAGCACCATACAAAAACTATGCTCCAATTGAGCGCCTCGCTAGTTTCTTCCTTAAATTTGAGAATGGTTTACTGGTGAAAAGAGTCGTTTGCTTGTTGAATACTCCCTTGCTATAGCAGCACAGTGTAATATGTAGTCCATTACAGACCAATATAAAGTTCTGGTCTTGGGTCACGTACCGTATATTACATTTGCATTACTAGGTGTTCTTGAAGAAATGAGAAGAAACGCGTTATGTGGAGACTCCGTCCGTCCATGACCTGTTATCAAGCCCATAGAGTAGTCAGTGTACTGACTGAAATACCCCGGCCACAAACAGGTGTAAATTTCTAAAACTAGGCGTCCAGTCAAAGGGACTTCTTGAATAACAAGAGCAGGTTTATACGCGTATGGAAACACAATTTCAAATTCAGAGATATTTAAACCACTCAAATTGGTCAGTGAAGGGCTAATGGTTTAGCAACACTGCATCAGTCGCAAATGAAATTTAGGTGATTTGTTTTTGCATGAAATTTAAATTGTGCTAACTATTGCCCATTTGTTAAGTGTAAACGTATGCCAGCTTATTTGAACACATAAAAGGGCCGGTCAGAAAATAAATTTACGCGGCTTATGTTGTTGCAACAGAAGAGTCTACACCGAATGTGATTATATTCGCCGCTGGGCGATTACCAGCTGTTTCCGGCGTTGAAGGAAATTAGTGGAGGCTATACAAGTTAGAGTGATCACGCGATGGAGACATTTATGACACGATGGCTAATAACACAAAACACGTACTTCCGCCAAAAGAGAATAGAAGAGCTTGTCCCATGATAAGGTAACTGTCTCGTTTGTGATGGGCACTATGTGGAAAGATGCAGGGGCGACAGTACAATTAAGTCTGAGCTGTTGTGAGAGATCACAATAACGAGCCCAAAATATATGAACTGCGAACAGATTTTCTGATAACTGTCGTACAAAACGTTCTGAAAGTGGACCAAACGCCACTGGTTTGGTTTTAGAGGTGATATGGAAGTGACACCGAAGAGAAAATTTTGCGTCCATGCCAGGAATTAAACCACGATCATTTGGCCAAATTAGCATGTCGGTTTACTGATTCGCTTATCCAGGCTTTGGTTCAACGTAATTTTTATTCGAAGATATTAAAACTGGATGTAAATGATTTAATTTGGGGGCAGAAAATGAATATGAGCCTATAATATACACGATCTGATAAGGAAAGGAAAGCATTAACTTTTTTTTAGAGTCTTTAGCAAGTCGACTATTTTCTTTCGGTGTAAAAACAGTTCCTCTCCTTATATGGGTTTTGTTTTGGAAAAAAAATCTATATGCGGTTGCTAAACACACTAGACACAGGTTTAAACTGGAGACTGCAAACTACTAATGAGAGCCCTACCTTCCTCAAGCTTTGCGTGCAAACATGTGAGACTGTGTATTTAAATTGTATTCGAACTGGTTTCTGCAAGCTGTGTATAGTTAGGGTTCATAAATTTGTACTCCAACGTTTCTAAATTACGTTGATTTAGTCAGTGTTTATAAAATCTTCTAACCAGCATTCTTGCGTCATATATGTTTACGACTTGTAATATTAGCAGCTGGATAAATTGTTAAGATACTAATTGAAAATTTTCGCTGCGTATCGAATTCGACTGCGCTTTTATAAACTGAGTAGCTCCATGATTTATACTGTGTATGTGTGATTGTGGAATTTCCTTCTCTGAAGCTAATGCACCTAAACGTGTAGCATTATTCGTTAAATCGACTGGTTACAAAAATATTTTACTGTAACTTTGTTACGCCATTCTTGCACCAAGCCTTTCAATTGAAAAATAGGAGTGTAAGTATTCGCGTTCGTATATCTGTGGTCAAGAAAATAAAAATACAAGTGTACTGGAGAGTGCAAGGTTGTAAAATTTTGGAGCGTTGACTTTGAAGTGTGTTTCTGGTCGTGGCGATTGACACGCGGGTAGTTTTTGGAAAACAGACGGACGGATGGACATAGCGTTTAGTATTTTATTGGTCTGGTGCACCTGGGAGCTTGCAGCAGCCGTGAGAAACACCATGTAACCCCACCCCACTCGACCTCGGTTAACTCACCAGCTCTTAGCATACAGTGCGTTCAGAATGGCGTGTTCTCGTTGTTACACGAGAACACTCCTGTCTGCCAAATGGGCCCCGTAAAGCGCCACCGTAATTATGTGTACCACCTGCTGTAACACGAAGAAACTCTGTTTTTTTTCACATATCGTCTTTGTGTTTTTCTTATGATTCTTACGATATAGAACGATTTTTCCATGAACAATATTAACGGATCTGTCTCTCAAGTATAGACGGCCTTTGTTCTCTGTGAGGTATGAACTGTGTTTATATATGTAGACCTAATTCAGATTTACCAGAAAGAAAAGCGGGAGAAACATGGGAACCAGGAGACAAAGCAGCCGTCTTTGGATACAGGGGAGCATGGGACAGAGAAGTTCGTTTGCACTGTCAGTCTTCAACGGATTGTCGTGCCACTCTGAATGCTGTCTGGAGGAGAACTGGCTTTTTATCCTTGAACATTTGAGTTAGGTTTGAACTTTCATATTCTGTTCCTTTTTATCCATTTAATGTTATCCTTCCACCTGTGCCTAGGTCTCCAAATTCTATTCCGTTTCCAGGCGATCTCCTCTGTGTAGCTCTCTTTCTCTTTTCGCAAATGCATGCTGTGTATCTCACCCATCTCTGCCATAATCATATATAACGAAGAGTAAAAATTTACGAAACGCCTCACTGTGTATTTTTACATCCTACTTTTACGCCCTGTCTATCATTTCCATTTATTTTCCTCTCATTTCTATATTCGGATTTGTTTGAACTAGTCCTATATTTCTGGCATTATGTGTTGCTGCATAAATAAATAAATAAATAAATAAATAAATATATATATATATATATATTTGTGTGTGTGTGTGGGTTTCTTCAGTGAGCAGCAAGGAAAGGCCCGGGACTGTCTAAAGAGTATTTTAATAATCGGCCTATGTTAATAGGCCTGTAACTATGTGTTCGGTCACTCGTATATCTGTTACTCTCAAAGTAACAAGTAACCGTGATTGACAGCTTTTTTTAAGTGTCGATTAATTGGTGAAAGAGAGTGTATAAACACCAGGAAACATGTGGATATAATTTACTATTATGCTCAATAAGAAGTAGAGTTTTACTAACCCATGCTGATGTTGGTTAACATTGTTCGGCTTATTTAATTCAACGATTCAGTTACTTTGCTGCTCCCGCTGGCTGCTCATGAGACGTCATGCTTACCCCGAGATGATTATGATAATCGTATTAGAAGTGTGTGAAAACAAAATAATGGGCACCGAGCCATTTGGCCGAAACAGTGACGCTTTTGACTTGTTTGCGGAAGAAGCCCATTTCGAATCCCCCACTCGGGACACCGACTATTTCTGAATATCTTCATAATGTCCTTCAGTGGCTGTGTGAGAATGCTGGGTTGATACTGAAAATTAGGCCACGCCCACTAATCGTCCCACCTTCGAAGCTGTACAGCCGGAGCTACTGACGGTGTCTTCGAATGAACTATGAACATTTACTGAACGTAGGTCGGCATTACGTAAATTGAACTGAACGAAAAGTGCCGTAAATTACGGGAAGATAAACTCAGTTTTATATGTTCTTATTGCTATGGAAGTTGTGAAGATTTGGACATATAGCTGGCCGAAAAACAACCGTAGTTAAACTGCGTTGCGTTCTTGCGATACTTGACGTGTCACTCACAGACACGGTCCGCTTTTCTACAACACGCTGTACCACTCGTTTGTTTTATCAGTTCATTATTTTTCTTCTCTTTTAAGGCTATCAGAACCTAAATAGTGGCCTATCGATATCTGTCGTCGGCGTTGAATTTATGTGTATCCACTTCGGGGATGTAGCGGCCAGATCGTGTTCTGTTATCTCGATATGACTAAATAACCTGGGATGACCATGTTTGTTCTGGCAACAAGAAACGCTGCCGACAGAAAAGTACATCTTCCTACAAGGAATAAATCTTTAATCTGTTTCCACAGCAAATTCCTCGTCACTGTATATCCAACACCTTATCTAACATAAGGCCAGTGCTGTGCTGTTGGCACAGAAACGCGGTTTAAAAGATGGCTACGTGCAGGATTCGCTGGCGGAGAGTTACAAAAGGTAGATTTGTTTACGGTGTCTTGGTAAGTCCTACAGAGTCGCGCGTTACTTGGGAACTACACATATTTTGTCTCTGAATGATGATGAAAATGAGTGGGATGTATATCACGTGTGGAGTAAACAGTAAATATGCCTAGGTATGATATTTTAATTGCGAATCTTCAAAGGAAAAGGCCAATTGGGTGAAATCTGATTACACAGAAATATACACTGGGTCTTGGTGACTTCTGGTTTATTTAATTTTAACGAACCTTTTCCGACAGTACTTTTGTACAGCCACCCAACGGTAATATCTGTTACAATGATTCATCGGAAAGGATATAATAGTGAGTGATTGTTGTGAATTGCAGCATGGTCAAGTCGGCTCAAGTGCTAAGTGTTTCGAGTTGTATTCCGGAATTGAGTAGTTCAAATCTCTTTCGGTTTGAAGACGATAATTTATGAATCGTTGGAGCTGGCAGTTGAAGCTTTGCAGCCTGTGGAAATATACCGGAGATGGTATATACATGTTGCTGATGTATCAAACCCTGTCCAATATATACACGTTGCTGATGTATCAAACTCTGTCCAGTATATACACGTTGCTGATGCATCAAACTCTGTCCAGTATATACACGTTGCAGATGTATCAAACTCTGTCCAGTATATACACGTTGCTGATGTATCAAACCCTGTCCAGTATATACACGTTGCTGATGTATCAAACTCTATCCAGTATATATACGTAGCTGATGTATCAAACTCTGTCCAGTATATACACGTTGCTGATGTATCAAACCCTGTCCAATATATACATGTTGCTGATGTATCAGACTCTGTCCAGTATATACACGTTGCTGATTTATCAAACTCTGTCCAGTATATACATGTTGCTGACGTATCGAACCCTGTCCAGTAATTCAACATTTTAAACTTGAGGATGGTGTGAAACTTTGATGCTACGTCCGTCAAATTTGACATACAGGATCCTTTTATTACGCCGTATTCGTTTATCACTACCTTATAATCTCAAAAACTTCCGAGTGTAGCGAACCAGGCCACACAGGGGCAACTCTGTATCGAATTATGGACGTATTTGTAAGTTGTCTGTTCGAATTAACATCTCATGTTACATGGCTTATCAAATGAGAATGGTATCCTGGATTTCAGTGTGAACCGTCAGCTACTCAAGACTCAATACATTAAAATACATAAAAGATGAAGTTTTTCGTGGCGACACCAAGAAGACCTGCAGGGGAACAGGAATAGCTCCACTCGTTCTTAACTTTGTCACTAGGCGGAGGTCTATGATCAACAATATACCCCGGACGCTTTACTACGGAAGAGAACCATAGTAGTCTACCCATTTAATAGGAGGCTGGGCGGGCCGCAGATTTGGTCTGAATGTTTTTTTTTTTTAAATAATGTTTTTCCTGCTGGGATTCGAAGCCTGGATCGTCCAGTCCATAGGTTAGTCGCCGTACCGACTATGGTACCCTGTCTTTATGAATAACAGTATGGATCAGTTTATCTGGCATAGGTAGACGTGAGACAGGAGAAGGACGAGACTGAATCAGGCTTACTGTCACTGCTGCATTTCGTGTTGGCGGTTAGATGTTTTTTGTCAGTGAGTCACACCAACATAATTATTAAGCATGTCAAGAAATTCCACATACATTCCACAAACTGAAATTTGGAGTTTCCACTGCCGTGAGTATCAAATTTATTGTCTCCTTGGATATGACGTCATGTAGTCTGGTAGATAGGAACCAAGATTTCAGAGGAACTTGCTGACTCATTCTTCAGGGTAGAAAAATATGTCGACAACAGGTTGGTCCGTAACCAAAGCACATGACGTCACGTGACAGGAAACCTTAAATTGAGACCCTATAAAATTCCTCGCTGTAGATTTTTCTAGTCCAATGTTTGTAGATAACGGAGAATTACCTTTAATTTATTATATCGCAACTGGATCTCATTGATCAATAAATTATCCCATCATATTTGTCGGTGTTTTCCAATCAATAACGGTACCGGACTGGTTAATGCAGCGACATCGTGTTAACCTGTGTTTGCAGAGCTACAGCCTTTTCTAACCCCATTCTTGGTTGCGCAGTACCAATCACGGCTACCTAAAAGAGACTTTCAGCGTCTCCTATCAAATCCTTACCTACTCGTCATTCGTAATCATCTTCGAATCTCACTCGAAATTACATTCTGTAAATGAAGAGGCGTCTTTAATTATCCGAGAATTAGTAAATGGTATACCCTACTATCCAGCTTTAAGTATACCGTACCTCTCCACCGTCCATCAAAATTAAGAAACAAAATTAAGATAATTCAGACATTCCTTTTATTGCCATACCAATTTCTGCGTATTCAGTTATGATTTAGAAATTTGAACTTACAAAGATTTTTGTTTACATATTGTACCCCACGATGCTCATTTGAATATTAAGGAACCTCCCATCGCACCCGAACTACTAGAAAACAAGTTTAATATAATACCTATTCATTATATTTTAATGTATAATCTTTACTTTTTTAAGTCTGGGCTTATACTAATTTAATTTCGTAAAGTTCAGATTTCAGCTGTCTGAAAAAGTTTCATTTTAATAGGTTATTTTCGATTATCTCTCTCTACATATTTTTAATTAGCTGGTGATGGCTTTTCACTAAAGCCGAAACATGTAACAAGCAATAAAACCGACTTAAATTCAGTTGTGTGTTGACGCCTTGTACTTCGCTTTTACTGATGGCATAATTCCTTTGTGTGTGTGTTGGTGGACCTCCTTTTGAATCACGGCACTGCTGCTTTCTACCCAGGAGTTCTTGGACACGGAGGTGTTTCGTGGTCTTTCTCAGTCCTTCCAGGATGACTTCAAATTATTTAAAATTCTTTATTCATTATTATCCTGCCATTCGACATTATGAAATCTGAGCTACTGACAGCTTTGTTAAGCAAACTGTAAAAGGATAAAAGCTGTCACTGCAGACGTTTATCTGGAAGTTAAACCACACACTAAACACGTAAGCCACTTGTGAATTTGATGTATGTTTGTCCGTGCATTGTTGTATAAGCGTAGAGAAGAAAACCAACTAGATGCTACTGAATGCTTTATTGCACTTATATTCTGCTCAACAAGTTTCGGGCACTTATATGCCCATCATCAGCAACTCGAGAATCTACTTGTATAATTACCACATATGCTGTGTAATGCCTTGGTTGCTGGTTGAGGGTAGCTGCTCGAGCAACTTCCCTCATCCCGGACGCATAGCCTGCTGCCCTGCACCTGACCGCCGACCTCCAGCAACCAAGGCATTACACACCATATGCGGTAATAACACATATATAGTCTCGAGCTCCTGATGATGGGCATATAATTGCACGAAACATGTTGAGCAGATTATAAGTGCAATAAAGCATTCAGTAGCATCTAGGTGGTTTTCTTCTCTACGCACGTAAGCCACTGTTTCACTACGCACCACCAGCCGTCTATATGACAGTTTCTCGTGTGACAACTTTCTTACCTGTCGGCTATCTTCACTGGTTTCTTTCACTGTAACACCGCCATTGTACATCACGCGCTTCCTCCACTGCAGGAACCTCTTTTGATTCTCCTTTTAAAAAAAGTCCGCAGTTCAAGCCCCGCTTTATTACATCTCGGCCTAGTTCCCGAAATAGTTTCGGAGCGAGAATCTCTTTCCGAGTACACACAGTAAGTTACGATGACATTGCATAACTGATTCAGCATCTCTTCCAAAATTTGGTGGGTTAGACCTACACAACAACCGTCGGAACTTAGCCTCAAGGACGAGTTTGAACTTAACGTCAAGGACGAACTCTTCTTATGCCAAAGCTCATCCCTGTGCTCCTGCACGGACCAAATCCATTTATTGTCCGCTATCACAACACATTTCCTGAAGTTCATCTTAATGATACGCACTTCTCCTTGACTTTCTAAGAAACCGTCTGCGCTGCTGAATGTTTCCCCTTTTAAACTATTCACTCATTCTTAATTCCATATCGGAGCTACATATTGAACCGAATTTACTTGCCTGATAAAAAATATTGAATTTTACTAGGAGTAATTTTTAAGTTCTTTTTACGAAATTGTGCGTGCTTGAGAGAGGGAGGTGGGGGGGAAGAGAGATAGAAAAGAGAGACAGAGATAGAGGTTGGAAGAACATCTGTAAAGGGTAAAGGTAAAGTTCACCCTAGAACAGGCCACGGAGGCCCATAGGGGGGCAGCGGTATAGATATACTTTTTCTTTAACCTTGGTGCTAGATGTGATGGGTGGTCAACGCCACACCCCGGCCGCCTTACCCCCGGGAAAGACCCGGTACCCATTGTATAGGAGGCTGGGTGGGCCCCAGGGCCGATCTGGACAGGTGTAGAAAATGTTGCTCCCCCCACCCCTCCGGAATTCGATCCCCGGACCGCCCAGCCCGTAGCCAGTCGCTATACCGACTGAGCTATTCCGGCGCGTGAGGGCATCTGTATCGGAATAAATTTTGAATGATTGGCCATATTTTAGAAATAGTATGTATTAGTTGCGCAGTCGTACTTTCAGTTCTGTACTCACCAGATCATTGATGGCTTCTACGTCATATTCTTAATTTTAAAAATTCCATTTCCTTGCAGTTCATAAGTACTAGTAAATACGTAAGTAGACTCTGTGAAAACAGACGTGTGGAAATTCTGATAGCTTTGTGGAAGAATTCGGAGCATTTAAGTATGAATTGGAAAACATGCAGGCCTCGACAGAAGTGGTCGTGACCTACTGTGATGAGCCGCCCGAACATTCTGCTACAGCTGACCGGGACCATTATGTTTAGTTGGAATAATATCGCTTACAGAGCCTCATACATTGGACCGAGGGAGGTCATCATATGGCCCCCGACCCACAAATTTGGTCACCTGTGGTAGTAGGTTGAGGAAATCCACGAAAACCCTTTTAAATAGGTGACTTACGTCCGAATTTCGAGACCTGGGCTTTCGAAATACATGTCATGTTACATGTCAGTCATTTGCGTTCACTTTCTTATCCGCAGACGTGGTCAAAACGTATTTACGTGTACCCGTTGTGCCTGTACCGGTGCTTATGGCGTATTACCCCAGAAGGCTTTAATAAGACATGAATCTCCGAGCGTGTTTGATACGTGTTTTCTTGCGCTGAGCGACGCTCGTTGAGTGTTAATAGTTATGAAATAAGCAGAAAATTTGTGGACTTTGAGGGAGGTAAAATAATAATGGGCTAGAATTTCTCATGGCGATGGTCGCGAAAGGTACTGTTTTCTAGGATGTACCGCCGTGTAGTCTGGTTGGGTGTTACCGACGTTTCGGAGGCGGCTACGGCGTCTGTACTTAGATCGTACGCTGACGTTGGAGACCAGATCCCTCCAGAACGTGTGTAATTGTACCAGAACGCTCTTGTACCTGAAGATGGAGGCAACTAGTTCCTGCGAAACGTTAGTACCTCTGTGCCAAGCAACTATAGCGTGAATTTGGAGACAGCAGGATTGTTAGAGACCTTTGTATCTTTCTACCAGACTGCACGGCTTCATCGTACAGTATAAACTACAGTGTTAAGTTATTCTGCAGTAAGAGTTGTAGTCTTGATTTTCCTTCAGGTTGCACCGTTCTCTTCCCTCCCCCTAAACAAAAGAGGTAGCTACATCTTCTATATATTACAATTTTACAACCTCAAACTTCATTTAAAGGCCCAAAAAGGTTAGTAATTTTGCTGCTATACCAGCTATAAATGGATAAAATCATACGCGTCACATAATAATTGAGAGCTCTGGTCCGTGTATGAGAGCTTCTTTTGGTTACTTGAAACGATTTCCGAAAGGGCATTGCTTTTAAAGTCTCCCACGTATCGCCCGTTTTTCTTTGTAGCGAAGGTTTATGCTGATGAAGATGGAAGTGGAGCATTGGTCGAATGATATTGACAGGTAAACCGAAGAACTCTGAAAGAAACCTGTGCTTGTGCTGTTGTGTCCACCATAAACCTCACATGGAGAAACACTAAAATGTATCTGAACATTTAAACATTTATTCTGTACCGCAAAAGCAACAGGCCCGGTCTCAGTTACAAATACCATTCTGTTTGAACTGCATAAGGAACGTATGTTCGTTTGTCTATATTTTACAGAGAACATTTCTTCTAGAAGGTCACAAACCTCAAAATTACCACATGCTGTTCATAACCTTCGTCCACCTCTTTCGACGCTTTTTAAGCTTCAAATTGGCGTCGTCATGTAAGATAACGTTCAAAAGAATGTTGCAATCAGTGGAACACTATATTATATTATATAATTATTATATTATATTGTATTATTATATTATATAGCATAATGCAATCAGTGAACACAACATTAAATTGTATAACATAATGTTGTGCTCACTGATTGCCCTATTCGTTTTTCTTGAATAACGCAACGGGGATGCGCCGTCTCGGGTACAACTTTCAGTCATTCACAAATATTTCTTATAATTCAGGTATTTCAAACATGCTTTCTTTTGATCGAATAAACATGTTTAATGTACCGGTACTTACTTTGGTCTTATATTCGCTGTATGCTCATAATTTTGAAATAATAAACTACAGTGTGGCACCAAAAATTGGATTAGAGGAAAACAATTATAAAAGAAATTGAACAGAACCAGCTTACATGGTACGGCTATGTTCAAAGAATGGCAGAAGGAAGATTACCCAAAATAGCATTGAAGTGGATGCCGAAACAAAAGAGAGCACGAGGAAGACCGAAGAGAAACTGGGTGGAAGGTATAAGGAAGGCCATGAACGAAAGAAACCTAAATGAAGAGCAGTGGGAAGATAAGAAGCAGTGGAGTCTAGGTGTCGGACAACGTAGAACGACGTTTTGAAACCGATATATAGATACATACGAGTACATGGCACCAAAACTCAAAGCCATTTTTACACTTACGTCCATCTTACATTCACTTTGTGTAGCCATTCGTATTCCTTTGTCTTAGGCTCGACTGTCATGGTTGTTCGTATTGTTATTATCATTGGGGTTGTCAGGACAACGAGGTTTGTACGGTGCTATATTGTTGCGTTTTAAACTAGAAAGTGCCTTGTGCATGACAAGTATGGCATTAAAGTGGATATTCACAGTAAATTCACAGCAGTTTATGTTTTCTTCTTTCATTGCTTGATGCTTTAATAACTACTGGTTGGGAAGCGCACCTTTTATAATAAGACAAAGTTTAACATCTAAAACAGACGAACACAAGGACAGTGTTTATTATGCTAAGTTCCACAACATTTAATTAAAGCGCCTTTTTAGTGTTTGCGATATGCATCACGACTGAAACTGATGTAACTTGGTCTTTCATTTTATGGCTCACTAGAATATGGTAATATTTCCTCTCAGATATTAGATACTGGCTAAAGTAAAAGAACAATAACTTCGAAGGGACTTTTACGACTCTGAGTATAGTGAGCTTGAAACAAAACTTTCTGGGACGAAGTAATGTTCCTACTTTGGATCAGGCGCTTCAGTCCTTATTACATATGCTCTATACGGTGTTTAGTGATAATCGTGCTTTATTAATTATGTAATAATTTGCTGCTTTCTTTGTGCACATTATCCACTAAAAATTCCGGAAATATTTCTGCTACAATATGAAGTTTGGCACCGTTCACATTTCGAACTAATCCATGGAGCAGAGTCCTTCTTCAGAAGCCTGTATTTCCTCAGGTGTTCAAGAAGTTCCCTGCGTTTTATACAGCTCGAAGACTATTTTCATATTTAGTCAGATCAATCCAGTTCGCGCCCTCAAATCTCAATTTTTAGGATCCACTTTAAAATTGCTGCCCCGTTTAAGCCCAGGTCTTCCAAGTGGTGTCTTCCATTTAGGTGATATCACCAAAACCCTCTTGTCTATTTCTGTTCTCCTTCATAGGTACCACATTTTCCGCCTATCTCATTTTTCTTCATTTTTTAGCCTGAATAGATAATATTTGGTGAGCAGTACAGATCATAAAGTTCCATTTTATAGTCGCAATATCTATAAATATAAAATAAAACAAATAGCAAGATATAGGCATAGAGTGCAAGTACTCTGTCTTCGCCCTGCTATTGCCTGGAAATTTTCAGTTTCTTAATACAAATTTAATTACACACACACACCAACACATGCATGTATGTGTGTGTGTGTATATATATATATATATATATATATAATTTAAGAAGTTTAAAATTTACATTAAAACATACAAAACGCTCCTACATGATTCGATCACATGATCATCCTCAGGGAGCATATATTGTTCCTTGCTAAAGTTATAATTTAAAACATTCACTTTATCACACTTTAGCAAGGAACAATGTATGCTCCCTGAGGATGATGGTGTGATCAAAACATGTAGGAGCGTTTTAAATGTTTTGATGTAAATTTTAGACTTCTTAAATTATATATATATATGTATATAATATATATGCATGTTTTTGTGTGTGTAATTAAACCACAGAATGCGCGGTGTAACGATAAAAAAAATTCTTAATACAAAATTTGATGCTGCCTTATGAATGTCGTAAAACTTGATTATTTAAAACAGAACAACGCTAATGGTGAATATTTTTAGTATGTCTTTCCATTCTGTTACACAGCGAAGGCATCCTAGCTTAAATCATGCCCAGTAAAATGTCACCGGTACTCAGCCGACTTTGAGGAAACTCGCTTGAGAATTTTCTGTAAAGAATTATTATGTCCAGTTTCATGAACATAGGGCAGAATATTAATTCGCTTATACTAGGTCACACACTGTTCCTTAATGATGTATTCTACCGAATTATATTGGTCCTCTCGTTTTATTGCTTATATTGTACTGCACTGTTACTATTGTACATCTTCTTGTTCCTTACTCCGGTATTGGCCTGTCGGCCTCTTCCATTGTTATTCGGAACTGCTCTTCCCATCTTTACTCAAGTTTTCCCAACAGACGACGGCCTGTAGTTTTTAGTTCAACATTTTCTTCGGCAACACGAAGTCCTCCATTCGATCCCCACGCTGTCTACTATTTCTTTACCATTACAACATTTCTCTTTCTCTCCAGTAATTTTCTTAATTTCTCATTCCATTCTTCGGTAGCCCACAACAAGAGCTATGTCTTACTGACTTTATTTTCTCATTTGCGCGTAACTTTACTGATTTAATTTCCATCATCTCTGTCTTATGAGTTCCCTAAATTCTGCTTATGCATGTTTTTACATACAGGCCTACTTACCTATTTTTCCAGACTATTATTTTCTGTTACAGGATTCCAGTTTAATGTTATCCCCTCGCGTATACCTGCCTTTACCAAACGGACTGTGTGTGGTGACTGTTCTCATCTTAAAAAGGTTATTTGAAGATACGAATGTTTGTGCTTTGTCTCGGCGCCTTCTTCTTTGTGCAAACTATCTCTTGTTTGCAGACCATTTTCAACTATTCATGCTCCTGCTACTGCTCTGTTTACATTATTGTAACTATCGCTCGCAGAAGCAGCGACTCGCATAACCACTTTTCCAGAGCCTTGTTCACAACAGTAAGTCCATTTCGTACTCTATACGTCTGCGGATGTCACAGCTCAGTCCTATTACGGAATCGTGGTAGGGGTTTAATTCATGTCTGGCTCGGATTTTTCTTCACGTCTTTGATTTCACTCAGCCTCTATTTCAGGATCTGCCGAGCATGTGTGAAGTACAAGAACACACTATCGATTCATATTGTTAAAACTTTCGAAACGAATTATTCAACATATATTTTAATATTATTCGAACTAGATCTGTTCGTTTCGAACTTGCTTAATAACACCCCATAGACATTAATTTGTTTTACCACTTTATTATCTTAAAAGACTAGGTCTGTTTACCTCTCACATTTCTACTAATATCTCATTCCATCAATTGATGTTCCTCCGTTTCACAGTCAGACCGCTAGAGTACGATATTGCTTCATGCTTCCCAGAAACATATCCCCATTATATTAATCTTCTACTCTGAAATTTTGTGTTTGTAACGCTGTAAATCTCTAACTCCACTATAGCTTTACCTTATTCACAAATTGCAGATCAACTGATGTTATTGTCAACGTCAAAAGGCGATGTTATTGGTTTCGTCAGAGTAGAAATATCAACGGTTTGAAGGCAGTTATTAATTTAGGGAACGGCCTTGCCCAGAATCGATGCCTTGTCTCGCACTCCCAAGTCAGGCGCTTTATTAACGGAGTTTGTCATCGCAGCCTAATCCGACTAGAATAGAAGGAACAGTTACGAAGTCAGAATGAGGTTTGACGTTCATAGGTCCGTGCATCGTAATATATTTATATAGTAAAACCAACTAGATGCACCCATATATCAAATTTATTTTATTTTGGAATGACACTCTACACGTTTCGGACGGTGTTTCCGTCCATCAGGAGTTCAAAATTTTACATACAGCAACAGGAATTTGTCAAACGCCTTTTGCTCTATGTACAGTTTTGAAGCAAGCAGACAGCAGTATCTGCTTGAAAAATGCCTGTTGCTGTATGTACAATTTTGAACTCCTGATGACGGACGGAAACACCGTCCGAAACGTGTAGAGTGTCATTCCAAAATAAAATAAATTTGATACGTTGGTGCATCTAGTTGGTTTTACTACGGAAATATCACAATGAGGTATGATCTCCATTTTGTCGGTGCCGTAGGTCCCTAGATGCAAACATCCCTTGCAGAACCTTGCCTTCTCTCTCTCTCTCTCTCTCTCGTTCTTCGTTAACGCAGACTGAAGGACCATGCTCCATACCCTATAAATATTACGAGTACGGGGTGGTCGGTTGATCCTCGAAGGCTACCAGCGATAACTCGGTGATTGCCGCTTGGCTGTGCTGCGAACGCCACAGCTCTATGACGCTGCATCTGTAGACAGCCGGGCGCTCAGTAGGCTGGACGTTGTAAGGACTACGTTGCAGCGAGAATGTGAAAGAATGAGCGTTGAAATGCCAGGGCTGATTTAATTTAGCTTACAGCACGGATCAGTGGGGTATGCGGGATAGAGGTAGCCGGTACAATTTCCAGGCTACGGGTTTGATTCCCGGCAGGTGAAAGAAATATTTCTCTTCCCAAAAACATCCAGACAGGTTCTCGGACCCACCCAGCCTAATATTCAGTGGGCAGGGGTTAAAGCGGCTTCAGCGTGAAGCTGACCGCTCACCTGTCTGTAGTGCTGAAAGTAAAAAGAAAGAGAGCTATAACTTTACTACGTCATATGCCTCATTGGCTTGCAAGGAGTAGTAGCAGACTGTTGTAGTGAGAACGTCCCTTTGCGTAAAATGCAGGGACATTTCTTGCGTAGCCTGGAAAACATTAAGGTGCGTATTTATTCAGTGCACACTCACCAAGAAAACTTTATGCGGCGAGTGTTGCCTAATCATTATCTTCCCGCGAGGTCAGCTGCATAGGATTCTCTGTTGCCTCTACACTGTTACTGTAACAAATGTAGACATACTTACTTAATACTTACTTACTTACTTACTCCATGGAGCAGAGTCCTTCTTGAGAAGTTAACCGATTCTCAACTAGTCAAGAAGTTCCCCACATTGTATGGAACTCGACGGTTCATTACCGCATTTACAAGTGTCCGTCACCTGTCCCTATCTTTATCCAGATCAATCAGTCCATGCCCCCATCCCACTTCTTGATGTTCCATCTTAATATTATCTTCCCTTCTACGCCTGCGTCTTCCAAGTGGTCTCTTTCCCTCTGGTGTCCCCACAAAAGCGCAGTATGTACCTCTTCTCTCCCCCACACATGCTACATGTCCCGTCCACTCCTTTCTCCTCGATTTGATCATTTGAATAATATTTGTTGAGCAGTACATATCATAAACTCCTCATGATGTAGTTTTTTCCACTCCCCTTTATCTCTTCCCTCTTATGCCCAAATATTCTCCTCCACGCCGTATTCTCAAACACCCTAAGCCTACGCTACTCCCTCAATGTGAGCGAACAATTTTCACACCCGTACAAAACAAAAGGCCAAATTATAGGCCTGCGTGTCTTAATCTGTATATTTTTGGACAACAACATATGCAGACATAATGACGAAAAAATATACTGGCTGTAGAAAACACGACGAGCCTTCATGTCAACTCGGCAAAATTTCCGTAAGCGTAGAATCGCCCAGTTGAAGACAATAAAGCGGAAGCTGTACGTTGTGCACTTTGTATCTTAACATTTTGATATGCCTACCTTATTTATTTAATAATATTCCGGTTGTGTTATACACAGTTTTTGATAAGCAGTTTTCAACTAATTTTACATTGCTTTTTTACCCATCTGCTACAATTTTAATCAGTTCTATATAATTATGTAAAAGAATGAGCTCTCTTTCTCAAAACTTACATGAACGATTGTAGATTGTCTTTCAGATGTTCTTATATAGGTCTGATCGTGGACTGTAGTAGGCTGGAGCTCGTTACGTTGAAAGTTTGTGTTGTGTATGACGGAATAGTGTATAAATACTGACCTGAGGACAAAGAGGGATGTGTCACCTAAAGATTAGAAACCATTAGTTTGTCTAGGAAGATTCTCGCAAGTTGACATGGTTACATAGTTACTTGTCAGTGTGTATCGGTGTTGGAAACAATAATATTTCTGAAAACCGCTTTATCCGTCCCTCATTATTATGCGAATGACTTATAATAATGCTGTTAGTGAAGCCAACCCCGACAGAGCCAGCGTGCAAAGGGGATGGTTGTTGGGGTGAGACACACAACGGGGGGTCTTTTCAAATGTGAATCTTTTGAAGCTTGTTAGCGCTACAAGAAACCGGGAAGGAACAATTGACAGTCGGAGTCACGCATAAGTACGAACAGACCAAAGGGACACAATAGGGCTGTATTTCAGTTCGCAATTTCTCTTGTAGTTTATATAGTTGAAAACTTGGGCGGGGAACCCGTCAGAACAGAGAACACACTTATCTTGGGTTAGGTATGTTGCCCCTATGTGCAGATAATTGAACGCTGTGCTGGAAGAAGTGCCTAAGTAACGGTGGTGTAGATGTTGCAGAGTTCAACGTTTCCACGCGGAATTTGCAATACGTAAGTACTGCTTTGGGGACCGCGGTAGCACAGTGGTTAAGGTGCTGTGCTACAAATCGGAAGGTCGCTGGTTCGATCCCAGCTACTGTCAGTGGATTTTTCATTGACATAAAATTCTTCCGATCGCACTATGGCCCTGGGGTCGACTCAGCTTCTAACAGAAATGAGTACCAGGAGTATTTCCTGGGGGTAAAGGCGG
>Ga0136643_10003153_pt1 | contig 22023 bp, 10 predicted proteins | sample TergutLab28metaG_FD_96883 | JGI IMG/M metagenome (GOLD analysis project Ga0136643, IMG submission 96883) | Labiotermes labralis P1 segment gut microbial communities from Petit-Saut dam, French Guiana - Lab288 P1 (version 3) (version 3) | ecosystem: Host-associated > Arthropoda: Insects >... | reverse complement strand
TTTGTAAAGATATGTAGTTTCTCCTTTTTGTCAGGGCAAAGAGGGGGAGCCCCCATGTGACCCCGGATTCACCCCCCCCCCCCCCACCCCCCCCCCCCCCCGCAAAAGTTGTACTAGGCCAAATGAATAAAAATGGCACAGAGCTTCAACCTTAGGTACGCTTAGGAATTGGCGCCTTTAATCTGAGCATTTGATTAGTCTCAACTGCCCCATTTTAAGACGCTAATATTTCCTCTGCCCAGGCGCGACATTTTAAGGTATTCGTAACCGTCTTTGGAAACTGACCCGATTTTGAACCATACGAATCCACTCCACGTCCTCCCAATGTTATTTATTTAGGATCCATTTTAATATTATCACCCCCCATAGTCATGGCTCTTCCCAGCGGTCTTACTTGCCACTAAAATCCCGTATGCCTCAACCACCTTACTCACTGATTTTACCACCCTAATACCATCAGCAATTTCGCGAAGCTGCTAATTATGAAATTCTACTCTGGCTGTTGTTACTTTCCACCCTCTTACAGTCTTCTCAGTACCTATTCTCGAACACCCTCTATCTAAATAACACAAAAAATTGAGTCCTCCAGCTCCCATTTCACTGCGTCGCCAGTACCAAGATCGTCAGTTAAAGCTATAATATGGAAATTATTTTTTAAAGTCTCTTTAACGATGCTCTCAACTGCCACGATTCTATGGTGCTGGTAAAAGACGCCTGAGTGAGCAAGCAGCAATTGCAGATGTAACGGCAGGGGAAAACCAAAGTACTCGGACAACAAACCTGCCCCAGTGCAACTTCTTCCATCTCAAACACCACATGGACTGGCCTGGAACTGAACAAAGTTCTCTGCGGTGAAAGGCCAGCGACTAATTACATAAGCCATGGTACGGCCTTCAAGAAATAAATACGAATCACGTAAACAAACGTTCTCCTGTGACAAGAATGCAGGGTCCATACTGGTACAGCAGTTGGTACATACAGCATACACCGTATATTTACATGGTTCATGATTTGAATCAAACACACGACTGGTCGTTCATCGATAGACTGAGAATTAAAACCTGGCCAGCGCTTTCGAATATTGCTTATCTATAATTGAAATTTCGTCCACACAAATAAACGAATTACATAAATTAATAAGCGTGTTTATTTTACTGAAAGAAGTAACTCAGCTTTGCCTCTCTGTAAGAAATGAGGGGAAGTTCAATCTTTACTCAAACTTCGCTACCCTTTACTACAGGAAAACTTAGTCGCACAGCGAACGTTAACTGTATTTCAGTGCCAATATTCAGACTACAACTCAAGCATGAAGGCGGAATGCCACTTACCCAACCCAAACCAAACCAAACCAAGCAACTCCACACCACGTGGACTTGGGCGGCCCAAACATGCATTAAATGGTAAGTGCTAAACTTCCACGTACTTGCACCAGGCAATGCAACCTGCGCTACGCCTAGCACACAATAAAGACATTCTCAGGCCGTCAAAGCTACAGCACGTAACACGGTGTAGTGTCGTGCAAGTTAAGTCCACCTTTGTTCTGGCGATTATCTTCCAGTGTTACGTAATGTCCAACGGCCTTCACGTTGTACTTTCTGAATCAATAGAAGCGAGTTGACTTGCATGAAAATAGAAACAGAAGCACAGCACATGTAACTTAACAATGAGTCGCGCTCGTGTAACAATTGTTGCTGTGGACAAGCAATAAGTATTACACATTCTGAGTGTGTGTTTGCAGCTTTAGTTATCCAGCATGCAATGCGCGTGCGTCGTATTGCCATCTGTGGCCTGTCCGGCTCTTTCCGCAATGTCTCATAAACGGCACGATTTTCAACAACAAAAAAAGTTACTGAACATGAAATATGTGTTTTGATTGTCCTGCAATATTTGTCTCAACAATGTGCCATTTAAGAAGAATTCAGAGCGATATTACCATAACATACATAGGTATTCATGTAAAGTACTCATTATTCCTGTCGGATTTTACTGAGACTCGATTTTTCTCGAGAGATTTTCGAAAAATATTCCCATACCAAATTTAATGAAAATTCGCCCAGTGAGGGCCGAGTTTTTCCAACCGGACAGACGGAGATACATGACGAAGCCGTCACTTTTTGCAATTTAGCTAACGCGTACATAAAAAGTACACATTCAGCGCACGAGCAATCGCTCACCATCCGCGTTTTCAACACACCTCGCATTACACGATGCTCTTATTATAACTGTTGTGTAACGGGTCAAGCGCGTAGGACGCTATGAAATGTGCTACCAATAAAGCCTTTGCACAACACTTCGTCAGTTGGGATGACAATGACGACGCGTCTGCACTGCCTTCTAAAATGGCATGATTATCTGTGCGCATGTAACATGCGTCTCCAGAAGCTGCTTGCCACGGCTCAAAAAACTTCGGATAACTCTGGCGTAGGTTAAAATATCAACAGGATCAATAAACGACAACTTTATAAGGATGAAAGAAGTCGAAGAAAATCAACTAATCTGATACGGACACCTGACGGAGTCGAGAAGATCTAGCCGATTTTTTTTCAATGCACGTTGGGCTCATTGCTGTCACTTTAAAGAACCGACACAATAGTTGTGTAACTGATATGTTCGAATTTTCGGCTTATGATTGTGTAAAAACTTGCGTTGGCTGGAACATCGGTTCAGTTAATAACACACAATTGTATGCGCTACACCAAGACAAGTCTGCGACAAAAGAAAACATCTCATTGATCTCACTGCCACAACCAAATGCAGTGAAGCAAACGTACATAAACACTTGTGAAATTAAGATCTCGCCGCAGAAGCCTACCGGCTGACAATGTGCTAAAAAAACTTTGGTACTGGAGGCCTCTACACTTCAACAACAGAAAACTATTCATCAGTTGGCATGACATCATATTTCAAATTACTGTATCTTCATCAACACCGCTGTACGAACCGTCAGTCTCGCAATGCACATTCGCACCAACTCACCAAAATCCTTACCCCATCGCGACAGCATATAACAGTAAACACAACTACGCTGATCCTGTCACGAGGTGCATCTTTATTATAAAAACGTTAAAATAAAGACGGCAACCGCAATAAAAAATTACTTTCTCACAACAATTTTGACTACTAGCACCAATTCATATGGTGATCACTTATTTGTATTTCGTAAGGAACAACCACGTTCTTGCTATTTAGGAACCAGTTACGTGCATTCGAGGACCAGAAATAGACCATTCCCAGGGGGTTATAATACATGAAGGTTATATACAGTCGTGCTAAAAAGTGTGCAAGCTAAGAAGAAAAACCAAGCTGACGAGTCTTCCTGACGACACCCAAAATACCACTGCAAGGTAAGCACTGCCGTCACAGATGACGCTGACGTGGACTCGATTGCACAGGGTTTTTGCCTTATCCCAGAGGAAATAAGTCCAACTTCTGAACATCCAAGCTGTCATGACACTCCATTCTCCGCAAATGCAGTGTCAAGAAGCGAAACGTTAACACACAAACAGGAAACAAGCACCGAAACCACAATGAATGGGCGGTAACATTTTAAGTTGTCAACATAGCCGAACGGAAAGACCCCTACTTCTAAATTTACGAATAAATTTACTTTCTTAAGCACTTGCACATTTATTTCGGTGCGAATTTATTTACAAGGATCAGTCAAAGAGTAAAGCCCCCTGTTTTTAATTTAATGCTATTTACAAGTTGGACACTCGCAGATTTCACAGAATTTCACTACAGCGCTGCTGAAGACAGTTATTCTACAGTGCTGTCTCAATCGTTGGCAACAGTCCTGCACATATGAAGAGGAGTCCTTATTTCCGCCCCGTGAAAGTCACTCTTCCTCCTTCGCAGACACTGGCGAACAGTGTATCGCAGTGCCTCGTCAATGGCGTACTTTGTATCCGAAGGCCTTTTTTAAGGACCTAACAGGTGATAACCTGATGGTTCGAGGTGTGGCGGATGCGACCACAATGTCCATAAAGTGTTACAGTTGTGAACTTGTTGCCTAGAGGGACAACAGTAAACTCGACCGGTATACTGAAACACTACGAAGTATGCATGATCGCTCTCGTCGAGTTCGTCCCAGAAGAAACACGTCTAAAGCGTAATTGACTCCTCCATGCCAACACTAACCGCACACAAGTGTAGGCACTGCAGAGGCGAATTACGCATGGTTTTCAATCCAGTTCGCGATTGTCTTGCAAGACTACGCTTGTAGGTGATTAACGGCTTCCACCTAGAAGATTAGCACTACAATAACCTGCAGTAATCTTTGTAGCAATTCCACGGATAGTACGAAGCGTCGCCTTGTTGAAGACGGCAATATGGACAGCACATATTCGTTCTATTGTTTCTGGTTTAATGTTACAGCTAGTCTATATTTCTTACCAACAGCACTACCAACCTGCTTCTGACCGTTATCACCCATTACTATAATCACCTCGCCCTCCAGAGCATTCGCCAGACTTGCGCGTTAATAGCAAACAACACCTAATTTTGCAATCGCGTTAAAACGAACCCGTGATAATCGAAATTATGCAAAATCTTAAAAGACTAAGAAGTCTATTTTTGTCCCCTGTGGCGCTACAGCCCAAATCCAAACTAAACCGCCTCACCTTCGGGGTTCCATATCACACACGATTAGACATACGACTCCTCTGAACGAGCGATCAGTCCATCGCAAAGGCCTCTACCTACAGAACACACAACAAACGAACGTCCACGTTCTCAGCGGGATTCGAACCCGCGATCCCAGCAATCAAACAGCCGCAGACATACGCCTTGGATTGCAAGGCCAAAGCGTGTTACCTCTATTTATACAGGTTTTATAAGGGACAGCAGTAATTATCCAGGCAGACCACTACCACCACATACAAGCATATCCACATAACAACATATCAAAGGCATATCCAGACAGACCACTGCCACATATCATGAACATATCCAGACAGACCACTACACATATCATAAACATATCCAAACAGACCACTGCCACATACCATAAACGTATCCAGACAGACCACTAAAAAACATATGCAGACAGACCACTACATATCATAAACATACCCAGACAGACCACTAATAAACATACCCAGACAAACCACTACTACATATAATAAACATACCCAGACAGACCACTAATAAATATACCCAGGCAGACCACTACCACATATCATAAACATAGCCAGACAGACTGCAACCACATGAACATGATATCTGGCATAACAGATTAACTACTACTCATTCTGCGTTCGGTGGATGCACTGCCCACCGTGTAAACAGCCCACGGTAGAAGTGCATCTGCATAAACTTCAAGATAGCATATTATGCAGTTAGGACTTAAGTTTTTCACCATATTCTCGTTGAGTTTGGTCTACCCATGAAATCTGTTTCGACTAATTTAAATGTGTTCAAATAGAACCTAAACAGTATTCCGTACAAGTAAACGTTTATCCGATAACTATCCAATTTTCGATGGTCTGAAACAATGAGATGCTTTTCAAATTTGCTTTGGAATATGCCATTACGAAGGTTAAAAAAAAGACAGTGGGCCACATCAGCTATTGTTCTGCGCTAATGATTATGTATTGACCCAAAACATAAATACTAAGTAAGAACTACGCACATGTTCACATTCCACTACCACAACGCCGGAAAAAATCACAAATAAAAACAGCTAACAAAACCTCCGAATGTATGACGAAGTTTAGACTAGCCCATTTCGTGACGACGCCAACCAATGGAAGTCACATTCAGGAAGAAATTAAGAGTAGATAAAACTCGGAAAATGTTCGCTACAATTCACTTCAAAATTTTGGAGAGGGCATCACGAAGTGCTCTAATGACGTATAAAAAATTCACTAATACACGTCAGCACAACAATTGTTCATTGGATCAAATAGGCTACATGTTTCGGCTGTTAACAGGTCATCATCAGCACCTTCGACTTATTCTGCTGGAGGCCTGATGGTGACCTTTTAACAGGTCGAAACACGTAGCCAATTTGATCTATCAGCAATGCGCAAATTAAGGATTAAAATATACAAAATTGTAACTCTGTCTGTGAGATCATAGATTGTCACAACGTGATGTGTTCTGGAATGTTACGCCGCGCCGAGCAGTAAACAGTCACCAACATTTCGGAACATAATGTCTCCGAAAGGCCAGACACTACCGGTCGACGCGGCATCATATCCTAACCAACTAGAGTCTTTACAATCAACCTGATGTTCTGTATGGATATGAAACCTGCTCTCTCACATCACAGGGAGACCGAGGGCAGCCATCAAAATACTGGGGAAGAGAACATGTGGACGTGAGAGGGACGAGATAAGGGGCTTAAGAAAACTGCAAAGTGATGGGTTGCATAATTTCTTCTCCTCAACAAATAACATTGGGATGATCGAATCAAGAAGAGTAAGATGGGTGAGGCATGTAACCTGCATACTAAAGAAGATAATGTTGCTATACAGGGTTTGGATCCTCAATCCTGAAGAAGAGAGACCACTATGAATCCCTGTGCATACATGGGTAGATATTAGAGTGGGCATTTAAAAAATTAATAGGTTGGGAAGGCGTGGACTGAATTCATTTGCCGCAGGAGGGGATCAGGGGAAAGTGACAGACAAGGGATCTACTTCAAACGGCCCAACAACACCCACACTCAAATAACCCATTAATGCCAAAACATATCTTCATTTAATTACAAATCAACGCTACTCTGAAGGGTGTCCCTGGACGCATGCTTGCCGCTTTTCATTCTGTTGTTGTCCTGTGCAAGTAAAGGCCTTGCTGCAAGCCTATGACCCATCCAAGGGGTCCTACTAGAAGTTTAAAACGTTCATAGTTTTTAGTAGAAACTGTAAAATGGAGAACAGACGCAGAAGAGGAACAGTCCTTCCGATGAACCGATTACCAGTCCAAGGAAGGAGTCCCACAGAACGTCTAAAAAAGAATAAAGGAAGGGAAGGCTGCACGAACATGCCAAGGCAAACTCTAATTTTCACACTTTGACACATTTAATGCAGAACTACTTCTGCATCAAGTGAAATATACGACTGACGAAAAATATTATATATATGCATACATACACATATGTTTGTGTTATTTAATAGGCTAAGAACTAAATACAGTGCTCCTGTAAAATTCAGATGGTGTGGCGTGTCATGTTGATGCAATAAGTCCTTCAATTTCAGAATTAATTCTAAACAGGAACAAGCCACATGGCTAATCTGTAAAGAAGGAAGAGCCAAAATGCACAAAAGCCAAGCTTACACGTAGGTAATATATGATACTGGTAAGTGTACAAGTGCCATCTGCCAACATACAGTTCATAACAGAATTAGAAAAGCCTATTCCAGTCTGTGAAGAGCGGAGAGCATTACCACAGCACTGGGATGTAACACTAAGGAACACAGCAGAGAATGCAACCTGCATTGCAGACAGACGTGCAATTTAATGCACACCTTTATGCTGCGAGTCTTGAAGGTGATAAGGAATCTGACCTTGTCCAAGCACACTGACCGTAGTACCGCAAATTTGTCAACGTCGAAAGCAGCATGTCAATTCATTTCCATATCAACACATTGCGCAACAAGATATACCAAAACAAGTTCCTAATTAATCCTAATTATTTTAAAAATTACAAACAACTTATTCCAAACGTACGATTTGGTTTCAAAATAAAAGCTCTGCAGCACTAAAAATTAGAGCTTAAACTTGGATCTGCGATGCACAACGAACAGAATGGGAAGAAAACTAAACAATCAATGCTGCGGGACATCCGGTATTCTGTTATTTTAAAATGAAGCCACCTCAAATTGACAACTCAAACGTTATGTCCAAGCGAAACATTTGGCAAAGCTTTGGACAACTACGACGACGGATACTTCGGCTTTTCTATTTCTGTACGCCACACAAACAAGAGAATGGAGGATGTAAAGGAAGATGAAAAATACGTTACTAAGACAACATAAAAATGATATTCTGATGACCCCTCCCCCCCCCCCCCCCAACCGTTGCACCGTTCACCTTTCACATAAGCAGGACGCTGTTTGAAGCTATGTTTGTACTGAGCACGTGTTCTAAGCACAGAACTTACGTCAAGGTTGTGTTAAACATACATATACATAGTATACTACAGCCAGGCATACTTGTTTCATTGCGAAGTTATTTTGAACCTCTAGTCAGGCATTCAGCACCTACTCAGAATAAAGAGACAGGTGCTGGGAGCGTTCCAGGTCCCTCCCCCATACTGTATATAAGATGCTTCACCCGATTCACATCCGTAAAGATCAACATATTTCAAGCGAGCTAAATTTAAAAATCACAAATGGAGCCAATTTTTTTTGGGGGGGGGAGGGGGGCAAATATAAGTTGCGTTCCATCTGAATGAAGAAAACTATTCAAAGCACGGGGAATGTTAGTTTAAGCAATCACGATCAATGATTTAAGTTTGCTTTGTTTGGCTGAAGAGTTTAAATTTGCTGAACGCGCAAATTGCAACACTGCTTAATTTAAGGTGTCCTTTTACCATTTAAAACATTCATGTTTGCTACCCTTACGACTCTGCCGCCTGGCGTCGCTGCCCCCCCCCCCCCCAATATTCGCCAGTGAGTCTGAGTTTATGCTTCTCAGTCACAACGCTGAGAACAAGCGTGGAATAACAGCGAACTGCTGAGCTTCCAGTTTTAACGCGAAGTTCTGCACTAAGAAACAGCAGTAAACAAATCACTGGCGACAAAATCGTATACGCTGGCGCCTATCGGCAAATCACTGCAGCTTCTTTCCTGACGTACAGAAACGTGTATCAGTTCACAAGCACGTAGTATAAAGTGCCATATAACTGCGACGTTTAAAAGTAACTCCAGAATTGTGGGTCCTCAGTATGTGGCTTGCTTCATATCACCCTTCTAGGGCCTAGAATTTGGGGGTGGCTTCTAGGTTTTTGGAACATTTGTGTACCACTGACCAAAAAAAAAACCCTTTCAGACTGTGTGCTTTCCACACCCTGATTAACGTTCCTAAAATAAGCTTTTTTCCCAGTTTCCTAATTAAATCAAGAACGTGTCCATCAGAATATTTCTGAAACCACAGAGTTTCTTCATGTTAAACGCGAATATAATGGCCAACAAAGCAGTATTTCTGAAAGTACTTCAAGTTACAGTTCTGGATGGGACACGGAACATACTCATAAGATCCATTTCTGAAACTGTTACAGCTCTTTTCCACGAGCGGCTTTAGCAGTGCGGTCAATCGGCGCTGGCGAGAACAGCGCAACGTCCACAGCAGCGCACTTGCGGCCGCTCCCGCTACTTCCCTTCACCGTGCTTTTGTTTTCGGTTTCGAGTACACCTCTAAACGTAATGGATTTCGAAGAGAAAGTTCTTACTTTACTTTGCACAAGACTACAAACGGAACAGTTTAAGATACTACTCTATAAACTCAAGAAATACTACATAGTTTATAACTATTTTTGCATGACAAACTAATAAATCTCAAACAGGAAAACATTCCTGGATTGTACGTGAATACGAAAAGATGTCCCTTCCAGCAGAAAGACTCGCTATTACTTTAAGTGAAGAATATCTTCCGTAATTTATTCCGAAAGGTTGTATATCAGACAATTCAAGAAGTAACTTATTTCCATGTGATGCAAGGTAGCACGGGAACACGTTTCATGACAAGCACTTCGGTATCCCCTATCAGTAGAATTCCACCAATGCGCCATACGCATTTACTCATCCAACGCCGCTGCTATGAAACTTAGCAATTGACGGCGTAGTTAAATAAAATTTAACTGCCAGGTGCTGAAGGGAAACCCGTAACAAAATTCACACCGCTTACAAAGGATCACTGACTTGACTGTTACACGATTATCATAATATGTATTCAAAACTGCGTTACGTATATTATTTTTGCTCAAAAAAGAAACAGATATAAATTTTCTGAATCAGTACCAGAGACAATGCTGGTGAAGGTATTGAAAAGCAAGGAGAATCGTGTATTGGGCTGGAATGCAAAGATACTAAAGAATAAGGAAATCTAGGATTTGTTCCACTATGCACTGCATATTATGGACTGGAAAGCTGAGTGCAAGATAGTGATGTGTGTTGATAATAAACCGTTCTACCTAGGCCACTTGAATACTTGGAGGACTTTAGTTCTATAAAGGTTTCGTCTGATTGTACCTTCTTTAACTCTGATGCCAGACACGTCAGAAAATATCCATCGTCAACCTTTCCCATTTGTTCTGTCATTTTGAACTACACACTTTCTGTCGGGATTATACAGCATGTTCCGGAAGCAGTGTGCTATGTTCCTTTTGTGACTCGAACAGAATGAGTCATTTGCTGATATCCCTCAACCAGACCGTCGATAAACTCGTGTTCACCACTTTTCGTCTCCCCAACATTACTGCTAGGCACCTGATTGGCTCTAACACCTTGCAAGAAACCGATCTGGGAAAAAAAAAGTTACCTTCCAGAATCGGCATTGCCGGAGTACGATTCCTTTCTCTTTTTAACCCCAAGAATATCGAATCGTATAGCTAGGCCCATCACGTGTTCTCATTCTTGCTCAAGCTGAATCCCTAAATTAACACAAAGACAGAAATGGCTACGGTGCGAATTAACATACAAGGTACTAATAGCAGCAGTGATTGTCTATACTGTCACAAGTATGAATAACATGGTGTTTACAGGTATCCGGCGACTGGCCGAACGTTCTCAGAGATACATTTTTCTCGTACAAGTGGAATAACTGCAGCTGCAAGAATTGTAAGCAACGTTTGCCAAGAGGTGTGAAAAATTCTTGATCCGTTATATATGGGTCCACTAACATAAAAAGAGCGTAAAACTATAAGATTGTTTCAGAAAGCGTCCCAGTTTCCCCACCTGTACTGGGGCTACAAATGGCAAACGTGCGAGTGATTAAACGAACCGACACTGGTTCCCTTTTTCATACCTACAATAATTACTTCTCAGTTTCTCAATGGCGACTAACTGCCACTACAGGGCCGACTTCTCCATACTAACACGTCTCAACCTATGCCAACTTGCTCCTTATACAGGATGCATGTAAAGTACTTGGACATACTTCAAGAGTGAGTTCTTCACAACAAAACGAAGAATACAGTTCGTGTAAAGGTACGACCAAAAAGAGTGGTTTTTGAGTCTAATTGGAATATTACACTCAACAATTAATAACCTATATATGTAATGTTACGACTCACACCTTTACAGTGCACGCTCCCAACTTAATACCTGTTCAGTCCTTGTTGTCGATCAAGTCAAAGTCCACAATTAATGCTCAAAATGTCCTCCATCTGAATCAATGCATGCATGGACACGTCCGAAAAAGGATGGTAGCACAATTTAAAGAGTTCTGGGGTGGTTACGAATGGTGCGACAGGCAGCAAAAATGGTTTGGTGAAGGGTCTCTTCATTTTTACTTGGAGCATAGTACACTCGGGGTTTTAAGTGTTTCCAGAGAAAAAAAAATCCAAAAGACTGAAATCAACAAGCTGCTCGACTGTAGCTCGCAAACTATTTGCGGACATAAATTGATATGAACTATTTTCTTTTTTCCTTTTGTGACGGGAACTCACTCCTAAAAATTGTCCAGGCACTTTAAACACATCCTTTAAAACAGCGTACAGTGCACCCCTACGGATCGCTCCCACGCCTTAACACGAAGTGCGGTCATCTTGATACGACTCGATTCCAGAAATTTTCGGATCCTTGAGACGTGGAGAGCAGAACGATGTCTCTGTGGTTGGCGTTTGTGTACTGCAATACACAAAGAACTGGAACTATTATATCATTTATATCGGCCTATATTAATTTAGAAACTAAAACTTACCACGATAATTCTTCTCAGCAGAGGAACTGTCTTCAGAGGTTTCACTAAATCTCTTGCACAGTGCCTACCCAGCATAGATTTTTGCTAGTATATTGATGTAACGGCGACCGCGGTAGCACAATGGTTAACGTACTGTGCTACAAATCGGAAGGTCGCTGGTTCGATTCCAGATGATGTCATTGGAATTCTTCATTGACACAATCCCTCCGATCCCACTATGGCCCTGAAGTCGACTCAGCCTCTAACAGAAATGAGTACCAGGAGTATTTCCTGGGGGTAAAAGCGGCCGGTGCGTAAGGCTGACAACCTTACCACCATCCTGTGCCGTTGTCAAGTAATCTGGGGACCCTAACTTCCTGGAACCATCTGGGCACCTCGGGCCTGTAATGGGACTGATTTACTTTGATGATATTGTTGTTAAGGTGACAATCTGAGTTCCAAATGTCTGGCAACAGCTGTTTCGATAATAATTCTGCATCCAATGATCCACCAGGCGATTGGTCCGGCATTGTGAGAACAGTCCGACAAATAGATTGCCAAGACAAAGCAAATTCCCGTTACGAGCAAAGCGTGATACGTTGCTCGTGGAAAAAGCACGATTTTCCCAACGCCTTCCAACATGCAGCGCTGAAGGACCAAACACTGCCAGAAGCGAGGACAAACGTGTGTAAGCGAAAGCGGCGCTGCTATTCTGGCAGCGCGCGTCCGTTGGAAATGTCCACAGGCTTCTTAATACGCAGGCAGAGCTACTCTCGTTAGTGACCCTAAAACCGTCAGCGGGAAATGGGTCAAAGATATTCTAGAAATGCAGGGACAGAGAGTTCCCCCTGCTTCATACCACACAACATTCTCATATTCTTAATAATAATAATAATAATAATAATAATAATAAAGCAGTAATATTAGAGGCAGTATAGCCAGAAAATTTTTGGCTGAACAGTGAATGAGAAGTGCTTCGTCAGTAGAACCGTAGGCTATTCTTATGTGATGATGATGATGATGATGATAACGACGACGACGACGACAACGACAACAACAACAACAACAACAACAGGGCGACACATCCGTTCGTCACAGGCCCGACACAGTAGGTACCGCGGAATGAAAATCGACTGCTGTAGTATCGGGCTATATTACTTGACACAGTCACCTTGCCCTATTCCACAAGCACCTAAATGTGTATCTGCGACAACAGCGTGACAGAACAGAACAGAACAGACATATTACTTCAGCGACGGATATTAGCACAGTAGAAATTACGAACAATTCATAAATCTGGGTCCTACGGACGTCTCCAGTATCAATGCAGAAGGCATTATTTCGCGACATCACATCCACAAGGACAATGCAACTGCATCGGGCGAACAGTTGTACAGGCTCGTGTAAACGGCCAGTGTAACAGGCACGACTAGATATGGACTCATGGGGATCTGTATTAATGTGCAGATTGCCACTGCAATGGCATTTCATTTTGCTACATAACGGCAGATGACCGTTCTGGGACAAACAGTTCTGATTCCAGGCGCCAGCAGTGGACTGAAGTGACTCAATACATCATTATACCCTGCATCGAGCAGAACACTTAAAATGAACGCGTTTTCTTCGCGTCTAACAATTCTGATACAGCCATATGGAAAAGATAAGCAAAGTCACGAAAAAACTTTGTTATTTACTACATAAAAAAGCTGTGTCACTCAAAACCTTTAATAGCTATTTACTACATAATAAGCAATGTGACAAACTTTGAAAGCTAATTACTATACAAATAAGCAGCGTCATGGAGGGGGAAAAAACTTTAAGAGCTACTTGCTTCAAAAGGAGCAGTGCCACACAAACTCTTCAATAGTCAAGTCTCTTGCATACATAACCAGTGTCACAAAAAGAACTTTAATAGCTGTTTTAGTACATATTAATACTTTTCCTTTATGTTCTTGCTATTTAGCACTTTTAAAATAGATTCTGTCTTTATCCTATTCCTCACTTTTCTCACAAACATATATTACTTATGCAAATTATACTAGAGTTGATATGAAGTTGACAACTTATGTCGCAACACACTCACACTACAGCCACGTTATAAACTACCCCACACGTTCTTAAAATGTTACTTCACCTTATCCATCAATCTGTGCTCTTGGGAAAAGAAATGTAATGTGCACTGAATGTAAATTACTCCTTTGTCCGGTTTACTGAACATGCCTCAATTAGTATATGCTAGCAGCAGTGATGGCCTGTGAGTCTTGTTGGTACTCGAAATAAGGGCCTTGTTAGCGTACACACACACACACACACACACAAAAACCATATCACCTCAGCTGGTTAATGCCACACACGAACAACATTTTCTGTAATGTGACTAAGTACCAGTGAATTCACTGTATCTTGCAAGCCGCATTCTGCTGTCAGTTCAAAGCTTACATTGTGTAGGCTTCCTTGCATGGGCTCCAAAACATTCCAAGCTAACAGAATACCGTAACTGAAGAAACAAAAGTGTGTTTCGGCGTCGCGATAGAAAGCTATGTATTTAAGCGAATGCTGAAATAACCTACTAAATGGGGTGACTGGGACTAATAACGTTATTCGTGTCAGACAGAAGTCTGGACTGGAAACACAAAATGATAGGTACCACTGTCCCCATGACAGAGAGGAGATATGACTGTATCGCTGGCCTGGTACAGTACTGACGCTATACAAATATCGTTTCTGAAAATGAACACTGACGTACACACCGCCTGAGAACACTAACAACCGAAGTGTTCAACGTGAAGGTAAAGTTGCCGGGTCCACCTCACGAAGAAATACAGACAAGAGGCGGTATAGCTCCACTTATTTGTAACCTCGGCACTACAAGGAGGTACCTAGTGAGTGGGAGGTTGGATGTTTTGGAGCACACAATATCTCTTGTCCCTACCAGAATTCTATGCACGGACAGACCAGCCCGAACGAAGAGTAAAAAAATATTTTAACCAGTAATATATGTACAAGGACTACGAGGTAAAACTAAGGGAACTAATCCTGGCGTGCGGCGATGCGCAGTGTGTGAACTTGTGCGTGGGTGGAGTTCCGTGGCTACACCATTCAGCAGTTCCCTCCAATAGTGGTGTGAATTCAGTCTACCGTGAGACAGTTCAAATATTTGAGACTGGCATTGACAAATCAAAACTTGCCGATGCACTACGAAATTAAGAACAGATTAAATCCACGGAATGCTTATGTTCCGGTCAGAATCGTTTGTCTCCCCGTTTGCTATCTAAAGTAACAAAGATTAAAACTATACCTACATCTGCTGTTTTACATACGGGTGACACTTGGTCTCTCACATTAAAAGAGAAAAGCACGCTGGTGTGTCCGAGTACACAGCGCTAAGGACAATATGTCGGCATATGGGAGAGAGAGGAATAAGAACATCTTCTTGAGAAGCTAGTAGCTCCTCGGCTAATCAAGAAATTCCCCACATTTTATGGAACCCGAAGGTTCATCATAGTGCTCACAACAGCCCATTTATCTCGACCTGAGCCAGATGAATCCAGTCCACAGCCCCATTATACTTCTTGGAGAATCATTTTAATATTATCCTCCCATCAGGCTAGAGAAAAATGCAGGATGATTTTCATGCCTTGCACTCCTCGCCAAACAGATTATTATTAGGTCATATGGCAGGGGCGGGGGAGAACATGAACGCACAAAGAGTTTTGATGGAGAAACTTGCGGAAAACAGCTAGAAGACCTTAGGCACAGATGGAAGGATAAAACTAAAACAGATAACTACATCGGATAGGGCATCGTATTGGATTCATCTGCTTTTAGATAGGGGCAAATGGAGGGCTGCGGTGAACAAGGCAATGTAACGTCCTGTTTCATAAAATGAAGGAAATATCTGGGCCAGCTCAGTAAATATTAGGCCATCAAAGACTGTTACTTAGTTAAGCAGAGTATTATTGTAATGAATGTTTTCGAGAAATGTACAGACCGTGGTTTTAATAACGCGCACGTATACAACATTCCGCGAACAATGGACACATCATACGTATACCGGATCTTCCGTTATAACACACGAAGATTATTTACCATTGCAACTGAAGCCTGTCACTAGAGTGAATCCTAAACAAGTACAGAATTTCGATATTATCCTTCAATCTATATCTCGGTCTCTCGCAGGGTTGCTTCTTCACCAAGTTTTGCAACATTTCATAAGCGTTTCGTTTCTATGCATCAATTCCGGCCGGTCTGAACGGTCACATTCAGAATCCATTACAACTCCAACGCGAAAAGTGTCAGTTCATCTTATAAGCATCATAACAAAAATACTTATCATTACAACAATGCCTACCATTCACTGTTAGTGGCGTTAGAAAGCAGGCCCGTAACACCAAACCACTGAGTAGCAGTTATTAATTTTTTTTGTATGCGCCATCCCGTTATGTTATATAATATGATACAGTAATTTCAGTCCAACACAACATATATACAATCATCAATACATAGCTGGCAGCATGTTTTGGCTCTTGTGAACCTTTTTCAGGCCAATTCCCAATATACAGACATGGTGCATTCAGTGACTGCGCACACTATGAGATCCCGTATTGTTTACAAACCACTTTCTATTTCAAAATTCAAGTTAAAAATTTATTGGCCGATGTATCTTTTAAAATAGCAAAAGACGGGTCGAAGTTACAGAAATGGTTAGCCTGAGAAGATCCTCTGGAATATCAAGAAAAGAAAGAATTACAATTGTAACTATAAGGCAACAAATTGGATTAGAGGAACCAATTATAAAAGAAATTGAACAGAACCAACTTACATGGTACGGCCATGTCCAAGGAATGGCAGAAGGAAGATTACCCAAAATAGCACTGAAGTGCATGCCGAAACAAAAGAGAGCACGAGGAAGACCGAAGAAAAACTGGAAGGAAGGTATAAGGAAGGCCATGAACGAAAGAAACCTAAATGAAGGCGAGCGGGAAGACAGGAAGCAGTGGAGTCTAGGTGTCGGACAACGTAGAACAACGTTTTCAAACCGACATACATACACACATACATCTTTTAAAATACATATATTAGGTTAAAATACATATATTAAGTTAAAAATTTACTGGCCAATGTATAATTTAAAATACATAAAAGATACATCGGCCAACAAATTTTTAACTTTAATTTTGAAATAAAAAGTGGTTTGTAAAGAATATGGGATCCCATAGTGCGCGCACTCACTGAATGCACGATGTCTGTATATTGGGAATTAGCCTGAATATGGCTCACTAGAACCGAAACATGCTGCCAGCTGTGAATTCATGATTGTATATATGTTGTGTTGGACTGAATAAATTACTTTATCAAGTTGTTAAATTGATATATTTTATACATTTCGCCACAAATCACCAACCTACATTCAGGTTTTATGTTATTCATTCCGCGCATTATAATCAGTAAACTGCAATAATAAACCAACAAAATACACACAAATCGTCATTTACACATTGATAATTCTACTAAAACTGTTAAACTCCTACATGTTTCGAACCTTACTGGTTCATCTTCAGGGATTACATCAAATAGTTTTGTACAAACAAGCCCAATTCTTTTTTTTGTGGTTCAAGCTTCATAACTTGTGCAATGTGTAGAAGAAAACAAGTATCCATTCTATAAGGAACAGTTCTAAATATATGTTTACGCTTAAATAGTTTTAACCCTTTTCATATTTTATTATTAATTTTTAGTGTACGGCTTCCGTTTTGCTTCGTGTAATTGAACATTCTACACAGAATACTTCCAGTATACTTCTGTGTTCTACACGTTACATAAGAGATCAAACTTCAACCACCTCAACAATACCCCTATATCTTACAAAAAAAACTATTTGACGTACTCCCTAATGATGAATCTGATAAGGTTCGGAACATGGAGGAGATTCACTGCTTTAATATAATTAATATAATTAATATAATTAATATAATTATGAATGTGTACATTACAGAGTGTCTCTCGTTAGCTGATTATTGTACATTACTGTATTCATGTCTGTTTATTTCTAGGCCATTGTCGTCACAGGCTTCGCAGGAAATTTCTTTGTAACACCTACGTACCCCACTAATAAATCAACGTCAGCTGACATAAATTACGCAAACAGCTCCATATCACCCAGACGCTCGGCATATGAATGGTTATGTAATGTCGCCGAAATTCGAACGAACCTTAACTACTAAGTCCTTGTGCTTCAAAAACAGTTTAGAATTCACACAAGTAAATGGTATTAAAATAATATAGAAATGTCAGTCATTCGTGTACCTAATTCGTGACTTTTCTAGCAGACTGAAAGACGTACGAAAAATCATAATTCGTTGGAACTTATTCACGTTGCTGTTCAAATTATGGCGCTCTCACCATTCCAGACATCAGTATAATATTCAAACGGTTGGTTGAAATGTATTCAAAATCACAAAATACATTTGGAAATTTTGCGTGGATAATGTTCTGTATGCAACCAGCCAACTGTTTGAGCTTTCTGCAATAAACAATTCACACAGAACACCAAATTCTCCCCTCACGCCGCAACCTCCTGCAATTCAATTCAGCCAAAAGTCGCTGGTTCAATCAGGATTAAGCTATGGCAAAGTACGGTCTTGGGAGGTTGGAGAAACAACAGTGTCACTTAATGTTAAGATCCCGAGTTCATGTAGGATAACAGATGGAACTATATGTAACTTGTTCACGTACCTTCCTTGTATTTTTCCACAGCATCGATATCGATCAACAAGACGGTAAATGTATGCATAATCGAAACACTGAGACGCGTTCTTGTAAAAATTGTCGTGGAAAAGCAATAAGTATTACATATTCTCACTACACGTCCGTAACCTTGGTTACCCATTATGCAATGCGCATACGCCGTACTACATGTCATCTGTGGTGTGTCCGGCTTTGCAGAATTTTTCCACAATATCAACGACATGAGTGTGGGAAAGAAGGTATTGAGCATAAAATGCGTGTTTCGATTTTTTCTACAACTTCCGTCTGAAATATTTCTCATTCTAAGAAGAATCCACCGAAATATTATCGTAAATGTACATAGGTCTTCATGTTAAGTACTCCTTATTCTTGTTAGATTTTAATTAAACTTGAATCTTCGATACATATTTTAGAAAAATGCTCTAATATCAAATTTAATTAAGACCAATCCAGTGGGAGCCGAACTGTTCCATGCCGACAGACGGACGGACGGACAGACGGCTACAAAGACATGACGAAGCTCATAATCGCGTTACAAAAAATTTTGCGAACGCGCAAAAAAACAGCCAGAACTATAAAATTTGGCGGGAAAGACAAAGTATACGTATCCCTTCCCACCTCCAAACTGAATGATACAGGCGCACGGGACGGTAAAGAAGTTCCAGGTTACACGTGTTCATTTATGGTTAATTTAACGTTTTTTACAGTTCTGACTAATCAGGGATATTATTTTAACTGACAACTGTCGGCTCGCTACGCGTATAAAACCCAGAAGAAATGACGTGCAATAAACGCGTTCTGTAGATGTACCCCGTGTCTGCAAGCATCTCCTTTAAATAGGGAGATTTAAAACCCACTACCAACCGCCATACGTTAAACCAAAACGCTTGCTCACCGACCGACTTCAAACTGGAAACGGGGCGAGCACTGCGTTTCCAGTATATGCGGGTTGATACATCGTAGAACGACAAAAAATAATTACGTTGTTACTAAATAATCAATTAACATGCATGTGTAAAGAATCGTTTTGCCTAACTTAAAGCTACCATACCGGTTATTTGTCTGGGGGAATGAGTAACTCAACACTCTCCGAGGACGAGGACCTCCAGGAAACACAAAACAGTAGTGGTATCCACTTGGGGCGACTCAAATAGAATTCGACCCTATGACAGCCTGCTCACAAGATCAGCACCCCAACTCATAAGCCTAAATGCATGTTATTGCTGGATCATAAACCTATGTTACCTAAATACAATAACAAAAGATTTCCAGCCCTGGTAGTCATAATTACACTGTGCATTTAAAAGTGTTTGTAAATGATTAGATGCGTAAGCTACACCGGACCTATAATACGGAGTTTCAGAATCACGACTCCACGAGTGAGCTTTCTAAAGCGAGTAGGCCGGGACTAGTTATCGGCTCGACCGGGTTTCGCAGCATCATATAATAAAAAAAAACGGTATAGCAGATAGTCGGAACACTGATTCGCGGAAAACTACATGTATCTTGCCACATAATCATAAATAGTTATCACATATCTACACAACAACGCAGTCCCACGCGATATATCGAGTATCAATTCACAGGTTTTACTGGCGGGTTTTGTTTCCCAAGAAACACACACAAAAAGTTCGTTTCACCTGTAACTGTAAGCAATTGAACAGAAATAGGTCGAATCAGAGATATGCTACTTGTGATCACAGGCACAGTTCAACATTCTGCAAAAGAAGCAAGACTACAAGGAACTCCATACCAGCTCATCATACAAAACTTGACCTCCGATCCCCTCTCTACCCAGGCAAACATCTTAATTTCTCAACCTCGCAAACCCGTTACATAAATATTTAGCTTTTTTTTTTCTAAACAGCTAAAAATAAAAATACGCTGGGTCTTCCCAATTATATTTCCTGCAGCTCCCATTATACAGTTGCGCCTCGACACAAAAGTCACAAAAACGAAAGAGCTCAAAATAGCTCCTGTTAATTGCTCCGAGTTCGTTTTGAGATCTGCGGCCTGCAGTGTTATAAATACAAGGGACAAGGACAGATGGATAAATAGATGAGATCGCGGTGCTAGACATAATGAAACGCGCTCCAAAATAAACTAGAGAAAAGCATAAATTTAAACTTTATTGTAAAAAAAATGCCTACGAAATTTGTAGCGCGATAAACACGAAAAGGAACTCAAAAGCTTTCACTGATACCAGATAAATAAAAATAATTGACCTAGTTTTATGGAAAGCGGTACCATATCGAAAATGAGGAATCGGGAACAATAGCACGCACAACACAAGACGCGAGTCATGTGTTCATTTCTCTCGACTGTACGCCTTCACAATCACTGCGCCTTTCCATCTTGTTAATATCAAAAACTGCCCTCTGAAAAGTGTTATTACTTAATTTAACGACGCTTTCTAAGCGAGTAGGTATAGGCATATAGGGTCGACGGAGCAGCAATTAGAACTGCGAGAATAAGAAAGTAAATTGTTTGATTGTCTGTCCATAATCGACGAGTATAATCAGCAACATATTCAAGAGCGACTGAGCAAAGATTATAAGAGAAGCTGCTAGGTTGGCCTGTTACAAAACTAGGCCTGCAGTTACTATTACTAGCCACTATGAAGCTCCTTGAAATTCGACCCGGAACATCTGATAATTCCCACCTACAGCAACGATTTTCACAGACAACTCTTCCACTGATACACTGTTATGCACCAAGTCACTGAGGAATACCACGAAACCACAGTTTCACTGAATATACACATATACTTAAACGTACTTGGAAAGTTCTTATAAGGTAGCTTGTTCGAATAAGTGTTGCAACGACCTACAAAAGAGCTGTTATCGGCAAGGGTCAACCGACTACGTACCACGGTTGATAACATCAAACTCACGTCTCTCACAATCTCAATGCTGGCTAAAACATTCATCAAAAAAGAAACGACCAGAACGCAACATGACCCCGACACACACCGACAGTAAACAGTCTCCAAAAATATCAGCGTTCTTGCGAAGTCACAAACATCAATACAACGCACGATTTCCACACTTCGAACGTGTTTGTAAGAGCAAATCGGATCGGCCTAGTAGAGCGCTTAAAACAAGGGTTACGCAGCGCCACAAAATGAACACACAGCAAAAGGCGCTGCCGTCACCAGCCTTACGAACTGTGAAGAGGACATCAGTTACTTTTCAACTGGTGAAGAACCCTGCCGTGCTGGCAGACAGGCCTACTCATTAACGCGAGGTGGCACGGCCACAGTATTTGTTTTGTTTCGCCCGTCAATCCACTATCGCTATCGTTGTGCAAGTAACTCGCTCCTAGCCTTCCGCTTGAAATCTTCGGCGTCAAAAAACTGACATATGACCTTACACACCACTCAGTCCATTTCTGACACATACACACACACACACACACACACACACACACACA
>Ga0136643_10003152_pt1 | contig 22023 bp, 13 predicted proteins | sample TergutLab28metaG_FD_96883 | JGI IMG/M metagenome (GOLD analysis project Ga0136643, IMG submission 96883) | Labiotermes labralis P1 segment gut microbial communities from Petit-Saut dam, French Guiana - Lab288 P1 (version 3) (version 3) | ecosystem: Host-associated > Arthropoda: Insects >... | reverse complement strand
GCCTTTACCCCCAGGAAATACTCCTGGTACTCATTTCTGTTAGAGGCTGAGTCGACCCCAGGGCCATAGTGCGATCGGAAGAATTTTATGTCAATGAAAAATCCACTGACACTAGCTGGGATCAAACCAGCAACCTTCTGATTTGTAGCACAGCACCTTAACCACTGTGCTACCGCGGTCCCCACATGCTCAGAATACAAACAGATAAAATTTCAAAACACATATTTAGTTCCTTTCAACCTGGGGGAACCCCTGTACTTTTCCATGCCTTAAATAAAACAAAACCTTAAAGGCTGGTTTTAAAATACAGAGGGCAGTTACAAAGTTTCTGGAATTCCCCTGCAGATGGAGAATGAGAGGTAAGATAATGCATGCAGTGATGTGGTGGGGAGCTTAGCATGTCTTCTCACAGTTGCAACAGGTGTGGACAGGTTTCAGCATGCAGTGTCGTTAGTGTTCTGTTTTAGTTAGACGTGAATGTTAGTCATTCGGTGCAATGTCGCAGTTCGAACAGCGTGCGAACATCAAGTTCATGTGCAGATGGGGAAAATCTGCTTCAGAGACGGTATCAGCCCTGCAGCAAGTTTACGGTGATACTGCACTAAAGAAATCCGCGGGTTTCCCGGTTTAAGAGTGGACAGGAGATGTTGGAGGATAACCAGCATAGCAGGAGGCCTTCGACATCCAGAACTGAAGAAATGATTGAAAAAGTGCAACAACTGATTTCAGTGTGATTGAAGAATGACCATCGTGAAGCTGGAACAAGAAGTTGGCATCTCTCACAGATCCATTCATGTGATTCTGTCCGACAATTTTAAGATGAGATGTGTTGGTGCGAAGTTTGTTCAGAGGCAGCTGACCACAGATCAGATGGAATGTCGCATGATGGTCGCTGGAGATCTGTTTGAGAAAAGTACGCAGTACCCAATGTTTCTCACAAAGATCATCACTAGTGATGAGTCATGGGTGTTCGCCTAGGACCTGGAGACGAAGATGCAGTCACCAGAGTGGCACACAGCGTCGTCTCCCCGGCCAAAAAAATTACGCATCATATGCAAAGAAAAAGTGATGCTTATTGCATTTTTTGACATCCATGGTGTGGTGCACCATGAGTTCATACCACCTGGACAGACTGTTAATGGTCATTTCTATGTGCAAGTTTTGCAGAGGTTACGCAAGGCAGTTCGGAGGAAACGGCATGACAAGTGGCAGGGGGAGTGGTTTCTGCATCATGATAATGCACTGAACCACACATCGCTTGTTGTGCAGCAATTCCTCGCCGAGAAAAGCATTCCTGTCATCACCCAACCACTGTACTCTCAAGATCTCGCTCCGAGTGACTTTTAGCTCTTCCCTACTCTGAAAATGGGCCTCAAGGTGACGCGTTTCGCAACCATGGAGGACATCAAATCGAATGTGAAGGCCGAACTCCAGAAGATTCCAAACGAAGCCTTCCGCCAGTGCTTCCAACAATGGCAGGATCAATGGAGCAAGTGTGTGTGTGTGTGTGTGTGTGCAAGGGCCCTGCTTTGAAGGTGATTAGGTAAGCACTGTCACATGTCCTACCATTACAGTGCTATACCACAATTCCGGGAACTTTTTGACTGCCCCTCATAACTGTATTTTTGGAATCAATTATGTGCCAATCCTGGAAATAAAAACTTTCTGGTTTACATTTTTTTTCAATTAGTATAAATACAGTTCAAAACCAAAGACTTTTAATTGCAAATTTCATTCTTAGGACTGAACACATTTGACTAAACATCACATAGGCCCCTATAAAACTGCATACAAACTAGGATTCACTAAAATAAATGTAATCAATCTTGAACTCAGATGGCAGATTCTCCACACGATTTTATGGCATCCTACAACTTCTTTTGGACATTTGCAATTACATTCAGTTCAAATTTTCAGTATTAATGCTTTTGAGGAAATTATTCAGAATGGCAGACATAGCAAACATGATTACTGAACTTTCTTCTCTACTGGACCAGACAGTGCAGCCCTAAATTTATCCACTACGTCTGTAAATATCAAGGTTCCAGAAAATACCAAGAATGTTCCAAGCCAATGTATGAAGGTGAATTCATTCTTGAAGTACACAATAGAAAAGAGCAAACTAACAAATTTCCGAAGTGTAACAACCAGTGTAACAGTGAGTGATGTGCACTCAGTTGTTAGGACATAAACTGAGTTGATACATATACATCTGCAAAACTGTTAAGAAAATTATATTTGTTACACATTTTTCTGTTTAGAAACACTGCATTATATTCAGAGATTCATGAAGCTGGAAGTTGAGTTTTAAACAGAAAATAAATTACCCATAATTAAATATAAGCAGGAAGATGATTTGCTCATATTTAATGTACCCCTTAACATAATGTAATGTGCCCTCAAATTTGAAACCCTAACAAAAGTTAAGAAAAAACTAGTTCACACGGTACTTAAGGAAATTATTGAACAGATTTTAAACACAGTAAACAACTGTAGCGTATAAATGTTTCATTACATTTTTTTCATGTCAGCTCTATAAAATTTGCTAGAAAGTTCATATTCTGTACACTAGACAGCATTAGTAATGAACAGTCTTTACAGAAGCAACAGTGTACAGAACAGTAGTATGGTTACATGATATACACACAGTACCTACATGATACATTCATAAGAAAACTGTGATACACTGGGAAATTGTGGGACAAGTAATTTGCCAATTGGGGAGCACAGCCTGAGCCATGCTGCTGTGTTCCCATATATGGCAACACTGCGTTTGACCCCAGGCTTCACTTTCTGTGGTTGCAGCTGTGGTCCGTCACCTTCAGATAAATATAACTGAACGTACAGTGGTGATTGAAACCCCAGTTTACCAGCATTCATTTTTAATTAGAACCGTTGATATTATTTTTTCATGTCTGTAGTGTTTACCAATTATTATTGTTGGCAGGTAACAAAGAGACAGAAGAAACTTTCAATATTTAGAACATAGCATTAAAAGTAATAAACATAATTTTACAATTACATTTTACGTTATGGAAGAAGCAAGTAAACTAATTTCATTAAACACTGACCTTTTTATGCTGCTATTAAAGCAGCAACAGAAATAAATGTGACTCTGTAATACAACCTCATGTTTTGGTGTTACAGAGTTCAAACATGCACATTATATGTGGATATATATATGGTAAATTTGTGAGAAAATACATGAGAATGAACCAGAATGATATGCTGTCATACTTCTGACTTTCCCTGATGAGGAAGGAAGTATCAAACGGAATGTCACAAACAAATATAATACAATCTCTCTAGGTCGCCTAGTGAACTGACCCACAAACAAAAGTTTAATTGGAAAATGATGCAGTAAACTTACACACTGATTGTTCAAAACATTATGAAAGGATACTGTGTGAGAACATTGCCAGCTAGGTAGAGGTAGAGTTTTGGTATTCCTATTCCAATGACAGGAATTGTCACAGGTGTACTTTGAGCAAATGAAATTAGATGAGAATAGATGTTGTCATACAGAATAAGGAATCCAGGCAGTGGAAGCAGATGCTGAAACAAAAGAAAGGCTTTTAAATAATATAATATCTACTGAAGAAAATATGTGTTACCACTTCGCAACCTGGAGTTCATTCCTCACACATGTTTGGACACTGAATTCTATTACCCAGTGGAGAGCAAATAACTTACAATGCAAGAATCAGCCACATTATTTGCCTTGTAGAATAAAAAACCTCATGGACCTTAATTCTAGTGACTGCCTGTCATTGTCGTGGCTCTTAATTTTCACCACCATGCAGGATATTTCTTGGTACCTCTGTAAGTCCGCTACTGTGGCCTCTTTTGCTAACTGGATCCACATTCCTTCAAAAGGACTTTAATTGTTGGGAACTAGTATGAAAGGGGTCAGAACAGTAAGATAACAAATTTTTTTAGAAGACTTGAATCACATGATTACATTAAATGGCAGCAGAGGCATATAGAGTAGAATTCTGATTCAAGATTTTTCCCAAATATTAGGTTAATGTTTTGTGATCCTGGCTAAAATCCCATATAAATGATGTGCATTTTACCATGAGTTTGAGTTTTATTGCATTTGAAGCATAAACATTTGGCCCCTACATCATTTGAAGCCTCAGTTTAGCTTCTGTGTTTACAATAAGTTTGGGTTACATAAATAATGCCATTACAATGAATAAGGGAGGTGGGGTAGTATCAGAATTTACTGTGAACTATTGTATCAGTGTGCTATCAATTCTTAAGAGTCGCATAGACTCTGAGGAAAATAATGAGGAGGTAAGAGTGGAAGATTGAAGGAAGATAATTTCAAATTCAATCAGTCCCCAGTTCTAAAAAGTAACATCCCAGGTGTAAATGCAGTCAAGTTTTGTAACATCTACATGTTATTTTCTTTGTAAATCTGCTGACAGAAAATGGACTCTCAGAATGTCTTGTGCACTGAAACCCTCATGTTAGTTTATTTCTCAAGTTTCTTCTTTCATCTTATGACATGAATGAAAGTGTAAAATGAACTGCAGAAACAGTGAAGGTGATCAAAGCAGGAAGAGTGAGGTGGCTGGGACAAATCTCTATAATGAAGGTGCAAGACCCTTGCAGGAAAATAACGTTCCATAAACCAGAGGGTATTGATTAGTAAACAAACCTCTTATTAGGTGCCTGGATTCAGAAGGAAAAGATCTTAAGATAATGGGTATTAGAAACAGCGGCAAAAGTTGCAGGATTGGGACCAATGGCAGGCAGGCAATACTATAAAAGGCCAAGTTTCATGTAGGACTGTACTGCCAATAGAGGTACTACAAGAAGGAGAAGTATGACTGAAGAATTAAAGAAACTCATAAGGTTTAATTGTGACACAATCCCCATTTACGACTTTTCTAAGTGTAAGGTACAAACAACTTGTCCCCAAGACAAACCTTACATAGGGGTTCAACTGTGTTTGTACTATTTTTCAACAGTTGTCTGTTAAGGGAGTGTCCCCACTGTGTGATAAGATTATCCACACCACAGCAGTAAGTCTGGGCCAGTGATGTACTTCGCATTGAACGTCAACAGATGCCTCAGAGTGCCCTCCAGGAAGGTGCTGATTTCAAGGCCCAAACAAATGGAACTTGTAGGGGGTAACATGCAGGATGGATGTTTCCAATACCAATTGACTGTTGCCTTACTTTGTGAGCACCCCTTATAGTAACCAGAAGGGGCTCAATTCGGAGATGGGGTCTGATGAATTGCAGTTAAAGCATTCTTGGTCAGATTTGCCTATACCTACAAATGCTGAATAGCTTGTGCAATGTTGTGGTCAATCACACAATGTTTAGATTCTCACAAATGAGGAGAGTTTCATAGAGCACATTTTCTTGCATGTGGCAAAGAATATTGCTGCACAATGTGTGGCAGATATTATTCTCATCCAGAATAAACTTCCTGTCTTTGAGTCGTGCTCCAGTGACTGCCAGGCCTCCACAATTCCTACACTGAACTTACTCAAGGCCTTGTCCCTGTAGGCTTCTCTTGTCATGTAACAAGTCTTTAATAATGTCTTGTGCGTGGCATACATAAAACTGCTCTCATATTGCTACACACCAGAAAACAAAATTATGACATTAACAAAACTTTCAGAATTGAAGAGACTGATTGGGTGATTTTCATGCTATTTGTACACTTGCTGAGTGTATACACTAGTGTGATCTAAACCATGACTTTTGTTACATATAATAAATATTGTGACAAAAGTTATGTGGAAGAGGAGAAGGTGAGGAAGAAATGATTATCATGTGAGAACATGAAGACATCAGTGCTGAGTGATGTGCCATACTGAAATATTTCTAAAAACATTAGCTGTGCACAGTACTTACAGTGTAATACAGAGATTCTCTGGGATGCTTGCCATATCTTCCATACAACACTTCTTGATATATACCCATTCTTGCTGATACAAAGAGTGCAACTGTTAAGAGCAAAATACCTGTGAAAAAAAGAGAAATGGATGTATTGCAACTAAAATTTGGTACACCCTGAGACACCACACATTTAATTTTGGTAAAAGCAGTAAATACCTGAGGCTTGTTGTGAGACCTGATCTTGAGTCAGTTCAATGCAATTATAGCCTCATAACCTATTCCTCAAAGACTCTTTTAATGTAATTCACTCACTTCTTTTTTGGCTCACAAATTGGCCATCTTGCATGAGACATCAGCATCAAAATTCTGTAAGCTCTATAATATTACCCGCATAATGCTAATGATAAAACAAATAAGTAAATGGCTGGCTACTGAAAGGTACCTCTTAGCCAAGTCCAAAACTTTAACAGCTACACAAGTTCCTTGGTGCTAAACCGAAGGGTTAAGGTAGTAACATAACAATGAATATTCATTACTTCCATTATCTGAATATAGCAAATACCTTGAATTTATACCGAATGATGCAGTGTATGGTGTATATCAGCATTACAGTATGAAGTCTAAAATATCACTAATAAGTGTGTGTGAACTATGATGAAAACTAACTACAGGGAGCAAATATGATGTTATTTCTGCTGCAGTATTCACCAGTCTTATAAATTATGTTCCTATTTACAAGTTATCACATGCCCATACTAATGTATGGAGCAAAATCATGGACATGGACCATGGCAAACTCAGCAGACCAACAGCTGATGAGATGAGACTTTCCAAGGGGAACAGAATAAAAATTCAGAAGTAAGAGAATAAGAAAGAGATTCATTGTTGAAATTTTTCAGATAAATGCCTTGGAAAATAAATAATGTAATAAGATGGTACAAATATATTGTAAGAATTAAAAAAAACAAAGAATCCCAAAAAAGTTTTCCAATATTAATTACAACATAAAGGCCTGCAGAAGATCTGAGATCCAGACTGGAATTACAGGTGAGGAAAGATGAACATGGGAGGAAACTGAGGAGGATGAAGAGCTTTGGAAAGGCACAGATAAATAGACAGGCTTGGTTGCTAGGTGATCCACCTTATGAAAGAAGAATATACTTTCTGAATTATACAAAGTAACAATATGTAAAGCTACTTGCCTACTGTCCACCAAAAGAGTACCTCCATCTCAGACTGTTCAGGAACTACTTGGTTCAATGGTGTGGTTGCTTTCTGATAAAAATAACAACATTAAAATCAATGTGGTTAGGAAATATATTTACACATATCCAACTACCAACATAAGTTTTCAAGGGGCTCAACATCTCTCTCACTGCAGTAAAAAATTATGACATGGTTTGTTAATATTGGTATGTCCCAGACAGTGAGACTACACAGCTTTCATATGCCAGAAAACTGCTGGAACAACATAACCCAGATAAATTCACTATTTACAGTGAACTCACACTGAATGAGAAAATGTTGTAATGTTCTCAGCAGATCAGATGTACATGAGCTGTGAAACTGATATTCTGGGGAGGAGATCATGATTCAAATAGAAAAATATTAATAGGATGCCAGAACATAAGTACAAATTTGGAACTGAGGGCTGTAGAATATAAACAACATATCAACTGTTTGAAAAAGAATACTTACAACATCTTTTCCTGAGATAATAGTGCAAATTGAAATTCCAAGTGTAATCATGAATACTGAAAGGTACTTTGACAGAGTATATTTCTTCTTCAAGATCAGTATGCCCATAATCATATTAGCAATCAGTGATCCCTGAAAATAAATTAAAAAAAGCATATATGTGTTAAGCAGTTGCAAAAGTGCTTCAAAGATCTGCATTCTTAAATGCCAGACCTCATACAAGTAGTGTGAAATCTTAACAACTGACTGGCTATTCTGAAAATCTGCCAGGTTTCATTCATTACGACTAGCCAAATACCACAGAGTGACCTTGAAACATGCAAAGACTTACTTCCCCTGTGTCCCTCATTCCCTTTAACAGGTTTTCAAAGAGTACGAGTCACTAATCAAGTACTTATTTTTTCTTGTCAAAACTTCCAAACTGTACAGCATGTATTGAGTATTACTGCTTTCTACATGAGAATGTATAGACCAGGACAAAGACAGAGCAGTTTTATACTGTTGTGTATTTTATTTGGGGTAATACACTTTGTGGATGCCACTAATGGTTCTATATAGACCACGTTCAGTTGCCATATTCTTGTTTGCTCTTCTTTTGGATCTGTATGTTTTTGGAGCTTCTCTGTTATGGTGTTGTAGAAGTAACTGTTAGGAATTACTACATCTATTAAATATTCTTCTATGATGGTTCTATCAAGCATAACTATATCTGTTCTCCTGTTATGGACAATTCCAAAAGTTCTTATGGACTTGTCACAGTGTAGTTTATGAGTTCGCTAACAAAGATTGTTGCTCATATTTACAATTTGGTGCTGGTTTTCATTTTGACACTCTGCATTTGACAGCCACTTCTTGATGGGTGTTGTTTGTTATGTGATTGCACCAGTTATGTGTTGAATGGTTTATGATTTTTCCCAACATTTTCTGCAGGTGTCATTAGTAATATTCAAGTCCTTCAAAATGCATTTCTCTTAATTATTGGTACTAGCAAAATGTTATTATTATTATTATTTCATTGATAAGATGAATATAAAATTAAACAAATATCAACAAAGCCACTTGACAAGCATTTCAGCATGTTGCCCAATGGGGAGATAGGCTGTGATTATACAATAAACTTGCCTCACCCTTTCCAGAATGTACCACCATCATGCAAAAATCATTTTAAACTGAGTGACCTAGTCAGGAATGAGCCGTATTTAAAATCACATTAAAGTGGAACTATGTTAGTTGGAAACTACATGCACACTTTACTGAACTGTAAGGTAAAATAAGTTTCTGCTTAGATATACTTACGGCTCTGAATATCATGTGCAGGGGCATGGGAATGTTGAAATTGAATGCATAATTATTACAGACATTGGCACAGAAGAACATGGCAACTAGAATCGTATAATCTCTGCAAAAGACAAAAACTTATTTAATGATACACTGCACGGTTCAGTGCACAAATTCTGTATGACATAAATAATATTTACACTGTAAAATTATGCTTATAGATAATGCTCACAGTGACAATAATCATGCTGACAGCACACCTCAGTGTTTTTTAAGGTTTTCAAACATGCTGCAAATAATGCAGGAAACTTGATATGTTTACATGAAGTCTCATATGTTTATTATGTAATCACATAAGACATTTTCATTTAAAAACTCTTGATGGTGACAATGTGAGTCTGAAGAGTTTGATGAGTACAAAAATTTTATTTTTCTGGAAGTAATGTATCTTGAGAAAACACACACTTTACCATATGAATGAAAACTTATTTCACAGTAAAAACCTTCACTTCACCTTCCACTATTCTGTGGAAAACTGGCCACTGCAACAGGTGCAGGAGAACCAACTCTCCTTGTCTTAACATGTAACAAAATTCATATCCTGTATATAAGCACTGATGGAACCAGTGTCATGTCTCAGGCTCTTCTATACTGGAGAGTTCTGCATATGACACCATGAATTTTAATGTGCTTCTGTAACAACACTACCACCAGTCTTTCCACACCACAAATGAACAAAAATGAAATGAAAATACTCTTTGGCTTTTACATCAGAAGTACTCTTTTAGCCAAGCCAGCCACTTTGAATGGTAGGATATGCTATGTGGGTCAGAGCATTTAGATATATCCAATGTAATCAACACAAAACTGAACATTACAATAGCAGTAGCCTAAACTTCCTGATACCGAGAGTGGCCATGATGCCATGTTTCCATCCATTCTAGCCCACACACAGCCCAAAGTGTGAATGACATGGATCAAATTATGTTTTGAACTACACATATTGTCCAAAATGTTAAAACTTCCTTTTGGAGAGAAAATGGTGTAACTCTAACATACGATTGGTTTTCCATGTTTAGACGTGTAATGACATCAGTTAATGGTACCAAACAATGTCCATCCATAAACAAAGTGTTCGTTAAAGCAACTGTGATACTATCTGTCACTTAGCCAAACTAGTGGGAGTCTCAGTTGAACCATGCTACAGGGTTCTGATACAACAGCTGAACATGATGCACTGCTGCACAATTTGTGTCTTGTAAACAAGTTTCATCACAGCCACAAAATCTGTCACAGTACGGGAAAATATATTTCCCATGGATTTATTCAGTGTTTTCCGTATCTTGGTCTCCCTGATGATTAGTTTCCACTTAAGTACCTCCATGAGATACTGTATGCATGTTTGGTGTTACCAATGTGTGTTACAAGACCCATCTGCCTTAAACTCAATACAGTCACCTTAACAATACATGGAAACCTGGACTTCACATTCCTTGCATTTACATTTTTCTTGATTTAGCATACATATGTATTGGTCCTGCCAAAGGTTGCATCAGTGGAACATGGTACTGTATTGTATTGTATTGTATTCATCCTTTCTGACAAAATTGGTATAGGACATATCAATACAATCTACATAACTGTACACACAAATTCACATGACCCACCATATTTGTCCTAACATACTATATAACAACATAAAATATGTACACACAATGTTATATTGAGGCATGTTGCTGTAACCATTGTTGTCATGGAAATACAACCATACATTCCCTTCTTACATTTGCTGGTGTAAATGTAGCTGTCAACAATATAAGAGGTTCAGTGTTGCCATGGAAATTCAACAATGGGTTCCCTTTGCACTGTTGTCAAACAACATAATATTTCATATTGCTGTAAATAATAAAAACTATTAAATATTCTGAGTATGTGTGTGTATTCTCACCTTAATATCCAGCATTGAAATTGCATGCACTGTATTATATTGTTATCTGTGGCCTCTGTGGCTCTACATCTTTCTACATTATCTCACAAACAGCACAATTTTCAGAAACAAAGTTATTGAACATAAATGTTTTTTTAATTTCTCTACAATTTTATGGGAAATATTTATTCTACAAAGAATTCAGCTTGATATCACTAATATACACATATCTTCATGTAAAGTAGTTGTTAGTCTCATCAGATTTTAATGAAACTTGGATTTTCTCTCTTCTTTTTTTTTATATTTTACAGTTTTCTTATTCAAGGTTCTATACCCAGCCTGATGATGGCCGAAACATGTAGCTTTTTTTTAAAGTTGTGTATAAACTGTGATCCTGTTTCTTTTCTTTATATACGTTGAATTTTCTCATTAAATTTTCGAAAACTACTAAAAATATCAAATTCCATGAATATCCATAAAAATGGAAGCTAAGATGTTCATTGCAGACAAACAAATAGAGAAACAGACAAACATGACAAAGCTAAGCTTTCACATATGTGTGAACATGAATAAAAAAAAACATACCACTTTAAAATGCCATCGATTTACTAGGCTACCAACTGTCTCATAAATACCACATTATACATGTAATTTGGATAGATACTAGTGATTTCTATACCACACTTTAATCATACACTAGTCCACAGCCACCTTCAACTTCATTTCTGGAAAATAAGTCTTCTTTTCATATACAATTGTATTCCCCGTGTTAAAGTTTCATAAGACAGATTTTCCTTAAGTTAGGAATGGTCTGTTGCAATAAATATACCAGATATAAAATTTTGGAGCACATCAACTCAGGAAAAAGAAAAGTTATTTATTCGACAAATAAAAAAAATCCATATGGTTATGATGAAATATCAACACGAGTATTGAAAATTAGTTCTCTTTATATCAGTTCTTTGCAACAAAGCATTAGCAACATGATTCTTCCCATCATGTTTACAATATTCTGAGATAAAACTACTGTATAAAAAAGTGATGAAGATAATATAGCCAATTACAGACCCATCCCACTTCCACCTTCATTTTTGAAAGTTTTTGATAAGTTTATGTATAAACAACACTATTCAAACACATAAATAATAATAGTAATAATCGTTCAGGAGCCATTTGGCTTTAGATCTAAATTATCAACAGAAGTGGCCTCTTGCAGACTTATTTCAGAAATCTTAAATGCTTTAAATAACAAAAACATAATTGGGTGTATTTTCTGTGACCTCACTACGGCTTTTAACTGTGCTAATCACGCTATCTTGCTGTCAAAAATTAAGGCATTATGGTATAACAGGTAAATTTTACTCATTAATTAAATCCTATTTTGAAAACAGACATCAGAAGTTAACAAGAGTAAATAATGACTATAAATCTTGCACCATTTGGGGAATAGTAACACATGGTGTGCTGCAAGGTTCAGTTCCTGAAACATTGTTGTTCTTGCATTATATTAATGATATAATAAAAATAACAAATACTAAAGATAACAACAATAAATCCAAATTTGTTTTATTTGTGGCTGATATAGGTCTAATCATCACTAGCCCAAATCCTACTAATTTTATAAAAGACATCAATGGGGGATTTATAAATATTAATAACTGGTTTAAAGCAAACTTGTTGCCACTGAATTTTGAGAAAACTAGTCTCATACAATTCTTAACTAAGAATAGCTCACATGTTCCCATTAGTGTTGGTTGTGACAACAATATAAAATTCAATATTACTAACATAAAGTTTTTAGAAATAAAGATTGATAGTATATTAACGTGGAAAAGCCATATCGAAATGATTATACCGAAATTTAGTGTGGCTTGTTTTGTGGTTACAGCCATTAAACCTTTTGTGATGCTGGACACCCTGAAGATGGTTTACCATTCTTACTTCCATTCTATTATTAATTATGGGATAATCTTTTGAGGAAATTCGTTTTCAAACTATGAATGAGAATTATTAGAATTGTCATGGGTTTAGAAATCAGGGATTCAGTAGAGAATTTTTTAAAATAACAAATATTTTGCCACTGATCTCACAATATATATTCTGTCTCCTACACTTTGTGGTTAAAAATAAAAATAAATTTGTTATGAATTCTGAGATATATAATATCAATACCAGGAACAATTCTGATTTCTGTTAACCAATGTCACAACTGATCATTTATCAAAAAGGTCCCTTTTATATGGGTATTATGGTATATAACAGTCTTCCACCTGAAATAAAAGATTTGTCTCATAATATTAAGAAATTTAAATCATCTCTGAGAGGGTTTTACAAAATAGGGAATGACAATATAAACTCTGATGTGGGCTATCTATATTTTATTCCAACTTACTTATATTTAATTTTCTGAAGTTCAAAATTTCCATTCTATCTGTACATGACACTAGTCGTATATTTAATACTTTATAGATTTCCCTGCTGAAAGTAGCTCTCCCAGCATTATGGATTAATCTGTCACTCCACTGCACAGTTGACATATCATCTTACCTTCCCCATCACCCTCCCTCCAAGTATGCCATACATCAAAAGCGAATTTTAATTTGTGATTTGTACTAGTTACTACTCACAATATTTGGACTTGCTGTCTTTAAGGGACTGCATTATGTAAAAACTTTTACTTATTTTCGAACTTAATTTTTTATAGTTTCATTCCATTTTAATTTTCAGTCATATTTAAAGTCAAACATTTTGCTTCGTATTTATACCTGACATCTGTATCAACTATATGCACGAAATCAAGTTTGTAACTCTTTAATAATTCTATTTATTTTTCGATTTACAACATTTTTATTTTCGGCCTTTATTAGAATGTATGTACCAACAGTACACATGACAGGCTCAGCCTCTTGTACATTCCCTGAATTTACGTTTATTCTTTCTACAAATTTCGTTGATTACACATTCAAATTAAGCATACGTTTGCACGTTTGTGTTAAGTACTCTCAACTGGAAATATGAATGAATGCTGCTTTTCAACTGGCCCTATGATTTCCCAACTCTCTATTGTCTATACGAACGTTTACTACGTATGATCTGTATCATCGTGAGATGTATTCTCTGGCACCACGCTCATGACAGCAGAGCGCAACCCTGCATCATAAATCATCCGTGATTCCATTTCAAAGGCGCCAATCCTATGTAGCACAAACAACTCTGTATGCGAGCTACTTTTGCCGTATGATTTTCGTATGAATCGAACTGGCAATCAGTTTATTTACGTCATTTCTTTCCGGTTACGATTCGTTACAGTGACCGCAAGCTCTACACTTACTAATCCGCTCAATTAATGATGCTTCGCGAATCTACTGCAAGTTAAACTACACGACAGTTTTATCTTATTTTGTATTGGCGATCCATTTTTCATTACTATGAGTAAACCAAAGAAGAGGAAAGAGTTCTCTACTCAAGAAAAAACCGACCTGCAGCAACCTTTGTGTCAGCACTGGAGCTCATCTACAGTGCAAGGAAATACCTCACGAGGTTAGACGTTGATGATAACATGATGGTTGCCATTTTTTATGCACTATACTCAAGATTACAAATAATGCGGTATGGTATTATTTTAGTGTATTTAATGACATTAGGTACATAAATTCTCACTTCCTCGAGTTCACAATGACCTACATTTTACATTTATTTTTAAATAGTCCCCTTAGAAATGTAAAATCCATGTTTCCCTGTGCCAAGTGAAGCATATTATTAATGCATTTATAGTTATGTAATCTTTTCCAGCCTCTTGTTTCTTCATTCCCCCTACATCCAAATATTCTCTTCCGAACTTTTTCATATATAATCAAGCTCATTTGTATTTGAAGAGCTTAGATAACTCAGGAAGAATCTAATTCAATGTTCTGGACTAGCATACTTATGGTTTCAAATCCAGTTTCTAAGAACAAATTTTGTTATTGATACTACCTTCAGAATTAAAGAAACATGATACTTTTATTGGAATATCTACATTAAAATACATAATTTTAATCTTCCTTTGAATATGAATTCCAGACGTCACCTGTGGAAAATTCTGTGGGCTCCTCCTGATGTTATTTACAGGTTACCAATACATACCACTGAGAATAAATAAATGAGCTAACTTTTTGTTTCAGGGTATCAACTAAAACTAACTAAAAAAAGTAATATACTAACTTGATTCCAATACTTGGTTTCCTTGTCCCAAAGTGAGCTGTAAAGATGAAGCCTTCAAGTGCAATAATAAAAAACTGGGCAAAGGTAATGATATTGCCACTTGATGGATCTTCCCTGGAAAGAAGTAAATGAAATGAATGAAGGAAAGATGCTGCAAAATAACCTATTTACAAGTAAGGTCTCAAAAACACAAAAGACTTTGTGGTAAATGAATGTGCTAAAATTGTCTAGGCCTATCAGCCACCTCATTGTTGGGTGTAAAGTCCACACTTTGGAGACAGGCTCTAGCTGCAGTAACAAAGTGGGGGAATTACCTCTGACTGCAGTTGTATACAGAGTAGTCTGTTCACTAGATGTCCCAAACATTCAGCAATAAAATCATTACTTTCACTCCAATTTCAATGAGTGATGTAGGTACATACTTCAGTCTTTGTGAAACTCCCTTCCCTCACATAAGATGCTGAAAGCCGTTGCTTCTGGCATCAGTGCACAATTGGATGTGATGCTCAAACTGGCAAATACATGTTAGCATGTTGACAATCTACTATTGAGTGCCTTCTTTGAGATTACCAATTAACTGAGATTTGTGTAACTAGGCCCCACAAGAACACATCTGGTACAGTTAAATTAGGGAATTGGTCAGCAAGTTATTCTGTGACAGACTGTCTTAAAAAAATCTTTATTTCCCTTGTGTGGGACACACTGTCCAGTCTTGCTGGATGCAGCCAGTAGTTAGATTATCAGTCAAATGGCCCTTAAATACACTGAAGTGCATGGGAAACATCTGTGCTGACAACATAGCCAAAGCCTTGATTGGGTATGGAAAATCAACATGCATATCAATTATTGTGGAATTCAGTGGATTTACAATGGCCATATATTTCTGTTTATTGTGTACATGTGGCCACTGAGGTGAAACCATGCTTCACCAGTAAATTATGTGAGATCCAGAGTCCTTGGCTGTTGCATCATTAATGGTTGATTCAACACATGAAAGTGGACACATTTCCTTGTCCACCTGAAGCAACTCCTGCATTACTAACATACAGTAAACGTGCAATTTTGCTTTCTTCACTTTTTTCACATGTCATGTAGGGCAGTAGGGTCTCTTGAGAAAACCTGTGCCATGATTTGTAAGTGGAAGTTTTCTGTCACTCTTTCACACACTGTACTGCCCAATCACACTTATCCTGGTCCCATCATGTAATTTCCAGTTTCACAGCATCTCTAATTGTTTTTCAGCAGCTTCTAAATACTGCACTTTGATGTTGGTGACCTACATCCAAACTGATACTGAAATTCTCCCCGCAACTCCTTCACTGATTCCATTCACCATTATTTGCAGGCCAGGAAAACATGATTCAGTTTCACAAAGGCTAAAAAATATACCGACAAACACTGTTCCACAGTGGGTTTGGGGCCCAGTGAAAAACTTTTTCTGGCCTCCCAGCAAGGGCAGACCAGCTAAAATTTTTTACACTAAATCAGAAAGTATCACTCCAGGATGCAGAGTGTCATTGGCTTTGAGTGAAAGGGTTCATTTGTACAATGGGCTAAAAATGATACTATCGACGAAGACAAAAACGTTTGCAATGCAGTTGGGTCCCAGACCCCCTACAGGAGTGGTAATTCATATCAGCTTCCCCACCCTCTTGTCAGCACTGTTGATCCATACGTAAGTGATGGTGTACTGTCAAGTGTCAGGGTCTTCTAGTGACATGATCATTCTGTATATCATAATCAATTGGTTCAATGACCCTTCCTTGGTCTAATCTCAGGTAATGAACAGATGGGTCAAGTTGAATTGTCTGCACTCTCACTGTAATCCTTGTTCAGCCAGTATGTTACCACAGTTTATTAACAACAACTTGCTCTTCCATCCTGATTTCTACCCTCAGCCTGAGAGGCAGGGAAGGCTATGGAACACTACACCCAAGAGTGCTCAGGAAGTAAATGGCATTTTTGTGAACTGGTAAACTGAAACTCTCCCTTCATTAATGAACTTCAATCATGGAGAAGAGAGAAAGAGACAGAGGGAGACAAAGCAAAAATCCTACAATACATTCATAACTTACTAAACTCCTTGTGGGGTTACAGATTTCAGCATTTATCTCCTCAGAATGGTTATATTTCTACAGTACAATGAAGAATGTCTTATGAACAGGATACACTTTGCAAACAACACTGTTGCCATCAACAAGAGCAGCTCATCCATAAAATACAATGTTTTTTCCAACCATAATGAAGAATATTCATTGTGTTGCAACTAACAGATCTTGTATGAGCAGAGACAAGTGTTGTTTCAGACTTTGATGGTCCTCATTCACTCTTTGACAATACATAACACTGTTGTTGTTAATCCTCTCTGGCTAACTGCTGAGGAAGTTGTACTGCTATGTTCACTCATTGCTAGGTTAGAAGTTAGCTCTTAAAACCCTTTAGTACTTTAAAATAAACATATATAGAACAACTCAGTCACGATACAGTGTACAGTTACAAGACAATGCTTAAATGGTGCATCACGTACAGTTCAGCAACATGAGGGAAAAAAAGACTGATTTATTCTTTGCGGAGAAATGGCAAACCTTCCGAATTATCTCCATTACATTTTTCAACAGTACTCTACCCACATAAACCGTGGGTTCTAATTATTCATGCACTGAAAAAGTTATGTTTCCAGTGCACTCATGTTTAGTGTTGGGTGAAACCAACAGTTTGGATGGTTGGTTGACAATCATCTATTAAACAATTCAACAATTTCAAAGGCCTCTTTAATAAAGCCATGATAAGTTGCTAGTATGTCACTGGAGCCTTCTCCCAAGCATGGCCAAATTAAATTCAAAAGACATACTTCCTGTAAACACAACGCAGACATATAAATGGCAGACTTTATGGGCTTCAAATGTTCATATGTTAGCACATTTATTTCATGTAGTGACAACATCCAGGCAGCTGTGAAAAAAGATATTTTACATATTATCTAGCCAAATGCCACAGACCAATATACCATACCCTCACTCATCCTTCAGTCTACAGTAAATACTCTAATTCACAGGTCTGATGAACAGAAATTGTAGGCAAAATATTGTGCATTTAGATCAACAACACTAAAATAAAAGTATTTATACTGATCAGCCCTGCCAAAATTGAATCCCTCTGTTACTGCAGAAAGACTGCCCAAACACAGTTGCTGATATACAGGACACACACATAAAAAACATATTTGTCACATCTCTATAATTTATCTATTTAATAACTGTAATAGACTAATTTAATTTTAACTTTGCAGGTTTAAAAATTCTGGAACAAGCAGTTCTGCACAAACATGGGAATTTTCACAGTAGTATAATTGAGGATTCCAGTCTTCTGGGATCTTCAACCAATTCTACAGCTAGCAGAATACTGTAGGTCATTTCTTAGTTTCTGGCCCATGAAGAACTTTGTGTAAGTGGTGTTTGGGCTTATTCTATATGTCAGATAGCAAGGGCAAAGTTTGTGTTTCATCCACCAATTCCTACTACTAATGCTGTACATGTGAATTGCTCCAAACCTTCTGCTGGAGACTTTCCCTGGCAGAAAAGTGGATAGATAATCTATAGCAAGAAGTTGTTATGAAACACTGCAAACCTCTCACCAGATAAGACTCGGTTCAGCATTGCTTAACTTGCACGTGATTCCATTTGTCAGTCTTCTCCACGTATTCATTGACTACTGACTTGGGGGCCATTTCATGTTAAATCAACAAAGTTTAGGGACAAAATTTGCATGACCATCTCTGATTCTAGTAACAATTTACGAGCTGCTTGGGTTTTCCCTGCAAGTTAAATGTAAGAAATGTGTTCATTTGTTGCAGTAACACAGCATTTTGAAATTTCAAGTTTTCCTGATATGCTCCTGCATTCTGATTCACTAAAATACTTAATGACTCTAGTCCTAATTAAGATAGAGGGTTTAGTTTTTTTACCAATTGAAAATACTCAAGTTGGGTTTTCATATTACATTTCATTAATATTTTGACTTTGAATCTGTTACCTTTATTTATGCAAAATATACCATAAGATCTATGCCAGTTACTTCGAAAAAAACTTTGTGATAACATAAATACTCCTTTGGTGAGTAACCTAACTGGGAAAGCAAGTGATGAGAACATGTGATTTATTTTCTGTTAGTGGTCTTTTGCTGCACTGAATGGTTTGATATGTTGAGTCCTGATGTGACCTGAATAGATATGTATTGAATTTAATCCAACCTTTCAGTTCATCTCTGATTCCAATAGGGCCAAGTTATGTTTCCTTGCATGCCAAGTTTTGTATTCATTTTCTGATGCGCAAATTTAATTTGCATTTGTGCAAGTTCAAATGGCTCTAAGTGCTACAAATGTCACAAAACATTCTAAAATGTTGCAAATATCAGTTACAATACAAGTTCCAAGGAAAACCTGACTGTAATGGAGTGGATTATAAAAAAAAATGCAAGGTCAACAAATGTGATGTCAGAAAACTGCTGAAAATTTGCCAAAAGCTTTGGAAATAAAGGACTTGTCTCCTCACCCTCAGAACATGACTTAAAGGCAAGGGTATACAAGGACAATTTTAAAATTGATCAGACACTCCCTGTTTCTTTCCTGGACAACCAACTGGAGACAGCAGAATAAGTCACCACTTTCCACTGAAAAGGTTTCACAAGTGAGATATCCAAAAGGAAAATTTGTGACAGTCAAAGCAGCCATAAAAATGAAACTATCCATTTAACACAGACCATTAGTGGCAAGGATTCCAGTGATGGTAAACTACTAGCACAATTACAAGAAAAATGATACACACAAAAAAAATGGATGAAAGAGTTACAATTTTGATGGTTCTTATATTGATCCTCAAGGATCAATTTTAAGTCCTTAGCTTTTTTTCTATATAAATTATTTTTCTAAAACTATTAATAGAAAATCTAAACCAATTTTATTTGCAGATGATCTAGTCTAATCTCAAAGATTTTAAAGTGATTTAAAATGGATCTGAATCCAGAAATAAATGGTCCAAAGCCAAAAGACTCTCACTGAATTTTGGTAAAACCCATTTCATGCAATTTACAACTAAAAATAGCCTTAAAATTGATCCAGACATTACTTGTGCTAATAAATTAATTTCTGATGCTTATGATACAAAATTCCTTTGAATATTTGAAGACAGTAAACTGTCTTGGAAAACTCATACTGAACAAACTATACAGAAATTAAGTGCAGTGTGCTATGCAGTGAGATCAGTCAAGCCTTGTATGCCACAGAAAGTACTGAAGATGCTCTACTATGCCTGTTTTCATTCCATTACGAACTATGGATCAATACTTTAGTGGAACTTTTCAATAGTGCAAAAATACTTACAATACAAAAGAGTACAATTAAAATTATTAAGAGATTTATAAGTGGAGAAACGTGTAGAGATTTATTTAATAATCTAAAAATTCTACATCTTCTTTCACAATATATACCATCACTTCTCTTATTTGTGGTTACCAACAAAAATAAAATCTAAATTCTGTTCTATATCAAATACATGTACTAGACAAGTATCCAGCTTCCGCCAACCTCCATAAAATTTACTACATCAAAAAGAAATCTATACAATTAGCAAAAACGTATTTAACAGTCGCCCACAAAGTATAAAAAATTTAAGTGATAACCCCAAAGAATTTAAATCATCCCTAAAGAATTATTTATATGTTCACTCCTACTATGTAGAAGAATAATGTGATGTAAATACAGAATGATAAACTAAGCTTAATCTGTTATGTTGGACCAGCTACTACAGTATATATATATATATATATATATATATATATATATATATATATATATATATATATAAAACATTTTCCTGACTTATTAGCTATGTTATCCAAACAACCCTTTTATGCACAAAACTATAAGCTAAGTTACACTTGATTTCAAACACTTGCCGTGTTCTGAAAGTTGTATCCTAACTTTTGGGTGATTCCCGGCATCTGAATTTTATGCGTCAGTGTTTCAGAACACTGTCTGTTCCATCTCCATAGGCGATGTAAGCTTACAGAGTGTCCCAGAACATCAGCACATAAAATTCAGATGCCAGGGAATTACCCAAAGAAACAATACAGTAATTTACGCTTATTGATGAGCTCCTCCGTGTTTCAACACTCCAGGTGTCATCCTCAGGGAGTCCACCATATAACTGTTGGATCTTCTGGTATGCCAAATGGATATACAACACAGTCCACTCACTTAGGCAGAATACAGCTTTGCACCAAAGCACAGTTCCCAAATAAATGTTGAGAGTCACTTGACAATTGATTGTTAAAAGCCAGTCAACAAAATACTTCACTATAATGTATCATCAAGTGACTCAAGAATTATCTGGAAAATGTGCTTTGATGCAAACGCTACCTAAGTGATCGGACTGTGTTAACATATCCATTTGGCGTGCAAAAGATCAAAAAGTTATGTGGTGGACTCCCTGAGGATGATACCTTGTGCATGAAATACGAGGTGTGGCAATAAAGAAACCGGATTGCTTTTATTACTCATTTCCGGCCACGTCGATGACGAAGAGGAGGGTACGGCATTAACCCGTGGACTTCCCTCTACCGTCACACAAAGGTTCGTTCACGCGCATCGGTTAGTCTGGCCGTGACCATTGTTAGAAGCGGATCGTGTGTCTGAGCTCCGTCGGAATAATGCTGAGTGCTAATGTAGAACAACGTGTTAGCATCAAATTCCTCACAAAACTTCGAAAATCTGTCACAGAAACTTGCAATTTGTTGACAGAAGTGTATGGTGATCAGTGTCTATCTCGCACGCAAGTTTTCGGGTGGTTTAAGAAGTTTAAGGAGGGTAGGGAATACGTCGGGAACGATCCAAAATCGGGCCGTCCTTCCACCGCGAAAACTCAAGAGAAGGTGGAGAAGGTCGCAGGAATTGTTCGAGGAGACCGCCGACTGAGCATTCGAGCAATTTCTGAACTTACCAACATCAATAAGGAAAGTGTTAGATTTTGCACGACGATCTGGGCATGAAAAAGGTGTGTG
>Ga0136643_10003149_pt1 | contig 22030 bp, 12 predicted proteins | sample TergutLab28metaG_FD_96883 | JGI IMG/M metagenome (GOLD analysis project Ga0136643, IMG submission 96883) | Labiotermes labralis P1 segment gut microbial communities from Petit-Saut dam, French Guiana - Lab288 P1 (version 3) (version 3) | ecosystem: Host-associated > Arthropoda: Insects >... | reverse complement strand
TTCTACCTGTTCATTTTCCATCTTTTGCTTTTTATATTTACACTTTTTTTCTTGATAATCTTGTTTTGTACAAAATCAATTTATTGTTACAAAAATTATCCTTTTGATACCCATTTTCTATTCACTGTATGTCTCCCAGATTCTTGTTCCTACACGTGGTATTCTTTACACCTAAAAATGTTGCTCCAATCTTGAGAGTACAAAATTGAAAATTTGTTCTGAAACCACTCTGTCTACTGTTCTTTTACAAGTTGTTATATTTGGACAGATGGACATGACAAAGCTAAAGGGTGCAGTTCTGCAGCTTTACAGTGCAGATGCGTCAAACAGTTAATGAAAAATATTGTTATATTAGTGATTTAGTGAAATTGAATTTGCAGTATATCTTATTGGAAGTCTCATACACAGTCCAGAGAAATGAATGTGATTTTTAAGAGGGAGGAGCATGCTTCAACTGGAACAATAAAACCGCTGTGGTGCACTGTGCATAATTGTTGTGTCATGTAATGAAAAAGAATGCACTAAGAATATCCTGTTACTGTTTATAAGTAAGTTACATAGTTCCAGATTACAACAAATTTCTTGTACTCCTGTGATATAATAGAGAAATTGAATATTAGTCTTAACCGCAACCAATCAAGTATCCTGCGACGACGAACTCGTGATGAAGAATTGAAGAAATACTGAGTTATGTTGCTGGATAAGTTTGGGTCTTTTTTATGCTGTGAGTTAAAATCCAAAGTCTTCGGTGATGAAGCAGATTGTTAATCATAGTGCTTTAGTGTTTTTATTATCATTTGTATGTTTATTGTGCGTGTTGTTTGATTTCCAAATAATAGAGATATTATTCGAGATTATTTGAGTTGGGAATCACAGGTTTAAAGCCAGTCCACATGGTTCAGGATGAGTTGGTATTAACTGCGGTGAACACTCAAGTTTCTATTCCTGGCGAGTTCTTCGGTTATAAGTTCCATCTCCATGAAAAGGGTCTCATTTGATCTGTACTTGGAACCCAGCATGTTCCCCTTTCTCAGGTAGCAAAGACAGTTCTTTGTCTATGACCTGCAGAATAAGGCACGCGAACCCACTGGATAGAGAAATGAAATGCCAGATTTACTTACCTTTGGCTCTTGCACTACGAACGTATTGGGCGTTCGTGTGAGGGCGATTCTACTTTTGTGTTGTCCAGAATAAGAGTTTTGGCGCTCATTTATTCAGGCACCATGACCACTTAATGCTAAGAAAAGAGTTCTGTGGCTTGTTTTATTCAGGCCAACTACATCTTGGAAACCAAACACTTTGTATCCTAACACTGTTTTTCAGTAGTGGCTTTCAACTGACTTCATCGTGGTCATTATCTTTGTTTACATCCGGTACTGAAGTGTTCGCTGGCAATGATTTACAGTCAAAATCTAATTGCTCATTTACCAGGAGAGGAGAGAGTTCAGGGTAAAATTATTGCATGTTTTTTCGCATGTTGGACAAAATAGTGGTGGATTTCTTATTTTGGGTGTAACTGAAACCGTCGGTCTCATGTTTCATGTGTTGCGAAGCGTGTGAGAAGAAACGGAATATTAATGGGATATGTGTCGCGTCACATCTAACAGCGTCATTGTGTTGTTCTTATAGTCATTAACACAGGCAGTGTCTGACCAAATAGACCCTGCGCAGCTGCATTAAAAACTGTGAAATTATTGTGCTGATTTTTTCGCTCTTTTCTTTGAAGTAGCCTATAAGAGATACGGACGCTCCCATTCAAGGTGTGCTCCTTAGGTATTATGCAAATATGTGACTGAAGGACCCTACTTAATTTTTAGTGTTTGAAGGTTACCCTTTATAATGAAATCCCTATGCAGGCCTGGACAGGCCCTGAGGGTTCCAGGAGGTTGATATATCCAAGTTTCAAGACGATCGGTAAATGAAGATAGTAAAGTTGTTAGTCCTACACACCGGCAGCCTTTACCCCTCAGGAAATATTCCTGGTACTTTTTTCTGTTAGAGGCTGAGTCGGCCTCAGGGCCATAGTGCGGCCGAAAGATTATGCCAAAAAAATTCCAGTGATGCCATCGGAAATCGAACTCGCGACCTTGGAATATAGCGCATGTTGGAGATATTTTATACATATCTAACATTTTATACCCATGGGAACCTGACGTCTTTAAAATAAACAGTACTCGGCTGTGTTTCAAGTAAATTCACATTTATTTATACAAAATTAAAGCTTAAAACATGCCATACTAGATGGTTAAGTTTTAAAAATGATATCGGCAAGATGACGACCGTCTTCTTGGTTGCAGTTTTCAAGTTTTTTTTTTTAAATCGTCCATGACACGGGCCAACAACTGACGATCGATCGGACGAATTTCCTGACGGAAGGCTTCCTTCAAATCATTCAACGTACGGGGTTTGTGTGGGTAACCACGCGATTTCAAATACCCCCAAAGAAAAAAATCACACGTTGAAAGATCGGGAGAGCGAGGGGGCAACGGCACGTCTCCGAAACGGGAAATGAGGTGCCCGGGAAACATGTTTCGAACAATGGTCACTGACTCGTTTACAGTGCGCTCTATAGCACCATCTTTTTGAAACCTCCCATTGGCCCAGTTTTTTCTTCTTCGGCGCACCCACCCCCCCCCCCCGCCTTGGCCTACCTACTGAGTACTACCCATTCAAAAGACCATTCAAAAGATATCAGGTTCCCGTGGGTCACTCTGTATAAGTACATATATAAAGTACATATATAGATATGTCAGTATAACTTTGATCTTTGCGCGAAATTTTGATGTGTGATATTTATTTGTGGTTTATTTTATGACTGTCTAGGTAAGGTAGGTACGTGGCGTCAAATTGTGGGCTAGTTAAAGAGTGAAGAATTATACGGTGTTTTTAGGTATCGGCGGTGGCCTAACTTATACTATGTCTATATTTACGTAGGCGGATTTAAGAAAAGCACGGATAGCCTCAGTCCCATTAGTCCGCATTTAGGCCGATATTCAAAAGGGCGATTTCCGAATACAAGAGAGTAGCTGTACGGTTCTAGCCAACCTGCCCCTGTGATACTTTTGTCAGACTTGGTAAAGAGGTTACAGAAATAAAAGCAACAAAATGCAGAAATGAAAATTATGTGTCTTTCATATAGATAAGTGTTTATTGTTAGTGACTGCTACTTACCGAAATACCCGAAAAAGCAATATCCATGATGTCGAAAGATACTTGAATGCCACGTAGTTACATGAAGGAAAAAACGGTTGACGGCGTAACGGAATCAAAATATAGAGGACGAAAAGTAGTAAGAACAAATTCAAGGGAAAGCTGGAAAGAAGATGAAGTCTGTAAGGGCTTGATGCATTGTGTGAAGACGAGAAGAAAAGTAAATATCGCCCTAGTTCTTGGGCACTTTTATGTTCAGAATATCTCTGTTGGGACCGCTTACGGTGCCAGGAACTGCAGGTTCTTGTCCGAAACAAAATTTAGTAGGCGGTGCAATTTATAGCTGCTCAAACTACGTCTTTTACTGAGGCCAGGGATTTCTAAACCTCTTATTAAAATATACAATAAGTACAGCTTGCGACAGCAGACAGTTTTATCTTTTCTTCAGGAAAATAAACCAAGTCGAGTGACATGTGCAATGACAACATCGAAATTACGTCGTCGGTTTGCGCGTCATCAGAAAATTTTTTGTAACTTTATTTCACCGAATGCATCACACACGGCTGCTTTAAGATATCATGCAATATCGTATCATATATATATATATAGCTAAATTTCCTGATAATATTTTAAGGTCTTTGTATGCATGTGAGCTCCATTCTTGTGATGCACTAAATATAGTCATTATTTACTGCAGAAACAGTTTTTTTTTCTGTGGCCCTTTGACCACATTCCGGGTCATGCCCCCCCTCCCCCTCTTACGGGTATTCGCGATGAGACTCATTGAACATACCACGCTCGGTAGAACTTCTCTGGACGAGTGATCAGCCCGACGCAGAGACGTACACAGCAATCAAGACAAAAAATTCCATACCCTCGGTGGGATTCCAACTGTATTACCCGTATTAACAATTCGTATTGCAATTCTCGTTCTTACGTATTGCTGCCCGTTTCGTTGTTGTGCTTAATATTTGTCATTCCGTTAATTAATTATTTTAATTTATTCTTTTTTTTACTAGGTATGTAGCGGTATTGTAACAAGGAATGTCATTGTTCCGGAATTTGGATTGTATTTTGACTGAAATTCATCCTGTATTCCTATTTTATTCTACGTTTATATCCAATAGTTTTTCCGAGATTACTTGGACATTCTTTCATGATTTTCTGTGTCGTGTAACCTTTCACAGTTTCATACGTCAGTGTGAATTCCGTCGTAACTACATACAATCGTGCCATTTTCGACCCTATGTACGCAGACGAAGTGCATGCACCGCTAGTTTTCTCTTGTTTGCTTTAATTGCTTCCTATAAAATTATTTTAGTTTTTACTCTCCAGTTATATTCATGATTGTCCAGTTGCCCGATTTTACCATCCTCAATCTGCTACCGCATTTTCCTTAATATTTCTCTTACCGTTCGTTCTGTACGTTTAACTGTATTCTATTTTCGGCCACCTGTTATCTTCCGTCCATTCTACACTCTGTTTTTCTTTTCTCATATGCATGTATATGATATTATCTTCAAGTACTTTATCGACTTTAAGCTTCTCAGTGATTTTCTTTCTTTCTTTCTTTCTTCTGCGATTATTTATTTAGCCGAGTCCTTAAATATATTAGAGGTTTACTATTACATTCTTCTTTCGTCGGCTGACCCATGTCTGTGGTTCTCTACCACTTTTTACCAGTTCAACCAATATTTTTTTCCACTTGGTATTATCGTACTGCAGGGTCCATAAATTATTCAACTTAACATGTGTAAATATTACCTCTTGCCGTTTGTGCTCTTGAGGGTCTTAGACTATATTTTATATATACTTAAATTGAAGTGCTACTTCTGTTGGTTTACTGTCAAACACATCCAGGGGTTAGTTAGAACTGAATTAATTAAAAAAAACAAGGAAGTCTCTGTCTTCATTAAAATATGTAAAGGAACTGTTACAGAGGTTAGTACCTTGCAGTCTTTGTGGTAGCAGCGTAAACCGAAGCATTATTTCCGCCATGGTTATAACGCGTATTGATCTGCCGGGGTTGAGTGTTATTTACACGTGAGGGCGAATAGTAAATGGCGTCTACACGCGTCGCCTATAGGAAGGTCAGCTATGCGAGTATTGTAAGTTCTCTGCCTTATGTGTACGGTGTTACAGGTTGTGTCTGTGTGCGGTGAAATGCTATCTGCACAGTGTCATATTCCAAAAACAAAGTTTTTAATTTTTATGTTTGTAATATTATGGATTTCACGCTGTTATTTAGGTTTGTGAATTTGATCCTGTAAAACGATACGAATTTGCTTCCTTGGAACCTTAAAGAAGTGAGGATTTTCTAAATTATATTTTGGAATAGTTTCTCTCTGCAAAGCCAATAAAAAATAGCCGGTTAATAAAGCTTCGGTAAAAAATCACACTATGCTTTGAAACTGCAACTTTGCACACATGTTGTGATTACGAAATGTCGTGAGTTTGAAGTTAAAACCAATGCAGACATCGTTTGTACAGATCTTTGCAGGTTAATTTTTAATCATACAAGCCTAGTGCTACAGGCTGTGGTTCGCAAGAAGATGAAAATGTGTATTTCAAATAATACTATCATGTATATTAGCCTACATTATTTACTTCTGTTATTCGTTATTTGTATATAGCACAGGCGGGGACCGTGGTAGCACAGTGGTTAAGGTGCTGTGCTACAAATCGAAAGGTCGCTGGTTCGATCCCAGCCGGTGTCAGTGGATCCTTCATTGACATAAAATCCCTCCGATCGCACTATGGTCCTGGGATCGACTCGGCCTCTAACAAAAATGAGTACCAGGAGTATTTCCTGGGGGTAAAGGCGGCCGGTGCGTAAGGCTGACAATCTACCACCATTCTGTGCCGTTGTCACGAAATCCGGTAAACTTAACTTTCTGGAACCCTCTGGGCCTGTCCAGGCATGTAACGGGACTGCTTTACCTTTTTTATATATCACAGGCCCTGAGTTACGTTTCGAGCATACACAAGTCTTTATACTGGGCTTTTGAGACACACCCACTTCACACGTTTTCAGCAGAATAATTGTACTTAGCGCAAATAATCCTCTTCACTTGTTACTTCATGTGATCTTGATTCAGCAACAGGGGTTTGCTTTTAGTAAGTTAATCACCTTTCAAATAAACAGTTTCCTTGCCAACACTGTCATACTCATTTCTGTGTATAAGGCTTGGGATGTCACAAATTGTCGGCGTCAATGTCCGTATTGCTCCTAATAAGTCCTGGAATAAATTACTTTTTTCCGAAGCTTAGAATGAATATTATGCCTCTAGTAATAACTCCACCTGTCTAAATTATAATTTACAACTGGCACTAATACATACTAACATACATAACAGGCACGCGAAATTTTGTGTTGGGAGAAAATATTACATCAAAAGCCGCTCTAATTGAAGTTCATGTCATTTGAGGCTTCGAAAAATACAATTTATTCATTCGATTGTTATTAGAATTCTCATGGTTGTAAAGCAATGTGTTTGGTTAGTTTTGGTTTCACGGAATGTAATTAATTTTCTTAATACTAAAACTGATTTACACAGTATGCTGTAATTTAGTTTTCACCTCAACGAAGAGAAGTTGTAGTTCTGTTGCAAAGACCAACTGCTGATGGCTGTTTAGGAAAATGACCATTCTTCAGAGTGAAAATCTTGCTAGACACACAGGCGTAAATCCATTTCACGGGAAAAGTGGGCATTTCTTAATGTTAAGCGTGGCGGTACACGTATTGACCGTTGCGAAATAATAAATGCAACTGAATAAGGAACGTTTTAGACTGTGAACAGTTACACGTGTGTCGAAAGTAAGAATCTTTGAGTTCGTATGAAAAATTGTACGTTTTCCAGAAATGTTATTCTGGAGAAATATATCCCTGAATTTTACGAGTATAATTATTAACGTAAAATTCTTGCTAAACTAACGACGCAGAGTAGAGCGCTGGAGGCAAAATAAACGCTGTCAGTTGTTTCCATAAATTTCTTCTTCCGTAACTCCGCCTATGTTATGTTCATATTAATGCCGTGCAATTTTTTATTTACTTTTACTAGTGTAGACAGTACACTGTAACATTAGATTTTTTTTCGATCATTGCCCCTTACACCACAACCCCCCAGTCCAACAAATAGGGATTTATACTCTTGCTGAAACGACTCACTTGCACAAAAGATAGAAACATAAATGTACGAAGCATATACTGCTCTAATTAGCTTACAGGAAGTCACAGTGTTTTTTGTTCGTAATTTTTCACTGCCGTTATTTGCACCTATTTTTATATATTATATATATATTATTTAGTTCCACTTTACCATAATGTAAATATTTATTCCAATTGGCTACAGGAACAATTTTGTAATGTATCCTTTACACACTGTGTATAATCTCTGTGCCATAAATCTTTTAAAAAATTGCAAAAGGACATTGGATATAGTCCTCAGTTTATGAAGGTGAATTTCTTCACTTTCTTTGTATGCCGTGGTAAAGTGAAGTAAAAGATTTCCAGTGGTTTCACATTTCTCTCTGTTTCTCTCTCTCTCTCTTTGGTTCCTACAAAGGAAGAAGTCATTTAGATAAAAAATTTTTTAATCTTATGTCATTTTTGTTTTCAAAGGAGGAATTTAAGGAATGCGTGACCTACAATTTCCTGTTTTTTTTCAGTTAGATCTTGTTTTAATCCATTAAGGCAGTTGACAAAGAGTGGTAGGCACCCTTAATTCTGTGTCAGTTGAGAGTAACTGTAAATCAAAATAAAAAGCAGCATTTCCATTCATTTCCAACATGCGTAATAATATGATTTCATTTCCCTTCTGCTCACTTCTAAAGTACTTTCATTTCTATGTGTAATTTCCCTCTTCGTTTCTGTTATTTTTCAAGAAGTTCACTGCGAGCCAGCAAATCGTTTAGAGGTAACTTTTAGGTCTTATGTAACTGCCTGAGATATTATTATAACTGACAGTGTTTGCTTATTAAAACTTTAAATGACTATGAATTTTAATTTATTTTTCACGAGCACAGAGTACACAAAGTATGGAAGTTGTATTTTCTGCCATGTATCTTTAAGTAGCTCGTAAGACTTCTTATCATGTATAGGTCTGTTTTTATTACCGAAAATTACGGTGATTGATTACTTATTTTACGTATTGATTTCATATTTATTCTAAGGTATACTGTTGTAAACTCGCTCCCTTTACCTTTCCAGGTGTCAGTCGTGCTGTGCCTTGCTGTGTAGAAGTCTGGAAAACGTGTTCTTTTTCCATATGGCATATTGGCTTTTTGCTAGAATTGCTCGTTCTGCTGTTGACCGCGTTAAGTGTTCTATTGAACTGTGATTTATAATATTTGTTCTTCACAGTTAACACACGTGCTGTAAGTCTTTCCTTTATATTAACAACAATTTCACAGTCGAGCATAATCAATTACATTACTGTTGTTAATATGCGGCAAGAATTTGTAATTTATTGTGTAACAGTGGGAAGACGCACTTTAAAATAATCGAAATTTAGGATTTAGGAATAGAAAATGTAGAAAAACAGGGCAAAAGCGTCATAAATCTTATGCTATATGTAACGTACCGACTTGTATAATATGAAGGTATGTGATGTGCCTACATGTAGGTATACGTGACTTAACGGGTTTAGCTGAAAAGAAAGCCACGTTTTATACTTCTTACTACTCGAAATAAAAAGGCAGCTATTGGAACTAACATTCATTGCAACAAGGCATTTGTTAAAAAGTACCAATTTAATTCGAATTACAATTATGGACATATTTGTGTGTTGTGTAACATAATGTCGCTGACCGGTAGACTGCTAGTGAGAGTAGATGGCAGGACGAAATGACGCAGTTCGCCTCCTACTACGTGGCAGCCTGAGTCGAAACTAGACACTGCACTGTCACAGAAGTGATTACCTTTTCGTCCTTTCTTCCCTTTTTACTGCAGTTGGTACTTACCCCATCAAGCAGCCACTCGACACGAAGCATTGCCATCCCGCAATCTTACACCTACACCGAGTGATTACAAAAAAACTTGAAAGGCCTTTTCTTCTAGTCATTACTCTTAATCATCAAAGTTTTTCATCTCCCCGTTTCATCTTCATTCCCTTCATTGCCCTCGGTTGTTTCTACGTGTAACAGAGATCAATGGCATGCGATATCTGCCCGTAGACCCGGCAGTTGTTGAGGTGATGTATTTAATCATGGTCTGGACGGAGACATGATTCTCCTTTTTTCCCTTTCTTTTTATTCTTCTTGCTACTTGCTTATCCCTTTACCTCTTTCATAAGTAAAAAATTAGAATATTTTCGCATGTAATATACCTGTCTACAAAACTCAACCAATTAAGCGACGACGTTAGAGTAATCTCTCTGATCGCTGTGTGTATACATACTTCGTCGCTGGGTCTTTTGATGTCAGAACAAACTTGCAGATCAAAGTGTTGTACCTAAATACAAAAAGTGAGCGGCTTTAGGTTGATAAACGAAACATACGCCCTTATGAAATTCTTCTCATTTTTTCACTATCCTTCATTTTTTCAAGCTGCCTGCAGCACAGGTAACATATATAGTGTGGATTTTAGGGTGATGATTATATTGTGATGTTTTTAAAAGAATCAAGGACTTATATCATGTCCTCCTCGGGGTCTAAGTCTTGCATTTTTGAAAGTTCTGAATAAAACCTTAAAATTCTTATGTCACGGTACCTGAAATTCAAAGCTAGCACCTCTCGATTACAGTTCTAAGACAGTGCTTCTATAGCAACCTTCTTGGAAAACACTATTTGTAGCGTGTTCACATTCTTATTGCACAAAGATCGTCATGAAAACGTTATGATATTAAAAAAAAAAACTTTTGGAGAGGAAACGAAACACATTGTTTCCTAGCTGTGGCTTTGTGGAGTGCAGTTGTCTCTGTGCTTAATTAGGCACTCTCTGTAAATACGTATGGAAACGTGGAGCTTACCTCTGCGCTTTAACTAACCTCGGCGCTAGATGTAGGTGACTGGTAACATTCTTGATTCAGTTACTTTACTCTCGGGAGAAAAACCGCCACTACCCTCTCAGTAAATGACTAGGAGGCATGCGCTAAGAGTCGAGATTGTTTTCCGAGTTGGAGGTTAATATAACTACTAGAATGTTCTGAAATGTTGCGCATAGTGTGTAAATTTGTCGGTATGCATGGAACGAATCAAGCAACTAAAAATGGGCATAAAATGTGGATAAAGGAACTTATGTCTTAGGATATGAATACGGTAGACCACGTGGAGGATATAGACATATGTTGAAGGATATTTGTAATTTTGTTGGTGACTTATTTTAGGACGCTGACAGCAGCGGGGAATATTTAACGTCGAATGGTTGGTTGGTAAATGTTATTGAAACATAAAGGAAATGAAACGAAACGTCCGTGGTCTAACTTTGGATACCATCTCGGAACGTGCCTAAAGAGGATGAAAGAAATCACTCAACACTTTAGTGACGTTAATCGGTGTCACACTGTAGTCTGAACCGCGCACACGCAGAATACAGATCAGTAACCTTAAGTCTTGATGCTACGTTCTTAGCAATGGGACTGTGTAACACTAAATGGATCCTAGATACATACGGTGCGGTGGTAACCTGGATTCATGGGACTTGCTTATCGTTCCAGTTGTTGGATTTTGTGAATATGGACATGAACTTCCAGATTCCTAAAAGGAAGTGCAATTGACGAGATTTCAGGCTTTCGCTGGATGTCTTCGATGTTTTGGATTTTTATTCAGAGTTGATTGTTAGATTTTACCGGCGTTTCGGGACCTGAATTTTGGTAAACTTCCAATCAACGCTGAGTAAAAAATTATCAGAAGACCGAAGATGGGAATGAATAACAGCAGAGCGAATATTACTTTTAAAGAATGACTGTTTTCCCTGGAGTTACTTAATTTAACTAATCATGAAGTTACATATAAGTAACGAGGGTAATATTAGGCGCTGTCTGGATACAAAATTATTATTTCCGGCAGGAAATGTTTAAGGAATGTTTGAGACATTAAGTCTAAGGTACGTCAACTTCGTTTTACTGAAACAAACGTAGGAATTTTATCAAAATGCTCTACTGCCATGCTTTCCGAAATTGGGCAACGATGGAACCTATGATACACGATCCATAATTTGGTCATCACCGCATTTCCTCTTTATACCTCAATTGTTGTTTACGTCTGAACTTTTAACTGTAAGTTTCCCTGCTTCCTTGATGCGGGAAAAGTCTGAACGTCTTTTACTACCGAAGAACACTTCTCCAGACTTGTGAAATGGATTTAGTTCCAGTCCAGGGAAACAACCTGCAATCTGCACCATCCGTGGATGACTTCATTTACGAAGCTGATAATAACTTCATGTTCAAGGAAAGGAGACTTTTGAAGGGGTGTCCCATGATGTTCAAACTTTTTAAACAAGTCTAGAAAAGTTGCAAGTTGTATCAGCATGTGCTACATTCCTGAAGTCAGAATTTTTATTTTTGGAAGTTTGAATAGGTAATGAATTAAACAGCCAATCTACAAACCAAATAACAGCGAACAAACAATCACCGAATTATGTTACATGAAGAACTGACCTTATGTAATTTAGTGCCCAAGTTACTACAAAGCACTTCAGAAATCAAAGCGCCAACACAGCTAATGACAGCGAAAACAAACAATGGTGGCCTAAGGAAGGACTATTGTAACAGCATTTCTGTGACGTCGTGAGAAATTCCTCACCAGACTTCAAGCAGCATGACCAGTTTGTAAGGCCAACACTGGACTGCTTATCTCCCCATAACGAAAGCGGAGTGTATGTACTTGCCTCTAGACGTAGATTTTGTATACTCCGTATTTGCAAAAGCGTCATTAAATATCCAGTACGTCAAAATTTCCTCCTCCTCCTCCTCCTCCTCCTCCTCCTCCTCCTTCTCCCCCTCCTCCTCCTCCTCCTCCTCCCCTTCTCCTGCTACACCGCAGTCGGCAGAAAGTTCTAGGTATAATCCCTAACTGTCCACCATTATTACGGTTGTTTGTATAATAACACATACTCTGTACACGCTTCATACAAGGGCTATGAATAGCGCCCCCTCCCCTTTTTAGTGAGAGGCAGGATAGCGTAATTGGTGTAGGGGCTACGTTACGGGCTTGAAAGTCCGAGTTTCGAATGCAGGTAGGAGCAAGAGGCTTCTTTGCTACCCAAAGCGTCCACACGTGCTCTGGGGCCCACCCAGCCCTGTATTCAGACCGTACTGCAGTTCTTTCCCGGCGGTAAAGTGGCCGGTGCGCGATGCTGACAACTCGGCTCCATTTGCTGCCGAGGTTGATTGACGGAAATCTCTGCTATCTCTGTATAGTTTTATGGCGTGGTGAGGAGAAACGTTTTATTTTACATCTATTTTATGACGAAAAACTTGCGTCAGTTATTTTTCTGTTTTGTACAGTATTTTTATAGGATCAGTCATTTAAATTATTTTTTTATGGAATGCACGGTATGTATAATATTAAAATAAAGACGACAATATTTCGCAGAGAGGAATTAAGTTTATTAAATAATTACAATCTAGTCGGAATTTTGTAGACAAATTTGCAAGTTAACCTAGAGATTACATTTCGCCTTCTCCCCCACTACGTAAAGTTCTCACATTTTGTAATAAGTTTTAACCCTCCCTGTCTGTTGGAATAACAGCTTTTTCTTCACTGCGTTATAATTTTGCATCACCGCCGCCACCGCCACCACCACTACCACCACCACCACCACCAACAACAACAACAACTTTACGAAATATCCTCAAGAGATGCCATAGATGACATTAAACCGCCTGCAACAGTACCTTTTATAGCTTCAGTATTTCCATATTATGGCAGATCTTACGGCGTAAGTTTAGAATTTCTATAGAATATAGAACAACTTTTTATCGCTTCCGGGTGAGGGGACGGAGTTTTATGGCGTCGTTCGTAACGCTTCATGTGTAGGTGTGTCCAATAGGTCACGATGTGTTTGTATTTTCTTCCGTATTGTACTGTGTCAACTAGTGCGCACAAGAATGTGAAAGGTGTTTAGTGTGCTGGGACGTTATTGGGATAGAAATGTCAGCATTAAGAGCAGAGCACACGAACACAATGCTTGTCAATACGTCTGAGATTTTATTGTATATAGTCCACTATTTATAGACAAGGAGACCGTCTAGCAGAATCGTGTCACAGACATTGCTCTTCCTTTTTGTGCTGAAATGTAAGACACCAACTCTTTCGTCTCCATTTTTAGTCGCCCTCGGAAAATTGCGAAAAGCAACTATAAGCTTTGTCAGATCAGTCTGTCCGTCCGTCCACATAGAACCGCTCGGCTCCCAACGAAAGGATTTTTATGAAATTTGATATTTTATGATTTTTCTAAAATCTGCCTAGAAAATTCAAATGTCATTGAAATCCGAGGAGAATAACAGGTAATTTATGTGTAGAGCAATTTACATTTATGGATGATATCTCGCTGAATTCTTCTTATAGTGAGAAATATTCCAGACAAAAGTTGTAGTGATAATCAAAACACACATTTTTATGTTCAGTATTTTTTCTCGAAAATTTTGCCCTTTATGAGATAATGTGGAAGAATATGGTAGAGTCAGAAAGCTCACAGGTGACAATATAATACGGCGCATGCATTTTGCAAACTCGATAAATAAAGATAAAACCCCACACTCAGAATATTTAGTGCTTATTTCATTTCCCCGGCAACAGTGGTTACGCCAACGACCCACAATGTTACGTTGTATCTACATCGCCTGTCTTGTTACCTCATATTTTCGTTCTTCTCTTGTTTCGTCCTTTTCATTTAGTTCTTTCTTCTCTTATTTATTGGTACCTGTGTTACATTATTCTTTTCCTTCCTCCCTTTCTTTTCTATTTTCTTCTTTCTTCTCTATCTTCCATTTATCCTTTCTCTCCTCTCAGAACAGACGCCACTGCAGAAGTTGGAGCAGTGTAAGCCACTGGAGCTAGTGCGGGTGGATTCCTCATTAATCAGGTTCCTGGATGAGGGCGCCACAATGACGGTCCGCGTCTACTGGAATTAGCTCTCCTCTCGGGGTAAAGGGGCTAGATGGAATGATACGACTGTTGGGGTGGATTAGGGAAGCACTGGCTCCGCGTAGCTGACTAACTTCTTATGTTACACGTGTCAGGTCTTGCGTTCCGTCACCTGTTTTACGTAACCAGTCAACACCGGCTTCTAATATTCGTCACCTGACACAGAATATCCCCATACACCCAAATGATTCCACTTTAATCATATTGAGTCTTATCATTGTTAAGTATGGTTTATAAAATTGCACATTAAAATCAATGGAATGCTCATTGAAATTTGCAAGGGAAGTGAGTCCTTAAATTTTTATGCATTTAATTTCACTTCTAATGTAATGCTTTTGTCACAATAGAAATCTTCGAAATCTTTTTACTTTTCATTCAGGGAAAACTATATTTATTGAATTTATTTTTACTTTGTTCATTCTTGATCGTTATGAAGAATTCTCAGTTTTTTATGATTTGAGATTAAAGAAGATCTAATTCATAATATTAATATTTGATTTATTTGTGTAAGATTTCAGAAAGTTATTTGGACAGAAAGTGATTTTTGTTTATACAATATTTAAAGTAATATTCCACTTCTGCTATTCTTTCAGACACTCGTGGTAACTAAAGAGATAGAAAAGAATAAATAGTTATTTATTAATTCAAATTATCTCGTTTAACTTAAAAGTAAAGACAAGAAAATGAAAATGAAGTCTCCAATCGCAGGCCAAGCAATGATCTTCATGAAGAATAACCTCCCACCGTCGTTCATATAGATACTGTTTATTTTATACAACGCTAATTTAACAACTTACTTTGTGTAATAGACATCAATAATAAACATTCGGTATCCTGTTGTTTGATGTTGTTATTCCGTGGCAAATATTGGCACTGTCCACAGTTACAGCTACAGAAAACGCAAAAAGGACGTTTTTACAAAGGAATGCAACATCGATACGGGTTTAAAAGGGTGAATATTATAGTGACCGAGGAAGAATGACAAAAAAAATTGGAAACAGGAACATGGATGGTGAATAGACGTTGGTTTGAATGAGTGTAAAGACCAAAGAAAACTCTTCTGATGAAAAGCGGAAGGTCACAAGAAATTCTGTATTCACCAAGAGGTCAAAAGATGGAAAATGTAAAAGACAGATGTTAGTGGATGTCAAGGTGTGTGAGAGAGAAAGAAAATAGATTGGCGACAAAGTAGGAGAAAAGAAACCAATTTCAGGAAATTGCACACACCACTTTATCGGTGTAAGGGAGGAAGAGGAGATTGGGATGAATGCGGGAAAATGGTGGGACATGGCAGCTGAGAGGACATGGGTAATGACGCTGTCTGAATACAGAATTACAAAAAGAGGATGGATTGGAAGAAAAGGATATAACCAAAGGTCGGCAGCTGTACTGTTGTTATTATATTGCAGTGCGTAGGTCAAAGGGCAGATAGGGATCGTGTTATATCGTTGTACTTCTGTATATGTGTCCCAAATAACGAGTGAATAAATTTCCCGGTTTACTTGAAACTGTGTGTGAGCATAGATACTTTACTACTCGATAGCTTCCTCTTATTTCGCACTTCGCTATTAAGAACACTACCAATGTGGGGGACTATTATTATTATTTTCTGTGAATATAGACCTTAGCTAGTTACTCCGAAATCAGGTCAATGAAAAGTAAAATTATAACCTTCTACTCACACGTATAGGCCTATACATACACAAAGAGCTTATGTGTGTATATGTGCTGTGCGTGTGTGTGTATGTATGTATGTATGTATGTATGTATGTATGTATGTGTGTGTGTGTGTATGTGTGTATGTATGTATGTATGTGTGTGTGTGTGTATGTGTGTATGTATGTATGTGTGTGTGTGTATGTGTGTATGTATGTATGTATGCATGTGTGTGTGTGTGTATGTATATGCATGTGTGTGTATGTATGTATGTATGTATGTACGCTTGTGTGTATGTATGTACGTATGTATATGACCACGTAAATATACATATCTTTCAGTAACAAACACGAAATAGGTCATCACTTCGTCATGGAACGACTTTGAAGAATGTGTGCCCCGTAACAGAAGACGCGAAGCCTTTATAAGCCTTCCTTGAAGCTTTCGTAAACTAAGGTAAATTAAATTTGAAAACATGAAATGCAAAGTTTGTGCGGTGTTAAATCTTATAAAAATAAGTGCAAGGTTTATGGGCTACAGTGAAAAGTTGATGATCGATAATCTAAACTGAGTAAATAGAGTTTGGTGAAAGCCCCGAATATTGAATTTTAACGAAATATGTGGAATATTTTATGGAACATAAAAAAAATTCGTAACAACCCGAAAGAAACCGTTCACGAAGGACAATGGGCAGAAAGAAAATTGAATTTCTAGCATACGTAAATTGGTTTTATTATGAAATTAATTCATGATATACGTCGTATCTCGAGTTTGGCGATCCCAGTGGTCGCTCGCCTGCTGAAAGTGTGTGTTCGAATCCCGCCGGGGGATGGATATTCACTTGTGTGTGTTGAGTGTTTTGAGATTGAGATTGAGATCTCTGCGACAAACCGATCTCTCGTCCAGAGGAGTCCTACTGCCTCTGGTGCGTCGTTGCAGGTGATCTATAGGCTTCAAGAATTAGAAGGGCGTAACGCGCTTTCGGTCGCAGCGCCATAAAAATATCTCGCGTTCTGAACTGCCCACTTATTTTGGTCGAATTTTCCCAAACCAAATTTCAACAAAATCGGTGTAACTCTTTATAAGACACGAAGGAAAGTCCATGTATATCGACACGTAAATCTGACACAAACGAACAACATGGAGCAAGTACGTACTTTAGAAGCTCGTAGGTTTCAGCTAGTAAAGAAATTCCCCGCAAATTTTGGAAACCGACGGTACAGTACCCTTTCCGAAACAGCTTGACACTTGTCCCTAACCTGATCCAGACGAATACAGTCCACACCCATCTACTCTACATTTTAAGGTTTATTTTAAAGTTATCATTTCACCTAAGTCTAAATTTTCTACGTGAGTTCTTCCAGATTTTTCAAACTAAACCCTCTAAATATTCATGTTTCTTCCCATGCAAGACACAGGCTCCATCAACCTAATTTTCCTTGATTTGACCACCCTTATGATTCTCTGTTTAGGTGAGAATTTTATTCTGCATTACCACGTCCAGGCCTACCCTGGGAATCGCTCAGTCGTCTGCCCATTGTCCTTCGTGAAAGGTTTCCTTTGGGTTGTTATGGCCAGAGCATGAAACTCATTATTCAACTGTACCATGTTCGGAGATAGGGACGAATTCAGTGCAAATTCAGCCACCCATACCCTCCCACGGCTTGTTGTTAAGTACACGGAGGACTATAACAGTATATATGCTATGTTTAGTTGCTTCTAATAATTCACAGTTATTTGAGGATTGTACTGTCTACGGACTGGGCGGTAGCAGAATCCGGAAGATTTTATTCTCCTCGAAGGAGTCCAGAGGGGCTTGGATTCCACACAGCCGTTGAGTAGCCGCGGATTTTCTTCGAGTTTAAAACGGTCGAGGTGTGAAGCTGGCCGCTCACAATATCTGTCGGCAAAGTTGAGTACTTGTTGAGCTTCCAAATGTGCGCAATTTGGCATCCCTGTAAAAATATTGCTTTGTGCTCGACTATATGCATGAGCTTTAATTCTTCAACCAAATCAGAGCCATTGTTTTACCTCTTATAAAAAGTTTAGATTTTTCTAGTAATTAACCAAGACAAAACTGAAACGTGACCTGCAATGTTACATGGATCCCTTTTCCTATATTGGACCTGGACAGGTCAGTCTGTGTAGCGGATAGGGCGTGAGTTGGACAACCAAGAAGTCGGTTCCGATTTCCTTCAAGTGCAAGTGATTATTCTCCACTCTTTCCATACAGGCTGTTGGACGCACCAAGCCTCCTGTGGACTCTTCTGTTGGAGGTAAAGCAGCAGAGGGATGTAGCTGATTACGCTGTTCAATATAATGCCGAGTTTAAGAAAGCGTGGAAATGCAGCTGCTTGGTGTTTCATTAAGCACAGTACTAGCTTCACCTTATTTTATTTCAGATTAGTTCTCTGCGCCCCTTGGGCCTTCTTTCGCCCAAAAATCGATCCAACTAGACTCCGAATAACAATTAGTATCTTGCAGTTACTGACAAACTGCACAATTTCATTCAGCTTAGCCTGTTACTTTCCGACAACCTCAACATTTACTTCGATAACACAATGCAGACTTCATGAATTGTACGAAACACAAGAATATTATTCGGTCTCTGCTTAAAGATCCGTATCACGTAAAAGACACTAAAGAGGATGTCAGAAGACAAGGTTTTGTCTGTGTTACAAAGTGTATGCTCTCTTTTCTCGTCTCCTTCTTCAAGCTACTCGATTGTCAGTTCTCCCATTTAGAATCACCTATTACTGTCTAATACATTCGAAGAGCATTTTTGTGCAAGGTTTATGACAGGTTTGGCAGTAAATATGTCTGTATAACCTTTAGAAACATTAATCATTCTCTTTTAGATATCTGTGTAGGATTGTCTTAGACATATCACAGACGCAAGACTTTCTAGCTTGTAGGACAAATTGAAGAGTTGCGTGTCTTTTATTCCTTCAAGGATATCATTTTCGATGTTAACTACACACTGTGTGGATTAAGGTACGCATTCATGTCCCACAAATTCTGGTGCTTTACTTGTAAGAAGCAGGAGAAAGTGAAGGAGAATTAAAAGAAAAGAATGATGAGTGAAGAAGAGGAAGTGGGAAAGGCGGAGAAGAGAAAGTGGGTGATAAAACATAAAAAAGGCTTTCATTCACAACTTTTGTCATCTTCACACTTTTAGTGCCAAAAAATCACCACTTTTTTTTCTTTAGGACCAAGATATTTTATACTAATTTTTCTGAATTTCCGAACGATTTTCGAATTATTAAGCCAATTTTCGAAGAACTCACAATCGCCGGCATTCTGAACTCTGTCTCCTTAACATTCAGAATAATAACTGTCATATCAAACAACACATTGTAATTTCCCTTGTTATAGGATCACCATTAACTGTCTGAGGAATAAAGTGCTGAACAATATGTTAAATAAATAAGGAGAAGTGACGTTTGTCATGCTGGCCTATATCGCACTATAGACATTTTTCCTCTTGGAAATCAGACAGAAATAGACAGCGTGTCGTGGCGTATTTCAGTCCCCAAGTTGGAGCTGTCGACAGTTCTACTCCAGCACCAAGGTCATGATGAGATCCCAGCATCAGTCCCCACTTTGTTTTCACGTTATTATGACACTCATTTCAAAATAAAACAACACATCATTAGTCTTCTCTAAAAGCTCATTACCTACTGACACAGCGGTTTATCAACAGATGACAGGAGCCGCCCCTTCTCCCTCCGCTTTTACACCAGTAATATCTGAGAGTATCACACTGGTTGTAAATACCGTATCTATTTTGGTTTTTCTTCTGTAACCAATTACTGAAGGTAGCGTTTGGATATTGAGTCTGGTTTTAGGTCCGTTGGTTCAAATCTCAATATTCCTACAGTCGGACATGGACGATAGTAAGAAATACTGGTGCAAGTTAACTAGGATATTATTTTATGCAATACTGTAAACACGAAAAACCAAATTGGTGTTATAGTACACAGTACTTTCCGCGACGTAATGGCCAACCTAGAGGAGCGTTTGATAAGGTAATTTGTAGCAAATATTTCCAACAAAACTACAGCATGTTTCGACATTGTAATCAAGTTAAAAACCAGCTTGGTGTAGCAACGAATAAACTCTCCACCTCGCCTTTTTTGCTTCAATTTAAACGTTTGCAACAATTTTGCATTTCAGATTTATTACAACACTTTTTCGAAATGCCCACAGCCACAATTTATGCATACTACCAGTCTTTGTACCGTTGTATAGCGACTTCATGCGTCCACGGTCCTTTCTCATTACCAGCGGCGGCTTCATTTATGGTCTTTTCTTACTGAAGCCTTCCTTCTGCTTTACTACCATGATACAGTCTCAGCGTCACGCAATCCCACAGAAAGGAATCTAACGCGTTCCAGTAGGGTGACCGAGATGTCCAAGCCACCGGTCCCTTTTATCCAGTCTATCTTCCTGAAGAAATTTTAATACAATTTCCGTTACCTCTCGCCCGAAATATGGAGTTTCCCCGTCACGTTTTAGTCAAATTCGTTGTCTTGTTATAAGAAGCATATCCTCTAAATGAGTGGGTAATTCCTTTTTTCAGAAACGTTCGTTAATTAGGAGGTGTTAAATGTTTCCAGATATCACTTGGTTCAGTCAGGTTACTGTCTAATGCTCCACAGAACATGTTAACTGAAAATCGCAGTTGAATGTGACAATTTGTTACCTGGTGTAGATTTTCTGCTGCCCAAGACTGCTATTTTCTCGTGTTGGTACTGCAGTCTCTCGCAAATTGAGTCTCATCCACCAGTATAATATCTGGCAGAATTTGTAGTCGTGGTTGCGGCTATTAGTAAATCGTAAAAGGTTGGTCTGATCTGCCGATGAAAGGTGACAGAGCTAGAAACCATCATGGTGCAAAACTTTACGTGCCCCTGTCTGTGCCACACCACTTGTCGTTCTTCATGCCGCTGTTGACGTTCTGCGTTTGTTCGCAGGCAGGAACCAGTCGCCTTCAGAAATGTGCACACGACTTGCAAATATTTTGCGGTGCGGAATTCTGTGATGTGGAAAACGTTGCCGGTACTCCACGTCTCAAATCCTATAATTTTGATTGCAGAAACCTTTGACGAAATGCATGTAGGCAAATGAATTCTTCGTTTGTGAAAGTGTGGTGCATTTTGATCACCCCATCTCACTAAACACATTAAAGTTACAGAGGCACAGCCACTAGCCAAGGCAGTGTGCCAGCAAGAACTCGATAAAGTCACAGCAATGCTAGCTCGCTTCACTAGCTCAAAACTTTATAATGGTGTCGAAACGAATTTTAGTTTAGTAGATATTTTTTGCTCCAAATGGCCTATAGAACACGCTGTTGAATTTCAGTCATTACGTCACAAAACACACAGTAAAATATGTAACGGCATATGGAAAACGAAAAAAATTTGAACTTTGTTTTACCTCGGACATGTTATTAGCAACAGTGAAAAATGATATGTCAACATTACGAACCCTCTGTCATTGACATGCAACTGGTTCTTATCATACTTTTACTAGTGATCATAGGATGGCAATTATTGTGTTCCTTCACTGAATTAATGCAACAGAGAAAGTAAATAATATCGGATTTTTAGTGTCAGAAGATATAAAAACTTGTGACATATGGCGAAGAATTACACCTACCTAGGTAGATAGTTATAGAAGACAGAGAAATTACTTCAAATGTGTGGAGAGTCTCAAAGATTGGCGGGTGAGTTCCGAGTGTGAACGTTCTGGGCTGTTATCGACTGTGATATATGTCGAGGTGAAGGACCTGTTACTTCAGCGTATTGGGGTAACCCTAAAATATCGCTGATAAATTTATTTAAGTAACACACGAACAAATGCACATATATAGTCTTTAATAAGCTAAAATTTACATTAAAACACTTAAAACGCTCCTACATGTTTCGATCATAAGATCGTCCTCAGGGAGCATACTTTGTTCCTTGCTAAAGTTACGGTTTAAAACACCCAGTGATTTACTTCGTTATAATTAATTTGGTGCTGTGGCAGCATGTCGTGTGTTGTGTGTGAGTCGTACGGTGTTCAGTTGAGACCGGCTGTTGGTGTGCTTGTTGTGCTGTGGCAGCATGTCGTGTGTTGTGTGTGAGTCGTA
>Ga0136643_10003143_pt1 | contig 22063 bp, 6 predicted proteins | sample TergutLab28metaG_FD_96883 | JGI IMG/M metagenome (GOLD analysis project Ga0136643, IMG submission 96883) | Labiotermes labralis P1 segment gut microbial communities from Petit-Saut dam, French Guiana - Lab288 P1 (version 3) (version 3) | ecosystem: Host-associated > Arthropoda: Insects >... | reverse complement strand
TTCGCAACATAACATTACACAACACGGCATGCTGCCACAATACCCAACTGGTACAGCGAAATTAATGACTTTTTATAGTGTTACTTTAGCAAGGACGATATGGCTCCCTGATGATGGTCCTAGAACCGAAACATGTCGGAGCGTTTTAATGTTTTAATGTGTAAATTTTATAAATTTTACATATGTGCAGTAGTTGGTATAATAATTGAGTAATATAAAAATAATTTTTAAATCTGAAAGTAGAAATTTTTAATTATGTACTTGTTACTACACAGAAATAAGGTGCTGTGTTCGGATTACCACAAATACTCCAAGCACAAATATTATCTCGATTTCATCACGCCATAGGACTCCGCTTGATGCAAACGCAGGCAGTTACAGACAATATGCATAACAATGCATACTCATGTTTCAAGTTAGATATGATGCGCATTTGGGAACACCGAATTAATTACTGCAAGACAGTTATGGATCACATATTATGATTTTTACTGGTTTAAAATCTTTTCTCTTGCGACAATAAACGTGCCGCTTACTTTCTGTATGTGCGTTCCTGTAAAGGAAATTAATCATATACAAGGGTTATAAATTTTACATAACTGCGAGAACGTATTTTGGTCTAAAAAGCTTATAAATAAATATGAGCTTTGCTGTTTAAATTAGACAGAAAACGTAATATACTCAATATTAATTAATTTGAAACATAATAAATATAAAAATAATAATAATAATAACAAATTAGACAATATAGAAGCAAAGTATAGTGGGAAACCCTTTGGTTAGCCACCTCCGTTTGTTAGAACTGGCAGCGATTCCCACAGAGAGGGTAGCCATTTACAGTCCGTCCAAATATAATAAAGTGGTTAAGGTGCTGTGCTACAAATCGGAAGGTCGCTGGTTCGATCCCAGCTGGTGTCTGTGAATTTTTCATTGACATAAAATCCTTCCGATCGCACTATGGCTCTGGGGTCGACTCAGCCTCCAACAGAAATGAGTACCAGGAGTATTTCCTGGGGGTAAAGGCGGCCGGTGCGTAAGGCTGACAACCTACCAGAATCCTGTGCCATTGTCACGAAATCTGGGAACCTTAACTTCCTGGAACCCTCTGGGCCTGTCCAGGCCTGTAATGGGACTGCTTTACCTTTACCTTTACCAAATATAATACTGATATTACGTAAGCACGTGTAGACAATCCATTTATGGAAGAGTAAAAATTGTACATAATATAGAAAGATAATTGGGATAGAACTTATTATAAATTAAAAGACGTGAATAAAAATAGTGATCAACTCAGTTGCATATTTTAAGATAAACCCAGAATTTGTGCAGGATTTTAAGGTGTTTTGTGTGATTTAAATGTGAAACTATGCCAGAAATTTAATATCATCCCACTAAAATATCAGAAGTCTTTTCTTATTTCTTTTACAGTAGAACTTTAAGTATTTATTCCAAACATTCCTTTTAAATGGATCTCTCAGGACAGTATGCTTATTGAGTGAAATTTACAACATGTGTCTGACTGAAATGTATAATATGCGAGTATACCAGAATTTTCGAGAAATAATATACGAGTATAAATCCTAAATAATAAAAACTTCCCTTCACATTTCAACACCAATATTAACCTACATTAATAGATGGCACATGAGGGAGAAACAAATCGCAAATTTGGGGTTCTGTCTATGGTTTATGTTATATGAAAACTTTAATTTGTAATATTTTCCGTCGTATTATTTGTAGTACTACACGATACATACAATAGGAAAAGTCTATAAAGTTAGTGATTTCAGTTGCTTTTATTAGTCTAAAGTTCCGACTTTGAAGCGCCCAAAAACCTGTAGCGCAATTAAATAAATTATTGACAATAATAATTCGGTTAACATCCCTTTTAATAACAAATATGTTAATGTTCAAGTGCAAGGGCAGAACACGTAGTGATCAAAATCGATCAAAATTCTGAACATATGGAATTAAATTAAGCCTGCAGTTACGGTGGCTGTGCGATTTCATTTAGGAATAAGCAGGTGAAAACTAAGCACTAATTCAGAGATTGTTCCATATGAGCTTCCTGTGAGCGTCTAACTTAAAATATTAAGTGAAATTTTGGGGATAAATATTGGAAAATAATAAATTGGATCTTTGGTAAAATCTTCAGTTAATCATTAATTTACACCATCATACGAACATAAGAGAAATTGAAGGTCATAATAAGCTTTACCCTCCTACATGTTTCGACAATTAAATCGCCATCTTCATGGAGATCTAAGTAAAAGGGGTACATAATACCAAACGCACATATCACTTACATACAACATTAAAGTTTTAAAATTGCACATAATATTTTCGACAGCGACCATAAAGTACAACAACTTTGGCACTATGATTATTACAAACTTGAAACGTTGTTATTTCAAATTCAAAGTCTTTATAGCACGTGCAGTTCTATACGTACAAACATCTAGACTCTACGTGTTTCGACTACAAAAAAATTTGAATTTTAACTAGGAACGTGTAGGCATTTGTCTACGTTGTTGTATTGTACATTTGCCTCTCTTTCCCTATCTCTCTCTCGCTATATATATATATATATATTATAGCTTTAATATTATACACACTAGACTAGTGTTTTGGTATTATGTTTTGTTCGATTTTACACCTGTTTAAAAATGGATATTTAATTGCCCAAACGTAGAGGAAAGTATAAAATTACGTATGAATTTTAATTTTTGTAATACATATACGCTGGTATCAGCGAAAAATTACGGAAGCTAAGAACGGAATGCATAATATTAAGTTCACGTAGTTGGTACAGTGACGGATGTTTGTGCTTGTAGTGATGAAATTTCCCCTTACATTGCAGTACATGATGAACATTAAGGAGAAAAGAAAAGTTGGCGTTTCATGTTTCCACTGTTAAAAAAGGGATACAAAAGTCCCTTGTGTGTCTGTTTCACGCCCCAGTGAGTCGCTGAAGGATTTGCTGTTTGTTCGGTCCATTGGGAGAGGCAGATTCCGTATTCTCACTGATTTCTCTCTTACGGTCTGGAAAATAGATATCTTATACAAGTTCCACCTAGTAACACTCAAACTGCAAGATCGCTAACAAGAAAATCCACTGAATCTGTAACACTGGTCAAGTACTGCACAATTCTGGAGCGTGTTGGATCAATGCATTAGAAGCTTACGATGGTGGCATTATTCATTATTTCAGATTTTTTTTACCCAAAATGTAAAAATATCATATACGATTTTTTGATACTTCTTCACGCTCTGTGGACATGTCAGTAGGACAACATAGTTTGTATATATGAATGAATAAATTGCCCAATTTGCCATGCGTTTGATGTAGCTTGTTATTATCACAGAGGACTCCATTTCGAGAATAGAGAAGGAGGCAACTTTGTTAATTATAATAGCATTTCAGGAGTTCAAAGCATGTCCATCAGTAGTGTTTAATTAATATAAGCTGCTCTTCAAAGCAGAAGTAATTTTTTGTTCTTGATTTTAGGAGGAACTTAACTCGGAGTTATTGCTGCTGTCATAGTTTTAAACACAATTAAAAATATTATTCTTACAATAAAAATTATCTGTGACGGTTTAAATTCTAGGAGTTCTATAGAAAAGGAATGCGAAGGCGAAACGCTATGGGCGAAAACACAATGATATTTATAAATATCAAGAATTATTAACGAAACGTTAAAAGAGCAAGAAACAGCATGGTGTCGAATTTGCGAAAATATTTCCTACAATTCTTTAACGAATGTTTTAATGCAGTCACGCCAGAATAAAGTTTTCATTTTGTATTTTTACCTATTCTTAGAAGTAAAGGAGTATTTATGGTCCAGCAAACATTCAGTTCAAATTTGATTCTTTGATTTGAAAAAAAAGTTTCTTAAAAAGTGTGATTATGTCTTATTCTTAAATAAAACCAACTATATACACTAATTTCTCAAATTTATTTTTGGAAGAAACTCTACATGTTTCGGACAGTTCCTCTGTCCATCATCAGGAGTTTTTCACTGTACACACAGCAATGGCATATTTCATACAGGTTTGCTGACAGCTTGCTCACAAGCTGTCACCATTGCCGTGTGTACAGTGAAAAAACTCCTGATGATGGACAGAGGAACTGTCCGAAACATGTAGAGTTTCTTCCAAAAATAAATTTAAGAAATTAGTGCATCTAGTTGGTTCGATTATAAGAATTTATCACGATGCACTTTCACCTGAACGTCAAATTATGAATAAGACATTTCTTTGTACAGATGGAACAACAAAATTTAACAAACCAGAACTTCACACTTACAATAATTATATTAAATGGCAAACGCATATAGGGACCTAAGCTGTATGTTGTTTAATATTCCCACACAATATCCTTATACAATTACGTGCATCTGCATGTATGTGTGTGTGTGTGTGTGTGTGTGTGTGTGGTGTGGTGTGGTGTGTGTGTGTGGTGTGGTGTGTGTGTGGTGTGGTGTGGTGTGTTTGTCGGTAATATTCAACAGTCGATATGTCATAAAACACAGCCCATTCCCAATGATCAACAACACAGCCGTGAGAAAGTTAAATCCTTCAAAGTGGACATACTCGTCACCCCAGTGTCCATGTCAGAAAATAGTTTCGCGAAGATATGTAGATAAGCGTAGAATCAAATGCTCACAAGTAAAGAATTTCAAATTATAAATCAAAAGACGAGAGTGTCCCCTTTTTCTGCGTTATGACGCTGCTTTATTTTGTAATTGGTTGCCGACTTTTCGAAGGACCGTAATACTTTTATCTTAAAGATTCTGGACTTCGCAAGTCTAGGTTCTTGGATAGTAAGACACAACTTTTTCTCGGAAAGTAGACAGTAGACTACTCAGAGAGGCGTCTTCACATTCCAGAAGAACTGAAACTACAACCACTGTTGCTAATCTTAAAACTCAAAACTCTTGCTTTATAATATGTAATTACTTCTGCTTGAAGAAGCTCTTTCATTTGAAAAATTTTCATTTAGATGACTTGCTGCATGACACGCGACAGAAAATATTAGTCTAAGATTTAAGAAGTTTGGAGCCTTCTTTATGGAACTGTTGCAGGGTTTAGCTACTGGAACTGAGAAAAAAAACGAAAATTCTCAATAAGATTTCAGATTTCTTACCGATGTGTGAAGAATGAACCTCCATTATGGAAAAAAAAAAGAGTTTTAGTTACTAAATGTCCAAAAGGATTCTAAAGTTATAATGCAATATGCCTTTTTCGTAGGATAGTGCAATTCAAAGGTGATCCATAATGGTTCGTCTGTGGGCGATATACAGGGCGTTTCATAATGTTCTCCGTGATTACAAACTTTTATAACAAGAAAACCGAAGGATCTATCTTAATGGAATTGTTCACAGCCACAGGAAAACTGAAAAAAAATTTTTTTTTTGACAACTAAAGATGTTCGATGTGTGCACCACGGATGACACGGTACACATCGATATGATATTAAAGTTCTTGCCACACACGCGTCAACATGGGTGCATCAATATTCTTCACTGCTGCAGTGATCTGTGCCTTTACTTCAGCGAGGTCACTTGGCAATGGTGGGACGAATACTTTGCACGAAATGCACGTTGCACAGTAACCACAGAATGACTCGTGTGATATTCCAACACACAAAACTTCTCCCGTGGAGCGGCCATTTTCTCACTACGTACACTCGCATTGCCTAGCGGCAGAAATGTGAACTACGATGAAACACAAATTACTGGGGAAAAAATTTTTTTGATTTGTTCCTCCTACCTGTACAGGTTTCGAAAATACGTGTCCTACTGTTTTCCTATAATAATTTTTTGTAGTCCCGGAGTACATTATGAAACGCCATGTGTATTTTTGATTTGCACATTAAGATAAGAGATCTCTTTTCTTTTCATCGGAATATCGAGACTTTATTTCGTTTTCATACACAGCATATTTTTCCAAGTCATTTTCTTACAAATAACCCTGTCAGGCGAATGCACGAAATAAATTCGAAACTGATTAGTATGCAGCACTGCCATATTAGCTGCATTTAAATCGCATTACAGTAAGTTATTGCAAAAATTCAAAACGTTTTGCACTGAAAGGTGTAACGGAACTTTCAGACCGTGTAGATTGCATGTAAAAAGTCCCATAAAATTTCCCAGAATTAACTAGCAAGCAGTTTTAAAAGAATAACAGCAACTCAAAGTCGAAGCATCTCTAGAAAACGCTTCCCTTTTAAAAGAAAATCCAGGACATTTACAAAAACATATGTAAATTTGTGCAAACACTACAAGGAACTGCTTGGCCTTGGAGCCATAATGCACCCGTAAAGCACAACATTTATCACTTCACAAACCACAAACAAGCACGGCAGGTCTGCTCGCTGAATTCGATGGTGGAAGTCTTACATTATTCATGATTAGCAGGCACGCCAAAAAGTAAACACTCTGGGAACATAAAAACCAGTTAACGATAAAAAGAGGCCACAAGAGACTGTATGTGAAATTCAAATATCTTAAAATTAGATACAATCTTTACCTAAGATCTTAATCATTAACCAATTACAATAAATTTCTTATGTTCATAATTTATGTAAATATATTTGGTAGGATTGTGTAGGTCAAATCTGAGGTCACCTTTTAGCTTATAATTATAATCCAAAATTTCAATTTCCGAAATAATTTTTGTTTAATACCACAAGTAGAGAAATCTGTCACAATTGTTGATATAGGTGTCGATCGAACTCTACGTCTTTAATTCTAATTCAAACTCCGGCGGATTCTTACATTTTCAGGTAACACGATCGTTATCATGTTTAACTACGATACTCTTATCCCATTACCAGCTCCCAGCATTCCTCTTCCTCACCGAATCAAAATTTATCTCTGCTTTTCGAATATTGTTTGCTTCCATTCTTTCATCCAACACACAATTAAAAAATATTTATTTGTAGTCTGCAGTGTCTGTACAGTTTTAATAATCTTTTACACGTTCCCTTTAATTTTTCATCATTCTTTTTTATGTATTAACTTCTGTTACTGACGTCAGCACAGACATTGTTTTCTAGTTATTTCCTGATATTTTTCAGACTTAATCTCCATACGACTTTAAGCTTCTTCAAGTTCACTTTTAAAAAGGCATTCCTTTGCTCTTAACAATTTTATCTTTCGAACATATTTTTAACCACGCCACTCACTATCTGGAACATATTTCATTTACCAATGGGTATATTTCCCTTTTATTTAAAATTTTTATCACTAATTTTATTCTTGTATATTTTGCTCATTCAAAATTTTATCTAAAAAATATGTCACAAAATTAATGGCTCCTTGTGTGACGTAATTCTTTTTATGATTTCAAAATATGCAAACAAATTGAAAACTCTTCTTACTAATAATAAAATGTTTCTAAATATTTAAGTTAAATTACGACTTATATTCTCAAAACGCCTTAGTCTGAATTCCTTGAAGTACAGTTCGCAAAGGAGAATTTTTAAAACAGTCCAGCGTTTGGGTGGAAGTGGCAATGAGGAATCGTATAATGACATTATTTTTTTCCAGTAATGAAGGAGAAATTCAATACTTTAAAAGAAACATGCCTATTAAGCAAAATACATGGTACATGCATCATATGAAAATACTAGTTTTGTCCGGGAAGTTGTTATTAATACGCCTTATATATTTCAGATCTTATGTTGTTGGGTTTTAGCTTAACGAAGCACAGATAAATTGCGAAATATGAAAATAGTGGACTCAAATATAAATTTTATAATTTTCTAGTGCCTTCTTAAAAAATCTCGCGGTAAACCCGATATGAGAGCTAAGCAGCAAAATCCAAGGATAATATGCTTAGTTACTGAATTGTTATATTTTACAGAAATTAACTTCTGTTAGAACAGGATAAGAAATTAACTTTGTGTCCTAAAGAAATACAAAGTTCTTTTCATTTATGGTAAATCTAAAAATTCTGTCTGCTGCAGTGACCTATAGCAATTTTACATCAAAGAACCGTGAATTGTGAGAATTCAGTTTTCCCAAATGATAGGTTGTTTATTAAGTGAGAGTTAGGATAATTTCGTAATAAGTTTGTATTACGTGTAGTAGAAAGCGACATATGTAATTATACACACACACACACACACCTCTAATAAGAGTTTTGATACAAGCATTTTTAGGCAAATAAATTTTATGCACCTGTCAGTTAAAACATTATAAGGCAGTTGTAAAATAAATTAATCAATCGCATCAATAATGAATCAGAAAGCTCTAGATAACATTCTGTCGAATAAAAAATGCAAGTTTTTTTTCTGAATTTTCCAAATAATGAAAATTCCTTAGCCCACATTTAAAAACTGGGGAACGAAAGGGATTTAAAAATCATTACGAAGTTTGGGAATGTCCCACATTGCGCTTGGAAGTTAGTGTTTCTTCACTTCATAAATTCTGAAACAAATACGTGTTTCAAATCGCAGTTTTTCGTCATAAATTTATAATAAACTGTAATCGGTGTTGTCTCTCTTCAGACTTTATGAGACTATTTATTTTTTACTTTGTGATAAAATGGCGCGTATTGGTTCTAGAAGTCACGATTTATTTGAATACAAAGCGCCTGTGCGAATGGGTTTCTCCTTTTGGGGGCTTTGGCAACACAATTTCGATAAGTGACTACTACCAGCGTTATGCGTGCCTTTCTGCTTGTTTTTTCGTCCACTTAGAAAAATTCGACTCCTGCTGAAAGATTCTTATGAAATTTTGTAATTTAGTCTTTATTACAATCTCTCGACAAAATTAAAAACCTTATAAATCGGACAACGATGACAAGCTTTGCATGAAGATTTACGCACATCCTGGAATATATTTCACTATTTACAAGATAATTGCAGTAAATATATTTAACGACCTAAATATAATACACAGCCACATTAATGTGATCTGCGTGCTAATTAATTGGGGCAACCATAGAAGCAGTCATAAGGTTTAGTATTAGTGCCCAATAATTGATTATAATTACATAATACGGTGCAACACCCGGTAGATGAGATGTGTTGTGAAGTAGTGATCTAATGAGGCAGTCTTCGTGTTCTAAGGTGACGATGATATGACCTTATCCATTTCTTATAAATAAATAAATAAAATATAAAAAGATTTACTTGATAAAAATGAATATGTACCTGCACAATTTTTAATATATTAATTCATACAACGAAACCAGCAAATAAAATAACGTTAAAATTATATTTTTTACGCCAGTGCTTTTGTTGGTTTTTTGTGTGAATTGTTTACTAAGGCACATACATGAATAACTTTGTCTTTTTCATATATTTTCTATGAGTCAGTAACTACTAAATGTTTCAACGGTCTGAAAATTAGAGGTTACTTGTGATCGACATGTTTAACGCAGACAAAATTAACTTAGATATATAAATATTTTCTTCGAAGTACTCCAGGAAGGGAACCTAATGATAATAATAACATTTTGCATGTACTTTGTGAATAAAACCAAATGTGTGGCCACGGTTGATTACAACGTAAAATAATCTGCAAGGATCCAGGATGCAGTTCCTAAAAGGTCGTCAACATTACCTTACACGTACGTTTTCTAACAGATGTAATTTCAAGTGTTTATCAACGATTTCAATTATTCCTGTAGTGTAATTAAATCAACCTACAAAGTTCACGTATATAATACATATGTTTGCGCAATTGTTTTCTAAGGACGTAACAACCCACGTCTAGTACTGATGCAATTTGTAAGTTCTAACTGCTTGCAGATGGCTGTGTTTCAGACGTACTGGGGGAATAAACTGCCTATACCTTCAGTGCCGAAAGCGTAGGATGAATTCATGCAATTAAATCTTTGGAGACAAAACATTAATCTGAATTGTATGTGAAAGTGCAGTCTCTACGTGACAGCAGGTGTGCTCCCATTAGGAAGAGCAGTCAGCCAGTTTCATAAAGGAAAATAAATCACTTGCTGCTGCAGGAATATGATTTCACTCTGTGCATTTTACTCAGAGATATTTGCCTTAATGCTGGTGGCAAATATAGTAACCGCTAGGCTTTAAAATGTTAAAGTTTTATGCTACACTCTGAAGCTTCGCATATACAAGCAGCATATCCCTTAGAAACGACCAACAGAGCCCATTTTGACACGAAAAAATAAAAACTAAAAAGGATCATTATTAAAGGCGATTCCCATTAAAGTTTCAAAACAAATTACTAACAAAATTACTAAGTAAACTTACCTTACTGGTCTCCATTACTACTTTATGTGACAGTAAACATACGATTTAATTACAACGCAATTGAAGTCACCAAACATGTTAAACATTATTTGTGTTCGTGACGTCCTGAACGGAAACACACCGATCCCTTCTACAAAGCACACGCAAGCCACATTCCAATAAGCCCCTTACCCAAATCTTATTATCTCACAGAGTAACCATACTCTTGGTATTACATACAGAAGAGCTCTTACTGCTCTCAAAACATGCCATTACTCGAGATTTGCCCCCACACGCAGGCGCACTTACGTTTACTACGGAAGGGGTAGAGAGCAGCATCCACAAACCTGCATGTCGTAGTAGTACCATCTGGCCTGTGTTGTCAAGAGGTCGCAGGATCCTCGTAATGGAATAATTTCTGACCTACGCCAGCATGCGAAGTGACCCATAATATTCAGCTCCAAGGACCGGAACTTACATTTAGAAGAACAATGTCTCCCTGCACCCAACTTCATCTGTCGTACGCGCTCATATTACCGCTTGTAGTCGGTAAGTTTTACGCCTATATATTTACATTTTAAAATTGCCTATCTTGAAAATACTGTGTAAATCAAGTATCATCTTATAGAAACTTCTGCACTGTAAATTTTGGATTTAGAATGTGGACATAATTCTGAAAAGCTGTTAAAGAACATTAATTTTATAAAGGCAGGAACTGAAAATTTCTACTGGACATGAAAACGTAAAGTGCGGTTTCATAGAGACCCCATGAACTCTATCTAATTTAGTAATATATACACACAGTAGCATGTTTTAAAATTCTAAATTTTCTACATTTTAAAGGTACGCAAATATTTTTCTGTCACTTAGTGAAATTTATCCTTATGAAATTTATTTACGATTAACTCACATTAGTTAAATTTAATTGTAAAAAAATTGGATTATCATCCATAAATTGAGGGCTTTTAATTTGAACTTGTATTCGTTCATCACACCCCCACAGACCATCTATATAACACACGGTTGTGTAGCTCAGACTGGGAAGGGCATGACGCATGCACACACAAAAAGCGCACGCACACATTAGAACAAACGAACAGATACACAAGTAGTAATCATAAAGGGAATCACTGAAGTCAGTTCGTATGTTCACCATCAAAGACTTAATGAATTCCTGTGTAAGCAATGATATTCAGTAGAAATATCATAGAACGCCTTCGTTACTATTCACGAGGGCCGTAACACAAAAACAGGGTGGTTAGTTATTTTTCAATTAGAGCAGCGATTTATTTCACAGCATTGCAAAAAAACCTGGAAAATATAAATTTGTTTCAATTGACGATAAATGCGTAATTACGTGGAGAGTGTATCTCAAAGTTTTTGCATAAGAAACACCATGATTTAAATTCATGCTTTAATGATAGAAGAGCAGAATATTTAATTAATTTATGTAATGAAAACTCATTTCCTTCTTTATATTAAAGACTAATAAGAGTGTTAGGGAAGCAATTTGCACAATGAAAGCATCTAAATAGAAAACTTGTTTTCATTTAGGGTTTGGGTTCACTACAAATTGGGTTCACTACAAATTGGGTTCACTACAAATTGGGTTCACTACAAATTGGGTTCACTACAAATTTAAACCAAGAAATTTATTTACTTTAACATTTTATGGGCGAAAGTAAACTGTTTTAGTTAAACACCCAATTCGTACATCGCGGTAAACACACTCAGTCTCAGTCATAAAAACAAATCGTCTAATGTCTCTTCTATGAGCTATACAAAACACAAGAGTACACAGTACCGTCAGGGTGCAGGATCTCTTTAGCGTTAAACCACGTGTTGTACAAATCAACCACTAGAATTCTAAAAGTTAAATTTAAGTTTGATACTAACATTTACGGTTTTGATCCTCAAACATTTGCAATAGGCAACACATAAAATTTAGACTGAAATGGTGGACCGATTTATGTGCCAAAGTAAACAAGTTTACCAAACAATTGGCAGTTTTTAAACAGCAATGATGTGGCCACGTAAACTACAACATAAATACACTGCTTCTTTTATATCAGAAAGAAAAACTACGAATAATTCCCTTCCACTTTAATATCATTCATAATTCGTGCAATAAAGACTTTATAATTCGAATGAAATTTATATTTGCAGTCTGTAAACATATAATTACGACATATATTCTCCTACTCTTTTGTGTGTAAATCTCCCTGAAGATGTAGGAGACTAATATAATGAAACACTTGTAAACTCTATTTGCATTGTGTTTGAATTTGACATTTTGAGGATTGTTCATTGTGATATATTTTTATAATAAAACCAACGAGAAGCACTAATTTCTCAAATTTATTTTTAGAATAGGAATCTACATGTTTCGGACAGTATCTCAGTCCATCATCAGGAGTATAGCACTGTACACACAGCAATAGGTATACGTCATACAGGTTGTGCTGACTGCTTGCTAGCAAGCAGTCAGCACTCCTGATGATGGACGGAGATACTGTCCGAAATATGTAAAGTCCTATTCCAAAAATAAATGTGAGAAATTAGTGCTTCTCGTTGATTTTTTTATAAGAATGTATTTGAATTATAAGTATAAAGTAATTCCTTTTACTTCTTACAAGGAAAAAAGTGAATAAGGCGAAAGTTCAGGAACATTCTACCGGATAAGTCTGTGGTTGAATTCAGAATTTAAAACCGCTACCAATCTTTCTTGTTCATCTCTATAATTTCAGTATTTTTCCTGTTCATTTATATATGTGCGTGAAACTTTGTCTATAACATTAATGTAGGAGCATGAAGTTGAAGGGTTCCGAGAACCGAGTACTGAGGAGGTTTCTTTGGCCCACGACGGAGGAAATATAATGAGACTGAAAAGAGTTGCACAGTTTAGACCAACAACATTTTTTGAGCGACAAAATCAAGGATAATGAGACTGACGAGTCAAGTGATAACTATGCAAGACAACAAAAATACATATTGGGTTTTGGGTTTTCTCCTGGGGGGGGGGGGTGGAGCCAGAATGAGGAAGACCACAGGGAACACCCAATTAGATGTATGATTCAATACAATATTAATACTGATATTGATATATTTTAAACTGCAATTGGGTTGACATCCGGTGGCAGTGGTACTATATACATTTACAAAAAATAATACACAGAACAACACAATGAAACAGAATACACAGAACAGAACATACACAAAAATAAGAATACATAAACATAACAATAAAATTACATAATTTACAAAATTATACAGAAACGTACAAAACATGCAACCATATATACAATAATAAAAAATGGAACCAAAAGAATAAGAAAGAATGTGATAAAAGATAAAGCTATATAATCATCTAATTTCGTATGATCTATATATTTTATAATAATGGTAAACACCCTGTTACTAAGAACTATACTCCACTACGCTACACTTCACCCAACTACACTCCACTTCACTAAACTTGTCGACACTTCCCTTCCTGTCATTTAAACTTCACCCAACTACACTTCCCTACCCTCTCATTTGGTTTAACGCCATTTAAATTTCCTACCGCTCCATTTCACCTCACAACACTACACTTCACCCATATACTTTACTGGAAGGGAATGGCGTGGTGCGGACTGGATTAAGTTGGCTATGTATAGGCACAAGCGCCCGGTTATCAGTGCAAGGTAATTAAACTTCGAGTTTCCTATGACACATGTATAATGTTCAATCCATCAGGAATTATTAGCTTTCAATGGAAGCGTGAGATTCGTGGGCTGCATTGTTTACAGTCTGTGTGCAGTATTTACGTTCTCTATATTTCATTCATAAACATAAGGCAAAGCCAGTTTAATCCGTTAATTAATATGAGACTCTCAACTAAACATTCCATGTCGAAAGTAGAAATTTCATGTAGGTTGTTCAATATTGTACGAGAAATAACTAGCAGTAGGAATCCGATATGTGCTCTCATTGTTTGAGCGTTGCTTGCTTGTGTTTCTTTACCTGAAATTTGCCAGTCCTAGATAGTCCATGCAATGTACAGTTTCTAAAACTACATAGGATTTTAATCTAAGAATATTCCTTAGATTTTTTAAAGAATAACATCAAATATTCGTGATGTTGTAAGAAGGTACTAAACGATATGCAGACATACGGGTTCGAACCCACTCCAGTTCAAGCGGGATTTATGTTAGAAATAATGACACTGGTACAAGTTTTTCTCCGATTTCGGCTTTCCTATCCTAGTATGTTCCCATCAAGGCACCGTACTTTGTAATTCGTTATGAAAACTAGTATTCTTAGCAAATGATAGTGCCGTACAAAAATACACACTAGATAATAGATTTGTTAGTTTTTTCCCGTGGCGCTGCGGCCCAATGGGGCGCCATTGCCTACTCATTTTTGAGGTTTCTAGATCACACACAACGACGCACCACAGTCGGTAGGACTTCTCTGGACGAGTGATCGGCTCATCGCAGAGACCTCTACCTGACAACACACAACAATCACAACAGACAAACATTTATGCGCACGGTGCGATTGGAACCCACGATCTCAGCAGGCGAGCGGCCGAAGACCTACATCTTAGACCGCGCGGCTACTGGGACCGGCTAGATTTGTTAGTTACAGAAATTAAATTTGATCAGCATGTCCTAGTGACAGGAATTTTACGGAAATAAATTAAATACTATGATGCGTCTGGATTACCGAATATCTGTAAAAAGATTATATTGATTTGTGGCGTAATTCTCACAGGTTAATCGTAATAGATGTTTAATACTTTTATATTCCCAGATGATGAACTGGGGTATTATATAAATATATGTAATACTTATAACACGTTGTAACAAAGGATCGGCCCAAGTCTAGGACATTGTAAAGTGTTTCGTAACATCGGTGAGTTTTTGTGGTGAGGAATTATTAGCACCTTACCCAAACCCAAGCTGAAGGGTCACCCCTTCTCGGCTACCCGCCATTGAGTATTCAATATATTTGCAGCTGCCCACTATGTCTGGAGATTGTTTGTAGTTCCGGAACCAGAGGAGTCGCCATGCTGCGATGGCAGGCAGCCAATGAGCGTACGAATTTGATAAATGCATTGTGGTTCATCTAAGAGACCATCCGAGAGATAAAGGAAAGTGGGAAGTTACAACAAAGTTATAAGCATGGCTATTATCTCATTCGAGAACAATTTTAGGAGTAACGTGTCCTGCTTCTTTAAGGTTGGAAGTAAGAAGAAAATATGATGGTTTCCCAGGTAAAGTGTCATTAAATTACATTAATTAGCTGCATGTTCCTAAACCCCCTAAGTGTAAATAACATTTGGCTCTTGATACTGAAACTATATGGTTGACATAGGTCAGGCCAAATTAAATTAGAATAAAAGAATTTATGTTTTAAATATGATGGTAAAATCTGTTCATTGTGTTCAAATATGCTTTAGGGTCTTTAAGGTTGAAATTAAAGGCACTGTTGTTGATGTAGTCATAGTTGGCGGGTGATTGTATGTATGTATGTATATATAGACAACAAACTGTGACGAACCTATCAGAACGCGAGTCTGTAGCGAACATTATATACAATACCCATTAAACATTTTCCTCTGGAGAATTACGTTTCCCTGAAAGGAGATTACATTTCAGAGTTTTAATTTCCACGTCTCGCGCGCTTTTTATTCAGACCAGAGTAACATATATATGAAGATGGATAAGCAGCATCGGCGGAATAATACTGACAAGGGCAAACCAAAGTATCTGGCCAAAAACATGTTAAAATGAAACTTTGTTTTCAACAGATCCTTCTTGGATTGTTTTGATCCCAGGCTAAATCCAACCAAGTTATTTCTAATCCGAAGTTACAAAGATTCTGTTTCTTACAATTTGATATTCTTATCTATAAATTAATTTAGTTGCATCTTGAAATCCTATAAGTGACATGTCATTATATATTCAGTTAAAGGCAAATTATCACGTTAAACTCCCCAAACTCAACCTCAGATATGTGCCTGTCTAATGTTAATTATTTGTACAATTCTTATTTCGCATGGTTTCTTAAATTTAACATAAATTACGTCTGTAATACTAACAACTAAGGCAAAATAGTCTTCCTAGGTCAAATCTTTGAAGCAAAAGAAGAAAAAAACTGGTATTCAAAATACCATTGAATCATGGACGACAAAACAGATATTACAATACATCATTCGCTATCACATATGTTCGTTGTGTGACAATTCCTGGATTTGAATTTATACATGCATGACATATATATATATTTATTTATATATATAAAACAAGATGGTGCTGAAATGAGAAAAACATGGATTAGAATTTACTGGCCAAGTTATTTATTACTCACGGGTATGTATGAACATATACACGTATACACAGTTTTTAAACTTCGTAACACGACTAATACATAGAACTCCCGGCGCTGCATACCTGTACAAATGAATAACAACTTAATGTTCAAAATATTGCAACAAAAAGCCCGGATATCTCAGTCAGTATATAGAATAGAATTCGGGCTAAAATGCAAAGAATCTTATTTTAAATTCCTGCAGGCGCAATGGATATTCTTTTTCTCCGAATCTTCCAGAGTGAATTTGGGGTTCACCCAATTATGAATTCATGGAGATATAAACCTAAACATAGTAGCTCTAAAACCTTAACCTGCTGCTTAATTAATCAGACAGTGTGTGCCAGTGTGTGCCAGTGTGTGCCTTTTATCGTTTACAAATATATTGTACATAAAACTGAATATTTACAAAAGTAAAGTCGAAATTTAAATAAGTGTTAAGCAGACTTTGAAAGAAGTCTGTTCCGCAGTAACTATTGTTTGCCTTAAAAGTACTGCGCCCCAATTTCGAAAGCAGAGCAAAGTATCAGGCACCTCTATGTAACAACAAATGGTAAAATATTAACATCTGAGGTCTATAGTCTCTCGTGATCTTTAAGATACCGTCTCATTAATGAAACATGCAGAAGGATATACTCGCTGAACTAATAGGATATCGTATTTACTTTTCAAAGCGCTCTGAAAGCCACTAATGAACTCGGATATAACATCATTATTTAGGAAACGCAGTCCGGAAGTCCACACGCAAGGAAGCGACGCGAGCTGCAATGAGTGAAACAGAAGGGAAATTGAAGATGGAAGTAGTGGACGCTCTGTTATGTAATTCACGGAATATGGTCAAGGCCTGTGATGTCGACTGTGTCAGCATAAGAGATGGGCTAGGCGCTGTCTATTGCGGGTCCTGAAGACCCACTTAGGGAGTAAGACAGTCAGAAGCTAGATGAAAAGTGGTACCAATTACTTTACACCAAATTTCACACGTCAAAATTAGCTCTCTCCATTTAACCAAATGTCTGCAGGCTGATATGCCGCAACGTTGACGGAATATTAACTAGCAATGTAATTTACTCTCCCTTTCATCTCTCTTTTCCTTGCGGTTTACAGCTCAAAATTCAGGACGACATTAAAAATACGTTCCTTCGAGTCCAGCTTACTGGTTTTAGGCACTTCCAAGATTTAGTAAGCAATTAATCTATCAGTGAATGTAATTATTTTGTGTCAACCTCTTTTAAAATGCTGAATGTTTGTCATATATTCGTAGCACTTTCTAAGTACATTTTTAATATAATTTTATTCTTAATTATGGTGACGAAAAGAAAAGTGCAAGCTTATTACATTTTGTAGCAATTTATTTCCGCAACTCTACCCAAACAGCACATTAATGAAGGCAAAGAAAATTTAGGAAGGAAATGTGTGACGAAAGGAGAAACGCAATCTGTTGTTTTCTGAGAGCAAACGGCTGAGTTTGGTAGGTAACCCTCAAAAAATTCTGTCCCAAAATATGGTACTGAAAATTTCCATTTTTAAGCAATATGGCTTAGCCTGACATTGCAGGAAAGATTCATGAGAAGAAATGTAATTTAATTAATTTTCACTATAAGACACCTTGCCCACAACGGAGATGTAATGAATGTAATATGTTTATAATATTCATTATGGTGTAACTCAAAGTGAAGATGTTTAAGGGCTGAAAATAATACTGACAACAAAAATCAATACATGTCCACTGTTTTCTGGTAAAAATTCTTGAATGGAATTAAAAATGGTAATAATTTGGAGGCGAACTTAAGAAATACGGTCAGGTAAAAACCCCCTCTAACATGACAGCCATATGTCCACTCATATAAACAAACTACATTTCAATGGCAACTTATTTTCATGAACATATGCAATTTAATCAGCCGCAGCTTCCGAATATAAAAAAAATTAATTATTAATTCGTGATGCAACATAGAGTATGTAAAAACACATCAGCAGCATATTCATGACAATATCCTCGTATGTATATTCGAAATAACAGTTGTGTATAAGGAGGAAACATTGCGTAATTAAATTACAAGCGGAAAAGGGATTTTAATAAAGTAAAACTGATTTACAGTTCTTGTGAAAGTCATTACATTGAGGGGTTGTCTCACGTCTCACGTCTCATTTACACGCTCTTTGTAGCCTCTGACAAAACAACCCTTCATGCACACTACACACACCGAGCATTTTGAAAACAAAGGCATTTTAATTGATAGTCGAAAGAGAAAATATTTTATTCCACAAATAAAATAATGTTGTATGAAGAGAAGTAGGGTTAATATATTTTTATATGAATTTGTCCATCATACATAATCTTCAACTGAGTTCAATTTCTGAAAATATTATTTTTTAAAATTAATATTTGCCGTTACGCATGTTGTTTGGCCGTATATTTGTGAAGCTAACAGACAGTGTTATGCTTTGGTAAGTTTCTTGCCGAAAAAACAGTGGAATTATTTATACGCCAAAGAAATGCCATCCTGTAGTAACCCAGTGTACTTAGTATCATCCAAGAAAAGGATTCCAGATTCTGTTTAAACGGAATAAGAAATTAGTAACAACCTCTGTCTAGGACGGTATTACACTGACTCGCAGTCTTGACTCTGAGGGCTTAATGTCACTGCAATTAAACTTGTATAAGCCCTGTGATTTTCCCTTTCTCGGTGAGGTCACAGACTGTCACTTTCAACTGTGAAGCCAAAAGTGAGTTAAACCCAGCAGGTTCGAAATTGGAATTGAATCTTACAGAAGCTGATCATAGAAAGAACGTCAACTTTCCTGTAAGGTTGTTAGAGTGACATTCCCTTAGATTCATTCTGATGTCGGGACGCGTGTCCGAGTATTTTTATATAAAGGGTTTCCCTAACCTACTTCCTACAGTATGGTCATTCTTGAGAACACATGCCCTAATTTGTAAACAATTTCACCCTTCAATAAACGCATAATTTCGGTACAGTTTTCGAAAGAACCCACGAGTTGTAGATTTACATAAATACATAAATATATCCAACTTATCGGTACAATCATTTAATTGAAAATCCAGTTAAACATTTCTATTTTAACTTTTACATAATTATAAGAAATATTTTTTATCTCTTTCATGCTTGCTATGTATACTAATTCAGTCACAATGCGGGAATTTATTAACTCAACAATTTATCACAAAAAGGCCAAAATGAAGTATCTCGTTACTTATTGCATTTTTTTTCCAAATCTTTATACTACTTCTCCTTTAGTTTCGTAACCTCTCATCATTTTCTTCAAACAGAGATATTTCAATTAGACTACAGACAGCTTAAGCTGACTTTCGACAGATAATTCAAATACATGAATTTTGAAAGCGAAAAAAAAAACTTGCAATTAATAAGTCATCAGCTACGTTTGAATTGTTAAACTAAAACCTATTCCTACAACTCTTTCAAAAAACGTTCATAGGAAATAGGTGCATGTTAGAATTGTATTCTGGCGGACCAGGTTAAGATGAATTCGGAGAAATAAGTTTAAATTTACCACAAGAACCGTTTACAGACTAATAAAAGTTTATTTGCTACTAAACTATGAAAAAAAAGTGGCCACTGGTAAGAATTACTGGTGTTGTGTAATCGACTTCTGATATGAGAATCAAGAAGAGATGCTGGTATAAGAATACGTCATTATGCGCTTCTGTTTGGGCCTTGTGTGCATTTGTGTGTGGTGTGTGTGGTGGGTAGATATTGCGACAGAGTGACCGTGTAACAGAATTATCAGGTGTCTCTTACTGAATTTCTTCTAGAGATGGATATAACAAGAAGAAATCTTCTGGGGTGCTAGAGATTATTTTTTCTTTTCCTGGCATGTAGAAGTTTATAGTATACAATAGCATATATATTACTTTTATCGACTGTAAGATAACAATAAAAACAGCTTCTTAAAAATCAATGTCATAAGCCTTACATAAAATAAAATTTGAAGTTTCTCATGAAATGAAATATCGTTACTTAAAAAAGAAATCGTACAATCATAGAATACATTCAACACGTGTGGAGGAATTTGGAAGTAAGTTTCTTCCCCACAAACAAAAAGGCCTACGGGTTTAAAGTCTAGTTTATTTAAAAAACCTCTCATTTTTTTTCAGATGTACCTAAATGGGCTCCTGGAACAGACCTAATATATTCTGCATTAAATACTGGAGAAATTAAAGAAAAGTTTGGCAAATATATGGTGCTGAAAAATTTAATTGAATATCCTCCTCACCTAATATCTACGATAATTGATCGTCTCTTTCTCTTCATCTCCTCCTTTACCATATCTTTCTCATTCACATATTACGGATCCAATTTCACTGTATGAATTCAGAATTTGGAAATGAGGTTCAGTACAACTATTCAGTTGGGAAATAACGCCTTATACTTTTACACGACTGTACAAAACGAAAGCGGACATATGTTCTAGTAACGACCGAGATGGACACCCGTGACTTCCGTATTGTATTAGCTCAATAACGCAAGACACTAAATTTCAAATCAGTATATTAAAAAGCATTGGCTACTAAAAATCTACTCTTAAAGCATATTTTTAAATAAAATCCTACTGGCAAAGCTGGAACTAAGAATCAGTTCTTGATTCCGGAGTGGGGCAAGAGGTATTTTCTTCTCAAAACATACAGACTGCTTTTGGTGCCCCCATTACTTCAGTGGGTATGGCTGGCCTCTTCCTGCCCTAAAGCGGCCAGGGTTTTAAAATGAACACTAGCCTGCACCTAATGCTGCAGTTTAGAATACCTGAAGCTATTCTCCTATTCCCCAATTTATACAGGGTTATTCGAAATGATTGTCGGGGTGTTAACAACTTGTCATACACAATACATCTCATTCTCCAGATGCAAACCCATGCGATTTCTTTCTATGGGGTTACATCAAGGATCAGGTTTATGTTCCTCCTCTTCCCGCAAGTATGCCGGAACTGAAGGTACGGATCAGAACCACCATTGAAACCATCACCGCTGACATGCTACAAAGAGTTTGGAACGAACTCGATTATCGTGTTGATGTTTGTAGAATCACAAAGGGTGCACATATAGAGCACCTGTAAGGTATGTAAAAAAACTTGGAGTGTTGTTCTATGAAATAAATAATACATATACTCCTATCTCAAGTGTATTGTGTATGGCAAGTTGTTAAAACCCCGACAATCGTTCGTTTCGAATAATCCTGTATTTTTAGAGTGTATAGGAACCACCTCACACTTACCTTAGTCAAAAATATATATCTTGAAAATTCGTTCCCTAAAATAATTACAGTCTGTGCCCTACAATAGAATTCTATAAAGTATGAAATATTCTTTCATAAATCACATAAACACATTTTGACGTTTTACTGACCGTGCATCTCAGTATATTTATCTCAGTATTTAACCAACTTGATGCACAAATTTTGTTTCACAATAAGTTTTATTTCATGCCTCTACATGTTTCGAGCACATGTGCTC
>Ga0136643_10003140_pt1 | contig 22072 bp, 23 predicted proteins | sample TergutLab28metaG_FD_96883 | JGI IMG/M metagenome (GOLD analysis project Ga0136643, IMG submission 96883) | Labiotermes labralis P1 segment gut microbial communities from Petit-Saut dam, French Guiana - Lab288 P1 (version 3) (version 3) | ecosystem: Host-associated > Arthropoda: Insects >... | reverse complement strand
CGTACTCAGGCCTGCGATTTATTTTTTATTAGTGATTGGTTAACGTCTAACCACTACAAACGACGTGTTGCAATCTCTTTTTGATCCGCCTCCTTATAATAAGATTTATGGTTATTAAAGTGCTAATTTTAGTGCTATAATGTCGGAATAAACAACGTGTTTGGCTATCATCAAGTGATGCTTTAAGGATAGCAGATTTCTGTTTATCAATCGTTAGTACAAAGTTGGCAGGTTGTTGGTATAAAGTTGTAATTTCTAACAGGGTGAGGTCATGTTAATGCTTGAATTCAATATTTCTGCATTTATTCTCATTATGCGGAATGGCTTAAAGGATAACAAAGTATGGCTCAAAAGTATTTATCATGGTTTTTACACGTTTTTTACATCTTTTTTACAACGTTAAAAGAAAGTGAGGGGTTTACTCAGTGGTAAAATTACAATGTTTCTGTCTTTGTGCAGTTTGTTCGGGATGGGTTAATCGAACATGACACAAAAGAAATGGTGTTTAAGCTACTAATCAATACAGTTAGTCATTTCTGTGAATAACCTAAACGATCAAACTTTCATTTCAAGCTTATCAATCTCCAGGGTATAAAAATGAAAAATCATAGCTCTAACCTTCGATTCTCTTATTTCAGGTTAACATAAAATTCATTCTAAAATTTGGCTAATTCTTGGTGATTTCTTGGTGAATTCTTACAATTTTGATCCGCCTCCTATGATTAAATCAACTGTAACATGAATCTTTTTTGAAAAATTACTTACTTTTTATGATTTTTTTATGAAATATTTTCAAAGAAAATCAATCCTGAGTTAACTGCCACCACTTTGTTAGTTCACTAAACAAAGTGACCATATCTTTGAATAGACGCTAAAAGAGCCCTAGCTTAAATAAGCTAGAGCCCTCTAAATTCTCTCAAAAATTAATTTCTACTTTACATGGAACTTTATTTAACGAAACTTTCATTCAATCGTACTCTCCTTGGGGATGGATAGCTAATTCAATCAAAATTTTTTCTTCTTTCTTGAAGAATTTTCTCACAATTTAAGTAAGTATAGCCTATCTATCCCGTAAAATTTGTCATATCATGTCACAGCGGTAAAAATTTTTTAATAATGTGTCATATCATGGTTTTTGCTTAATGGTCTCTATTACTAGCTTGACTTAGAAATTACCAAATGTTTTGATAATTTTTTGGCCCACTTTAGTTTAGCAGTTACATTAGCCCAAAATTTTCAGTCTCTTCGAGTTTTAAACTTCAAACTTAAACTTTAAAAAAATATAGCCTTACCACTTAGTTGAAAATGACTTAATTACCTCTATCGAGTTTAAAGTTTCAAACAAGCTAAGTGTACAATGTAAAATTGCCCTTGTCAAGAAAATGTTTTAAACTCCAAACTTTTTGTTGTGTTCTTTTTTAGAGTATGTTAAACTAATGGTAGAGCAGTATTAGGAGGTGTGTACACATGATGCCATTAGATATCAGCAAACGTATTAAAGAGGTGATGAAAGAGCGCAACCTCAGACAAGTAGACATACTAAAACTTGCTGAAAGTTTCAAGCATTTAGGTGAGCTTAGAAAAGGTGATCTAAGTCTTTATGTTAACGGAAAAGTCCGTCCTTATGGCCAAAACTTGCATTTATTAGCAAGTGTATTAAATGTGAGTGAGTCATGGCTAATGGGGTTAGATGCACCTAAGGAAAGAGTTCCTGAGATTCTGGCTCTCTATAGTAAGCTTGATAAGTCACGTCAAATGGAAGTCCTTGAACATATAAAGTTTAAGCTTGATGAACAAGAGGAAGCACAAGGTCTTAAATTGGTTGCTGATCCTAAATGGAAAGCTGAATTAACGGATAAAGATCGAAAAATCATCAACTTGAAGGCTAAGCAGGTTATGGAGGGGCACGGACCTGATGATTTGATAAAAGCATCCATGGACGGACGAGAAAGTTATAAGTTTAATGACGATGATCCATTATTAATGGAGGCTGCTGTTATAGAAGCTCTTGAAGATATGGCATTAGAAAGAAAAGAAAAGTATACTCCTAAGAAGCATAAAGTGAAAAAAGAGGGCAACTAATATGCGTAAAACGATAGATGAGATTCGAAAAATCGTAGATGATCTAATCCGAAAGGCGGATACATGGGACGCTTTTAAAGTTGCAAAGTATTTAGGTATCAAGGTTCTTTTTTTACCTCTTGAAAATGGGAAAGATGGCTTTTGGATTCAAGATGGACGCGAGAAAAGAATTGTGATCAACGGGAACTTACCATTAGATAGACAACGACTCGTGTGTGCCCATGAGATCGCCCACGAAGTGATGCATCACGAAATTGGCGGAGCTTTGATGCGTGCTTACACCAGATTATCAGTCGCTCAACATGAAATTGAAGCTAACTTTTTTGCCTTTGATTTGGAATTTAGAAACCTTGACACAGATGTCAGAATCGAGGAAGTGCTAGAAAAATATGCTCTAAAAAAAGAAGAGATTCAATTGATGTATGACTACCTAGAAGGTCAGCGAAAACTAGATGATTATCATACTTGGTAGTCACTTGCCTTATCTGACGCATAACGATGATCGTCGAAAGGCTCAACTAAGGGTAGAACCGTTGTCGAAAAGGCAATTAATTTTGTTGTATTCCTTGATTTATCATCCTCCCGTATTTTTTACAGGAGTATCGGCTTAAAGCCTTGGGACGCCGAGGCTTTTTTATTATGTAAAAAAGAGTGCATCTCTTGGTAAATCGAGAGAAAAAGAAAAAGAACACGTTTTAACACGTACTCCTCCTCTATTTAAATAACCTAATTTCATCGTCATCCAACACGGCTTGTTCGTTAATTTCTGGTAGTTCTTCAATGGTTTTAATCCCAAAGTAATCTAAGAAGGCCGCGGTTGTTCTAAAGCGCATCGGTCGCCCCGGTGCCTTGGACCTCCCCGCTTCTTCATTTAAGTCAAACATCAGTAACTTTTTTACCACTGAGTCGTTGTTGACACCTCGGATGGCTTCGACTTCTCCACGGGTAATCGGCTGTTTGTAGGCAATGATGGCTAGCACTTCTAATGCTGCTGGCGAAAGGGTCTTTTGATGTGGGCTTTCCAGTAGTCGTTTAAAATAAGAGGCGTGATCTTTTTTAGTAACCATTTTATAGACCCCTGCCATTTCTGAAATGGCTAAACCATGGCTCTCTTCTTGGTAGCGCGTTCGTAGTTTTCCAATTAAAACTTCTACTTCATAGGCACCTAACTCCATGACTTCCATGAGTTGTTCCAAATTGATTCCCTCATCCCCTACTGCAAAGAGTAAGCCTTCTATGATTCCTAAATAGTGGTTATGTTCCATTCTAGCAAACACCTCTTCAATCTATACTAGCTTTAATCTGTGTGATCAAAAATCAGTCGTGGCTGCCCAAAGTTTCCAATGACGTCGATCTCGTCTTCGTTATGTGGTTGAACGATGGTAATTTCTTTGCTTTTGGCTAATTCAAGTAAGGCAAGAAATGTGACCACAACGTATTCTTTATCAAACCGGTTAAACAGTTGGCTAAATTTTACTTGTCCATGAATGTCCAAAGCATCTCTGATGGATTCAATCCGTTCGCTAACGGTTATTTTTTCTGCCACAATGGTGGTCGGAATTGGCGTTTCTAGTCGTTGGCGACGAAGTAGTTTTTCAAAAGCCAAAATCAGTTCAGAGGTGTTGTAGTTTAAGTCCAACGTCATGCTTCCCATGTACTCGGAAAAGTCAATGGCAGGCTTCGTATAAAATTGACCGCGCAGGTCTTCAAGACGTCTAAATTCACCTAGAGATTCTTTGTACATTTGGTATTCCAGCAAACGTCGCATAAGTTCTGCTTCTGGATCTTCTTCGTATTCCCCATCGATGACCACTTCTTCTTTCGGTAGCAATTTTTTACTTTTGATTAGAATCAAGTTGGCTGCCATCACCAAATATTCGCTGGCAATTTCTAACCGCAATTCCTGCATGTTTTTAATGTAGTCTAAATACTGCTCTGTAATTTGGGAAATTTTAATGTCATGAATGTCCAATTTAGCCTCTTTAATTAAATGTAAAAGCAGGTCTAAAGGACCTTCGAAGGCATCTATTTTCGTTTCATACCGTATGGTTTGGTTCATGTTTATTTACTCCACTTCGATTTCAAATAATTGTCTTAGCTGGTAGGCACGTTCGAGATCGCCACGTTCTTGGTAGTACCTTATCAGTTCGTTATTAAACGTCTCTCTATCGGTGGTTGCAGATCGTTCTAAACCTCCCATCCACATGCCACTAGCCAGAATGAGAAAGGTGATAGCCGTCAACATGGAACGTAAGTAAAAAGGCTTCACATCTAGGAGTCCCATCATGGATGCAGCGAGAAAGCCTCCAATGGCACCTCCCATGTGGGCGATCGTTCCCAGTTGTGAAAACAAAACCGTCATGAGCAGGGTCACAAATAAAATGGGAAATACGAGCTTACGAATCATCGGCATGAACGTTTTTCGCTCTTCAAAACCTAGAAATACCATGGCCCCTAAAAAACCATAGGCCACACCAGTTGCTCCCGTCATAAATTGATGACTAAAAGCCAACCCAAAGAGGCTACTCATTAATCCGCTCATCAAAATAATAAAGACGGTTCTGAATTTTCCAAAGGCCGTTTCAATGTAGCTACCAAATCGGAAAATAAAGACAGCGTTAAGCAGTAAATGGATGAGATCTAAATGCAAAAAAGAGCTGGTCATTAGTCGCCAATACTGACCGGCTATGACAAGAGGTGGATAAGCTGCTCCGTAGTGAACAGCTACAGGAACAGAGGTCTCAGGTGTTGACCTAACCAACAGGTAGATAAACGTTGCGAATAGAGCAAGAAGATAACCTTTGATCGCTGTTAACTTGCCGCTGGAGTTGAGCAACTGCGCTTTCCGGATGGTCTTTTCCAACGTTTGGTATTGAACCTTCGCCACTACATCTTTCATACTCATGGTCAAATCAGCTGCTTTTATCGTCGGAAAGTATGTCGCTAGCTCCCTGCTATCTTTAGCATTTTCGGCATCTTGAACGTTAATAATTCCGACCTCTTTTGTCAGCTTTATGTCCATGACATCACAAGGCTCAAGGGCATTCAAAATCAAAACGTGGACATGAGGCATGAGGTACGTTCGTTTAATTTGATGGGTGATGACTTTTACTTTTTCAGAGATATAAGTCGCATGAGCTGGTGTAAGTTCTCTTTGATGGTTAATGTAAATCAACTGTGCTTTTGGATGCGATAGATTTTCAAGCCACAATTCCGATTGATTGCCGACAAAAGAATAATCTTCTTCTTGCGACAAAAAAGAGATTAAGTTTAAAATGAATTCATTATCAAATTGTAGTTTTATTTCGCGAATGCCACTTTGTTCCACCATTTCATCCCTCTTATTTCATGCCGTCTTCAACCTAGCTAGTATACCCTAAATCAAGCTTTTTTTAAAGATCAAAATAAAAAGCAGGTACTTGGACCTACTCGGAGTGGTTAACCACGTCTTTTTGAGCCCTTTGCACCTTTATTTAGTATCGTTTGCTTTTCATCGCTGTCTTTTAAGAAGTTAGTCATCATTTTGTCTAAATCCATAGCAGGACGTGCTGGTCGTTTAGGTGCACCAGTTTTCATAGAAAAATTTAATTTTCCATTGTCAGCCACTTCTTTCACGCGAACCTCGACTTCTTGTCCAAGCTCAACAACTTCTTCTACGCTATTGATAAATTTATCGGATAGCTCACTAATGTGCACTAAGCCTGACTTCCCATTTTCAAGCTGCACAAATGCACCAAATGGTTTAATACCTGTTACTTTTCCTGTGTACTTTTGACCTACTATAATTTCCATAAAAAAACGTTAATCCTCCAATTTAATTTCCATCCGTATCTTCCTCAGATGAATCGATTTCTTCTTCTGCAATCCTAAATACAATTTCATGTGGTAGAGATCTAAAGTACTGCTGCCTGGCTAGCATGGCAACGAAGTCATCGTCTTCTAATCGGATGATTTCATTTTCGTAAAAGCCTTGTCTTAACATAATATCAGCAAGTTCTTCCTCGTATGCTTCTAGCTGAGTCCTCACATCGTTCAGGCGCTCTATCCGGTTCGCATAAAGAACATAGCTAGCACAAAGAAAGACGAGGACCATCAACGTCATGGTCATAAAACGTCTGACAGCAAGTTTTCGTAAATAGCGCTTGTTATTTCGAATAACTCTGAGTTTTTCCACCAGCTTTAGCTCCTTATCAAAAGAATCGACTTTTTTCTCCTGAATTTTATTGCATAGATGGAACTATTATACCAACTAACGGTTCACATATCAAGCATTACTTCGTGGAGGTTTCATCTTTTTCTACGGTCGGGAAAAAAGCATTCGTGACAAAGGTCATCGGCTTAAATATGAAAACATCGAGTAACTTTCTCAACGCCCTGTACACATGAAAAGAAAAATGAGCCACTTCCCTTAGATGTTTGAAAAAAATGACCTTCAGAAACGTCGTATAAAAGAAGGCGCCCAAAAAGATGAAAATAAGCAAGTAACTTTGAAAAACACCGTAATTCACTTGATAGAAGTAAAGCAAGATTAATGGAATCTGAAGCCCCCAAAATAACCCAGTTAAAGTAGGTTGAAGCCAAGACTTTGTCATTTTTTTACAAAGAATTTGCAGGAAATCGAAGGTTAGTGCCAGATACGCACCATACAACAAAGTGTGAATCAATAAGTAAAAATGTCCAGATAAGTTGATCATCTGAACAGCTTACTAAAGAGACCTTTTCCACCAAACCCATCAAAGCCATCGTCGTCGTATTCGTAACTGGAAATGTGACCCATAATGGAGAGTTCACCTTTATCTAAGTCAAGGTTTTTCATTTCTAAATCTAACCCACGAACGCTTAAAACTCCCATGGTTGTTTCAATCATAAACATTTCATTATCAAAGCTATGTAATTTTTTGACACCGGTTACATCCATCAACTTTCGATCTTTTACAACCACTTGATGGTGCCCCAATAAATGATTAACATGACCTCTTCCGTGCCCTTCTTTTTCATAAATGTTCATCCGTTTACTACCCCCACTCTGCCGTATATAGCACAGTATACGCAACAGAGTTCACCTTTAGAACATGAAGGGAACGTCTATTAACGCCATTTCGCCCTATTTTTTCTGCTTTCACAAATACTTCGTCAATCACCTAAAGGTATAAGTATCGCTAAGTTCGTTCCTCACTAAGCTCAGCTTTATCCTTCTGACTTACTGTCCAGTAGGCGTCGTCATCGTTTTCTCGTCTTTGTAAAAGCATCTGAAAATCTGTTGTAAAACGCGTTGATAGAGATTCCCTTAAGTCACCGACTCTTCTCGTAAAATCCGATACATGTTCTGTGCGTCTTCTTTTTTGGTAGAGTCTTTGATCTCTAGCACTTCGATCACAACGGTTCTCGTTGCATAGTGAAGCGCAATTTCATCTCCAACGGATACATTGGTGCTGGATTTGGCTACTTTACCATTGATGGCGATTTTTCCCGCATCGCTTACCTCTTTTGCTGTTTGGCGACGTTTAATGATTCGGGTAATTTTTAAATATTTGTCTAGTCTCATCTTCTTTCTCCTCTTTTTTTCATCGGGAACGATTGGCTCTACAGGTATTTCCAGAATTGCCTGCCCTTCGTCATGAAACGGTTGCCCTTCCATTTGATCTCGATGATCGAAATCATTATCAAGAGCTTGATTTGACTCTTCTATCCTTCTTGCACGCGCCCGTTCCATCTGTGACTTTTGACGCTTATGCCGTCTCAATACGATGTTTCCAACGATTCTAAATCCAAGAACTAAACTTCCTAATACAATGCCGTAAACAACCATGCCTATTAACGTATAAGCGAGTAACATATAGAAATGCCCTGAGCGCGTGCCATCGTCTAAAAACGCAAAGGTCGTTGCTAAGTAGTTAACCAAAAAGGACATCGATGCGGTGGATAAGACGATGCCAATAAAAAAGGCAATCAGCCTTGGTGTAAAAAGCTTCAACACACTAAAAAGCATGAGCAGGCTCATTATGGATAAACTTATCGTTGATGAAACAGCCGCCCCTGTGATTCCGTAGAGCCTAGTGAGTGGCACCGTACTGACAAGCTTGACCAAAATACCGACTAAAAGAGCCACTTGAACCGAGGTCTGCTTTCCTTCTTTAGCTAAAACGGCGGTCAATAAAACCAACAGGGAATAAGCCAAAACTTGAAGCATCATGACACGTAAGACATCGGTTCCCGATGCATCCATAAAAAGGGCAACGTTTAAGTGAGGCATGACTATCATTAGGCCAATCATGGCCGGAACAGCTAGCGTTAAAATGTAAAAAAGGCCTGCTGAAAAAGCAATCTTCTTTCCTTTTTCTGTTGGTGCTTTCTCCATTTGACCTAAGGTGATAGAAACCAAACCACTGACAAAAAACGTTCCCGCTTGCAAAATCGGTAAACCTCTTTCCAATGTCCCTTTTAAGATCATGGCCGCTGCAGGTGTTTCAGTAAAAACGAGGGTGTTAAAAACGAGAAAGCTATCGATTAATCCAAAAATCACTAAAATCCCAGCACTAAGCATGAGGTAAGTGGATTTAGAAACGAGCTTCAAACTTTCTTTTAGCGGTAAAAAGGTTTGTGCTTTGTCATCAGGTGCTAAAACATACAAATGGACAATGGTCAAAATAGGCGCCAACAACGAAAGGGCAAACGCGTATTGAGCCATCACATAATGGTTGTGCTCTACGAATAAAAATAGCGCCACTAAAACACCGGCCACACGAACCATTTGTTCTAAAAGAACCGAGTAACCAAAATGCTTAATGGTTTCTGGCCGGGATTGCAATACGCCTCTTAAATAGGCGATAGGAGGCAAAAATAAGAAATGAACGCCCACCACTCGAATAACCGGTGCTAATAAAACATCTCCCATTAAGAGAGCGATGTGTCTACTTCCCAAAAATAAAGCGACAAACACGGCAACAGCAAACATCCAAAGGGTTTGCTTTACTTTGTCTTTGACCACGTTGCTATAGTGATGCTGCACTAACAGTCCACCAATAATCGTTGGCAAAGCAAAACTCGTTAAGACCGTCCCGATGGCAATCAATGGATACGCTTGTTGAAACACATAAAAACCCGCATCACCTGTTACGTTTTGATACGGTATTTTATAGAGAATGCTCAATAGTTTCTTAATTAGCATCAACAGCGTCAACAGAGCTGCGTTTTTCTTTGTACTCGTACTCATCGTCTTACTCCAACTCGTTAATAAAGGTTGTAAATTCTAGCGGTAGTTCAGATTCAAATTCAAGAAACTTTCCCGTCTTGGGATGGTCAAAGCCAATGCTTTTCGCATGTAAAAATTGACCAAAATCCGACTTCACCGTTCTTCTCGGTCCATAAAAGGGATCCCCTACTAACGGATGTCCAATGTAACGCATGTGCACACGAATTTGATGGGTACGTCCGGTTTCCAAACGACAGGTTACTAACGTGTAGTCGTCAAAGCGATTTATTACTTCAAAATGCGTCACGGCATCTTTTCCATTTTCCACTACTTCATAACGCATGCGATCTTTCCCATCACGCCCAATTGGGGCATCAATCTTTCCTAATTCGTGATCGATGACACCGTGAACCAAAGCGATGTACTCTCGTTTCACCGTCCTCGCTTTCAGCTGGTCCGACAACGATTCGTGAGCCACATCGTTTTTCGCCACCATTAAAAGACCTGACGTATCTTTGTCAATGCGATGAACAATACCGGGACGTCGTTGACCGTTGATGCCCGACAAATCTTTGACCGCATAAAGTAACCCATTAACAAGGGTTCCCTTCCCATGACCAATGGACGGATGAACCACCATACCCGTCGGTTTATTAACCACAACCACGTATTCGTCTTCGTAAACCAAATCCAAATCTAAATCTTGCGCCACCAATTCTAAGGGCTCGACTTCAGGAATAGAAACTTCAATCACATCACCAGGAGCTGACTTATATTTTGCCTTTTTCTTCTCCCCATTAACCAAAACTAGTCCGTCACGAATCAAATCCGTTGCCCGGGTTCGACTCACCTCATCTAGCTCCTTACTAATCAATAAATCTAAGCGGTCATCGGTCGCTTCCGTCACCGTTATTATTTTTTCAATCATTTAAAACACCTTCCGCTTGATCGGAATTTCTTTTCTTCTCAAGAAACAGCACATCAACCACCATGAGAATCGCTCCAATGGTTAAGGCGATGTCAGCCACATTAAAGATCGGGAACGAACTTCCCCACCACACCGTATGAATGAAATCAACCACGGATTGATTCACGATGCGATCCACAAAATTTCCAAGGGCACCGCCTAAAAGAAGAGCCAGTGCGATTCCCATGACCCATTCTTTCTTTAAATCCAGTTGCTTGAGCCAAAGTACAATGGCACCAATAGCAACCAGCGTCGCCACGTAGAAAAATAGCATCTGTCCCTGCAACAGACCAAAAGCAGCACCGGTATTGCGATGATAGGTAATGTATAGGAAGTTATCGATGACAGGAATCGACTGACTAAGCTCCATGTTTCCTGTAATGATCCACTTTGTCACCTGATCGAGAACCAGGACGCCCATCGTAATTAATAATATTTTTTTCATAAAGACCCCTCTTTTGTTTGAACGGTTAAGCTCACTTCGTCCATTCTTCGCATGCGTACACCAGCAGCATCAAACATCTTTTTAGATGCTTTCACACTATCCGTATCCGCATATTTATCGTAAACATAAATCAGCTCTGAAATTCCAGCCTGAATGATGTATTTGGCACATTCGTGACAGGGGAATAAAGAAACATAAATACGGGCACCTCGCACAGAGGCATGGGCGTTTAAGATGGCATTTTGCTCCGCATGAACCACATAAGGATACTTCGTTTCTAAAAAATCCCCTTCCCGTTCCCATGGAAAATCCTGATCGCTAATTCCAACAGGAAAACCATTATAACCAACACCAACAATGTGGTTATTCTCATTGACGATACAAGCCCCTACTTTTGTCATCGGATCTTTGCTCCGAAGCCTAGATAAATTAGCAATGGACATAAAATACTCGTCCCATGTTAAATGATCTCGCACGTTGGTGTCCTCCTTTTCTATTTGACGATTAACTTTAGTTGCTCCAGTCTGATTTCAAGTAATTTCAGATAAAATTCTTTTTGGACATGAGGCATGATACCAAGCGCACCTTTCGCCTCTGGAATGCGATTGATAAGCTCTGAAATTTTAGCCATATCTACTTTATCTAGAAACCTGAAGACAGCTTGCTTGCAATCTTCATCCATTGCTTCTTCCATGAATTTAAACGGATTAATTTGATGCCCTTCATGGTCTATTCCTGTGTATTTATAAATACACGTCGGTGCTTTATAAGCATCTTCTCGCATCAAAGCTTCATCTTCTAAACGCCTTTGCATTTGTTTCAAACTTCTTTTGTTAAAGAATGCATTCCCATTGTCATAGACAGGAGCAAGTGGCACATCAAGTGTTTCAGGGTCCCACAGTAACCCCCAGTTTCCGTTGTTGCGGTCGTTGTTTCCTATGAAAGCATCAATGACAAACATGTCCCAAAACCGTTCAAGAACACCAGGCACAGCACTCAAAGTTTCTTCTCCTTTAATCACTGCCAACACTTCATCTAGAAACGTCTCCGACCCTGTTCCTGAATATTCATCTAAATCGTTAGACATAAAGCTATTCTTTAAGCCATGAAAATGAATTAACGTTTTAGACATATGCATGAGTGGGATCAACGTCCCTTTCATCTCTTCATCTAAAGCTAACTTTGAAGCTAGTTCATCCGTTACTAACATAGAACCGACTTCACGTGTAAAATCTTTACAAGCAACAACAATTTTGTTTTTACGGATTCCAAGACGCACTTCATGGACAGGAAAGCCCAAAATCTCATAAATTTTTGAACCTAAGTATTCACTCAAGGGGCTGGTGGTATAAGAAATTTGTGGATTAATCAGGTCTCGTGTTGTTTTTGGATATTTAATCATCCATACCGCATTGTCATAAACAATGGCTTCTTTTGCACCAGCATTTCCTTCATAAAATACACCCTTTGCAATGGGTGATTTTTCAAAGTCAACAATTGATATCATCGCAACCCCTCCTTAGGTCGTTGATTAAATCCCTGCTACAACACCCTCACAACGCGTACAAATCCCATCAGCGTTCACTGTTTCAACCACTTGCCAACAACGCACGCAGGTATGACCTTCTGCCTTTTTGATGTCAAAGGCTAATTCATCTCCCACGACCAAATCAAGTCCTGATAGGATGAAGATTTGACGTAAGTTAGCATCGGTTTCCTGTAAGGCGTCGTAATCGGTTTGTGGTAATGTGATGGTGACGTGAGCTTCAAATGATTTTCCGATGATTTTTGATCCACGGGCTTCTTCTAAAGCTTTTAGCAACGCGTTACGGATAGCCAAAATGGGGTGCCATTTCTCTTTCAAATGGTTAGCTTTTGCAAGTTCAATGACCGTTGGCATATCTGCTAAATAGGCAGAGGCTTCTTTCTCACCTGGAAGGTGAGAATAGACTTCCTCTGTTGTGTGAGGAATAATCGGTGTTAACAGTAACGTCATCTTATGGGCATGCTCGTATAGTACCGTTTGAATGGCACGACGCGACAAGCCAGCTTGTTCTTCAATGTATAAGATGTCTTTTGTAAAATCGAGATAGAAAGCCGACAAGTCGTTGGTGATATAAAGGTTGATCAGCTTCGATACGTCGTCAAAGCGGTATTCGTCATAAGCCACTTTCACTTCACGAATCAGATCGTTCAATTTCACCATCATTAGCTGATCCACTTCAGGCATGTTTTCAAAGGCTACTTGATCGGTAGCTGGATCAAAGTCATAAAGGTTACCAAGCAAGAACCTAAAGGTATTACGGATTTTTCGATAGGATTCCGATACTTGCTTAATCATCTCGTCACTGATACGCACATCCGACTGATAATCCACACTCGCTGCCCACATACGCACTACGTCAGCACCGTATTGCTTAATTAGTTTAAGCGGGTCAACAACGTTCCCAATGGATTTTGACATCTTCAGCCCTTTTCCATCTAGCACAAATCCATGAGAAAGAACCGATTTATAAGGTGCCTTTCCTGTCATCGCAACCCCTGTCGTTAAGGATGAATTAAACCATCCGCGGTATTGATCGCTTCCTTCTAAGAATAAGTCTGCCGGATAGGCATTCATTCTAGCCTTTAAAACACCTTGATGAACCGTTCCCGAATCAAACCAGACGTCCATGATGTCGGTTTCTTTTGTAAAGGCGCCACTTGGGCTATTTGGATGGGTAAAGCCTTCTGGCAGCAAATCTTTAGCGTCGCGTTCAAACCAAATGTTGGTTCCATGCTCACGTACCAAATCCGCCACATGAGCAATTACATCGCTATCAACAATTGGGGTTTCATCCTCCGCATAGAAAACTGGAATCGGTACTCCCCAAACACGTTGACGGGAAATACACCATTCGCCACGGTCTTTGAACATATTAGCAATCCGAACTTCTCCCCATGGATTAATCCAATCTACTTTTTCAATTTCTGATAAAATATCGGCCTTTAAGCCATCGATGGATGCAAACCATTGGTTGGTTGTTCTAAAAATAATTGGCTTTTTAGTACGCCAATCGTGAGGATAAGAGTGGGTCATAAAGGACAATTTCAATAAGGCGCCACTCGCTTCTAGGCGTTTTGTAATCATTGGGTTCGCCTTGTCATAGTAAACGCCTTCCAATTCAGGATCGTTGACCGCGGCTGTATACTTCCCTTTTCCATCTACGGGGGAAAGAACTTCTAATCCGTATTGTTTCCCCACATTAAAATCGTCTTCACCGTGTCCAGGTGCCGTATGAACTAAGCCAGTCCCAGCCTCTAAGGTCACATGATCGCCTAAAACAACTAATGAATCACGCCCGTAAAGTGGATGGCTAGCCACTAAGCGCTCAAATTGGACACCTTTGTAAGTCGCCACTTCTTGATAGTCTGTCCAATCTAATTCTTCAGCGAGTTTATTTACTAGTTCTTTGGCAACAATCAAACGTCGACCCCCTGTCGCAACGACACTGTAGTCAAGTTCAGCATGAACTGCAATGGCTAAGTTAGCAGGAATGGTCCATGGCGTTGTTGTCCAAATGACAAATTCTTCTCCGCCATCTAAAACGCCACCACCGTCCTTTACTTTAAAAGCGACGTAAATGGACGCTGATTTTTTGTCGTGGTACTCAATTTCGGCCTCAGCCAGAGCCGTTTCAGAGGACGGTGACCAATAAATTGGTTTTAACCCTTTGTAGATTAAACCATCGGCTGCCATTTTCCCGAAGACAAGTAACTGCTCAGCTTCAAATTCTTTTTGCAATGTCATATATGGATTTTCCCAATCAAAAAGCACACCTAAGCGCTTAAATTGCTCACGCTGTCCATCAATCTGCTCGTTGGCATAGCTTTCACATAACGCTCTGAAATCAGCCACCGACATCTCATGTCGTTTCACTTTTTTCTTATTTACAAGAGCCTGTTCAATTGGCAACCCATGGGTATCCCAACCTGGAATAACAGGTGCTGAAAAGCCAGCCATGTTTTTATAGCGACTAATAAAATCCTTTAACAATTTATTTAAGGCATGGCCCATATGAATACTTCCATTGGCATAAGGTGGCCCATCCGGCAAGATAAAAGATGGTTTCCCTTCGTTTTTGGCCATCCGTGCCTCATATAAATTTTTCTCTTCCCACCTTACTTGCACCTCTGGTTCTCGGATTGGTAAATTTCCTCGCATGGGAAAATCCGTCTTTGGCATCCATAAGGTTGCCTTAAAATCCTTTACTTCACTCATATTGCTTTCTCCCTTACTATACACTTTTACGCAAAACTAATACGGTTTTTCCACTCTTTGTCTTTGCTTTGATCCGATTTATTTCAAAACGTCCTGCACGCCTAATCGACAGGACATCGCCTACTTGGCACACCCGCGATGGTTGTTTGTCATCGATATGGTTCACACGGACAAAGCCGGCTTCCAAATATTCTTCTGCTTTCTTACGCGATCCTCGGATTAGAAATTTAACTAATGTATCTAGGCGCATTGAGCTTACAACGATTTCAATCTCTTCAAACTTTTGCTCACGCTTAACCACTTCTTCCTGCTTATTCAAATGAACATCGTAACGTCCTATTTTGGTTAAATGGGTCTTCAAAAAGTCTTCAAACTCGATACAAGCAGCAAAGTAAGTGCCTTCTTCACTAACGGCAATGTCACCGATCACATTGCGATCAATGCCAAGACTCATCAGCGATCCTAATACTTGTGAATGGGTAATGGATCCCTCTTCGTCTCCAATGATTTCTATTTTAAACACGATCACACTCTCATCTACGTCTTCTTCGTCCATGTCAACTGGAAGAAGGGTCGCACGAAGACGCTCAGACGGTTCAAAGCCACCAGAAAAAACAACAGAAGCTTCTAGTGATTTAGCCACCATACGCAAAAGAACTTCTCGCTCAGCAGCACTCATAAAGTCAATCCGCTTCGCAACATTAGAATCCTGAATGTGATTTAAAATATCCTCTATTCTTCCAGCAAAAATACGTAATTCTCGATTCATCATTAGCCTCCTAACCCCCTTATCGCAACTTGTAAAACAATTAAAGCAATAATCGTTGAAACGTCAAACATTCCAATGGGTGGAATCCATCTTCTAAAAACGGAGATGTAAGGTTCCACTAAACCTGACAGCGTTCGATAAAAATTACTGTGTCGATATTCTGGGAACCAACTAACCAATACGTAGGCAACGATCATCCACTGGTATATCCATAATCCAAGTACTAACCACTCAAAAAGTAGATCCATTTAAACCAAACCTTTCATTAAAAATTGATGAAAGACTATCTCAAGTTGAGATAGTCTTAGCTCGTTTAGCAATTATATTCTACAATTCACCTAGACTTAAATCATCTTGTGACTCTGTTACAGCACCGTCCGTCTCAACGTTGTTTGGCGTACATAAAAACAGATCGTTTCCTACGCGCTTGATTTCACCGTCTACGGCATAGATGGTTCCACTCAAGAAGTCAATCACGCGACGCCCTTGTCCTTTGTCAAGTCGTTGTAAGTTAATAAAAACGGGTAAATTTTCTTTTAAGCAATCTGCAATATTTTGCGCATCCGAGTAGTCCTTTGGCTCGCGAATAATCACTTTACTCATCAAATTAGTTGCATTCATAGTAGACACCTGATCCTTATTAGTTTGTTTCGGTGTTTCCACCGCTCTTAATGGCTTCACTGGTTGTTCCGGGCGTACAACATTTGATGGTGCAACCGGTTTTGGTGCTTCCATCGGTGGTACGTGAAACTCCTCCTCAAAAAATTCTTCATCATCAATTCCAATTAGTGATTTAAATTTATCTTTAAAACTCACAAGGAACCACGCTCCTAACGTTATTCTAGTTTAGAATTATATCATAATCGACACAAAACGAAAAGGCTTTTTGCGAAGAATTACAAATAATCTCGGATCTTTTTCTCTTCAAAACGCTGTTCTGATTGCTTCTATTCCTGCTAATCAAGAAAATAGGTATAGATAGCGAAAGCATCCGTAATATGTGCTTGTGGTGACCTTCCTCCAAGCGTGATTAAAACAAACTCATGCTCTCCGTCTGTGGCTAAGCTAGCTAGACACACACCTGCTTGTGGGGTGTAACCGTCTTTTCCACCTAATATCTCACCACCAGAAAATACTGGATCACTTAGGTTAGAAAACATGGTTGAATTTAATGTGCGCGACTCACCTGTAACCGTTGAAATCGTATAGGTTCTAGCCGTGAAAACTTCACGAAACACCGGATTTTCTAAAGCATATCTTAAGAAAACAGCCATGTCATAAGCCGTCGTATGTTGATCTGGATGGTGTAAACCAGATGCGTTGGCAAAGTTGGTGTTCGTCATCCCGATTTGTGCGGCTCTTTGATTCATCCGTGTGACAAACCCTTCATAAGAACCAGACACATGATAGGCAATCGTTTCCGTTGCATCTGCACCCGAAGATAGCATGGCACCATGTAAAACCTCACTGAGTGTACGCAACTCACCGTATTCAAACCCCACCATAGCTGCATTAGCATGGTGAAGTGCATCAAAATCTGCTCGAACAACCACTCCCTCTTCTCCAGTAGATTCAATGGCAATCAGCACCGTCATCATCTTGGTCAAAGAAGCGGGATAGGCAGCTGCATCGGCGTGATGTTCAAGTAAAATCTCACCGGTCGTCAGGTTAACAAGTAGTGCATGTTCACTTTCAATGGATAAGCTCGTATTCCCATCGTTTAAAGCGTCGTCTCTACTAAACGCCAAGTTTCCTGATCCGGGACCTGTGGTCGTCCCATTTGAAACCCCAGGCGGACCATCGCTCCCTAAATACCACAAATAGATTCCTGTCCCCCAAAGCAAGCCATTCAAAACAATCAAAAACGACAGCCACTTCCTATTGCTTTTCTTTTTCACTTGCTGATTTTCTTTAAGTTGATGTATCATAACTAAACCCCTTTTTCGCTCTTTAAAATGAAAATCACGCATACAACTTGCGTATGCGCTCAGGTATGACCTTAATATTTTTTGTTCAATTTTTCGAAGAAATGTTGCACACTTCGTAACGCTTTCTCCAGTTCATCCCGATTTTCCAAACCTTGGGTTGCCGCTTCGATTAATTCACGATGAAAGGATTCGTGCAGTTGAAAAACAGCTTCACCTTTTTCAGTCAAGCTTAATGTCACAATGCGCCGATCCTTCTCATTGCGATGTCGGTCAACGTACTCTTTTTCAAACAGTTTGTTAACAGATGAAGTCAGAGTCCCAGGCGTGACACGCAATTTTGCCGCAATGTTACCCATGGTTGGAGGGTCACATTTACGAATGGCTTCAAGCACATGGGTTTCAGTCATGCTAATGTCTCGATACGTTTCATCCTGTTCAAACATCTTCTGTTCTAAAGTAAGTACTTGATTAAATATATCAAGAAATAAATCATTGAGTGTTCCTTCTGTCTTTTCCATCCTATGACCTCGAGTAACAAGTTTTACTGATTAGCTTCAATGTAAGAAACCATGTTCCCCAAACTTTTCATATTAACCGCTTCTGCTTCTGGAATTTCAAGGTTATACTCTTCTTCAAGTGCCATAATGAGCTCAACGGCATCTAATGAGTCTGCCCCCATGTCTTCCAGCGTTGACTCTGGTGTTAAATCTTCTGCTTCAAATCCTAATTCATCTTTGATAATTTCTTTTATTTTTTCAAAAACCATGAAAAATCCTCCTTAACTTCTCCTACTATTATACCGTCTTTTTTTTCAAAGTAAATAGTAACACTTCTTGAAAAGGTGCAAACCTTTTCGTTTAATTACTCAAAATCGATGGAAACAACGTGTGCATAAACCGCCTTTGCCTTCATAGAGGTCATGTTCTCAATCACTTCATGTACAGCTTTTTGAACATTTTCTGCTACTTCAACAATTTTAAAACCTGCTTGCACGCTCATGTAAACGTCAATCACGACACCATCTTCTTCAAGTTCAACTTCGACTCCGTTGCGGTGCTTTTTGCTGTTAAAAGCTGCTGTAATCGTTGGCGCAATGGTTTCAAAGGTTTTAGAAATTCCTTTCACTTCAGCAAGCGCGCCACGGGCCATAATTTTAAAACTTTGAGCGTTAATGGCAATGTTGCCGTCGTCCGAGTGCTTCACTTTATAATATTTAGCTGCCACTTCAATCACCTCTATTAAATCTTATTAGCTGTTTCAAAAATTATAACACATGTTCTAACATTTGAGAACTCCTTTGCCGCCCTTTACAAAGAAAATTAAAAACGAGGGAAACGTTGAAAATGTGTAAAATTTTCGAAAAAAACGGCAAACCTCTCCAAAAACGATTCAAAAATTAGCTAAATTATGCTATAATTTTTGTCACACGATTGAATTTGGGGATGGACAGGAGGCGGCACCAAAATGAACAAAAGAAGAAAGATTTTAAAGCTACTTTTAGCGATGACCATGTTAATGACCCAATTAATGACGGCTATTCCAGCCATGGCATCTGCTTATGAAAACGAAGAGTCCTATGACTTCACCTATCCAAGTGACTTAGAGTTAGAACCCTACTCTGAAGGGGCAGAACCTATTGATATCAGTGCCATCGAAGCTTTTGATGAGACGAGCGATATCCCATTACCAGCCATAGAAGGTTATGTGCCTGAACTCCTGTTTGGAGATGATATGTTGCTCGAGGTGGAAGAAACAGAAATGGATTTGCCGATTGAGCCTCGTAACGTACCAGCAGCTGGCTCTGGTGTGGTTCAATTTGTTCTGGAACCCGTTCAATCTTCTTTGCCATCTGGCGTATCCATGTCTCAAGCAAGAGCGGCTGCCTTTAATGCACGTACCATGTACCATCCTCTTTTTGCTAACCAAACGACTAACTCTTTAGCAACAGCGGTTAATGGTAGGTATGGACGTGATGCTATTTATTTAGGTCAGTCAAGTAACGGCAATCGATTCCGTGTGATGATCGCTGGATTTGAAGGTTATGTGAACCGGACAGGTCCTCGTAATAGCTGTGGACCATCAAACAATCAGCCTTGTATGATTACCGTACCAATTGATGGCGTGAACCGTACGTTTGAAGTCACAAGAAATGCAGTATTTGTTCCGTTTAATAACTATCCAAATAACTCTGGATCTTCTCATGTTAGAACGGTTTCTCATTACGTCAATCGCAACGGTGAACTCTTTAGATATTTAACCAATAACGCAGGAAGTACGGGTGGATTCGTTCGATTTTTAACAGGGCCTGCACCAAGTTGGATGTCGCAAAACACCCGCTATTATAGCTTTGATGGCATTTATTTTTATCGCAACCCACGCAACATACGTGCCAATGGAAGTGGGGCAGTCAATGCCAATAACCCACATTTTAATTACTTCCAATACCTCTCTTTTAGAGCGCCTTCAACGGTAACGGCTTCTCAATTGAATTCCTTTTTATCGAATCAGAGTAACCATGGCATCAACACATCGAATAGCGTCATGTTGAACCAAGGAAATGCCTTTATTAATGCCCAAAACCGCTACGGTACTAACGCTTTGTTAATGTACGCGAAAGCCATGCATGAAAGTGCTGGAGGAACCAGTGCCATTGCTAGGAATAACAACAACTTGTTTGGACAAGGAGCCATTGACGCGGCACCTGGAACGAACGCCTGGCATTTTAATACCCCAGCCGATTCCGTTAACGATTTAGCAAACGGTTGGTTATCCCGCGGTTACTTATGGCCAAGCGATTGGCGCTACGAAGGGCCTCATGTGGGACATCAAGGAAGTGGAATGAACGTTCGCTATGCCACGGATCCATACTGGGGACAAAAAATTGCAGGTTGGGCCTTTCGAATTGACCGTAGCCGACCTTCAGGTAGCAGAGATTTAAATCGTGAACAAATTGCCATTAGACGAAACACTTCTTCTGTAGCGGTGACCAATGCAGCAGGAACAACTTTATATACTGCCAATTCACGCGGTGGACGCTATTTCCCGTTTTTAGTAACAGCCACAGCGAGCAATAACCGCCTTCAAATTGTCACCGATCCGGCCATCGTAAACGGAGCAACCAATCGCACGGCTCGCTTTAACCGAGCAAATGCTATTGGCTTTATCCCTAACTCAAACCTCTGGCTCACCGGTGCAGGATCGCCAAATGGAGGAGGCTCTGGTGGCGGTGGTTCTGGCGGTGGAGGAAACAACAACAACAATACCAATGTGCCTCAAGGTCAGCGAGTAGGAGTAGGAATCACGACAGCGGATAGCTTAAACATGCGAAGTGGAGCGGGAACCAGCCATGGTGTGGTAACGACGTTACCAAGAAGTACCCGTGTGGAAGTGTTGGGTGTATCAGGAAGCTGGACGCAAGTAAGAACAGGAGGTAGAACCGGGTGGGTAAGTAACGACCACTTATCGAGACAAGGACGAGGTACTACCACGGTAGGAAATGTTAACTTACGTCGAGGAGCAGGAACGAATCACAGTGCCATCCGTCAATTGCCAAATAACACAACGCTTCGTGTGATGGAACAAAACAACAACGGATGGGCGCGTGTTATAGCAGGAAGCGATGAAGGTTGGGTGCACGTAGATAACATTCAAATGAACTTAATGCCAACGGGACTGAGAGCAACAGCAGCGTCTACGCCATTCCGCCGAGGACCGGGAACGAGTCATAGTGCGATAGCAACGCTGCCAAGAGGAACAGTAGTGAACGTACAGAGTGGTCAAACAGGAAATTGGGTGCGTGTGCGTCATAACGGAGAAGTGGGTTATGTAAGTGGTCGTCTATTAGGAGGAACACCGGCATTCCCATCCAATGGAAGACGAGGAATCAACACAACGTCCAATTTAAACATGCGTCGAGGTCCGGGGACGAATCATGGTGTGATCCGTCAGTGGTCAGCAGGGACGAGATTTGTGATACTGGAGACATCAAATGGTTGGATGCGTGTTAGGAATGGGAGTTATACAGGTTGGGTGTCATCTTCGCACATTGCAACGCAGGGAAGAGGAGAGACAACAGCGAGTGTGCCATTAAGACGAGGTGCGGGAACGAATCACAGTGCGATCCGTCAAATCCCATCAGGAACAAGAATCGTAGTGATGGAACAAAATAGCAATGGTTGGTCACGTGTACGCGTAGGAAACGATGAGGGTTGGATAAGGAATCAACGTGTGAGAATGTTCCGTGTTCCAACAGGCAATCAGGTAACGCGAGCAAGTGCGACGTTAAGAAGAGGACCAGGGGATAGTCACAGTTCGATTCGGACGATATCGAGTGGTCAGACGGTGAATGTGAGAGCACGAAGTGGTAATTGGGTGCGTGTCACTCACAACGGTCAAACTGGATACATCAGAGCTCGTACCATTAGGCAT